>Ga0256405_10002369_pt1 | contig 43735 bp, 20 predicted proteins | sample RumenRJG_02DNA_FD_189096 | JGI IMG/M metagenome (GOLD analysis project Ga0256405, IMG submission 189096) | Bovine rumen microbial communities from Lethbridge, Alberta, Canada - RJG_02 | ecosystem: Host-associated > Mammals > Digestive system > Stomach > Rumen | place: Canada: Alberta... | reverse complement strand
GGTAAACATTAGCGATACGTTTTAGTGAATGCTTGTGGTTTGGTCACTACAAAGTTACTAAAAATATCGCTAATGTGCTAATAATTAAACAATTATTTTTAATAAATTTTCATCGAACTCACGTTAATGTACAAGAGACATATCATCACCATTATCACGGCTCTCGCCGCTCAATTAGCATACGGGCAGGATCAATTATGGCAGCAATGCAACGAGAGCTTGCCGGGAGAGATTCGCATCATGCCAGTGCGATGTTCGGACAACAACCACCAAGAGGGCGCAAAGGCGAGTGTGGAGGTTACGCTCGACGGAGATAACAGCACGTTATGGCACTCGGCTTTTTACCCTGAACACGTGAAGGTGACACCAGAGACACCCGCTGAACTTGTGTACGAGTTCGAGAACGTGGAACGGATAGACCGCATGGTGTATATTCCGCGTCAGGACGGCTCGCCCAACGGTTATGTCACCGAAGCGGAGGTGCTGGTAAAGACCGCCACAGACACTGAGTTCCACCTCGTGGGCCGCTACACATGGGAGAGCGACATCGAGCCGAAGACAGTCCGATTTGAAGAAGGACTTCAGTCGCCGACGGCTATCATGTTCCGTGTCCTTCATGGCGTGGGCGATTTAGGTTCATGCGCCGAAATGCGTTTCCGACGTGACGGAGAATCGCTGAAGCCCTGCCCGCTCTTTGCCGACAACCTCTGCACGACCCTGAAACCAAACGTGACGGATGAAGACATAGAGCGCACGGAAATCCCCGTATTCTGTGAATTGGCCAAGCGGCTGAAAAATGGCTCTTATCAAACCGCCTACCGTGTGGCCTCGTTCGACTGCTACGACCATCCGCTATGGCTATCAAAGGAATGGCGCACACCTGGCAAGTTCTATGACCAGTTACAGGGCGTGACGGGAATTGTCATAGAGCCTGGGAAGCATCTGATTATGGTGAGCGGTCTGCCCGACGGACAGGCTGCCGACCTGAAAGTGGTAGCATGGTATGCTGGAAAGACGGGCAACAACTTTGATGGCAGCAAGCCGGAAATACTCACTTACCATCTGAAGAACGGGGCTAACATCATCGACCACGAAAGCTCATGGTCGGGACTGGCCTACATCACTTACTTCTCTGAGGGACATGCAGCCGATAATCCGCCTATCCGCGTCCACTTCGTCGGTGGCACCGTCAATGGCTATCTGACCTCCGACATGACCGATGAACAGATGCACCAGATGGCGCTCACGGCACCCTCGCGCTTTATCGATGTGGTGAGTCGCAAGGTACATGCCGTATGGACGGCGGCGGGGATGCATGAGTTCTGCAAGGCCGAAGATGGCAAGTCGCCCGGCTACCGCCAGTACATGAACATCCTCGATTCGCTGATGACTTGGCAACAACAGCTTGTAGGCATGGAGAAGTACGGACGCATACCCCGCAATCGCAGTCTGCTCTATGTCAACTTCACATTCGGTTCCCTCTATCAAGACAAACTTGGTATCAGCGCACACATTGACTTGGAACGCCAGCTGCTCAACTGCCAATCCTTGCGATTCAGCAACTCGGAAACCATCTGGGGACTGGCTCACGAGTGGGGGCATCAGCACCAGTTGCAGCCCTACTTCTGCTGGGGTGGAGTGAGCGAAGTGACCAACAACCTGAATGCTTATTATAGTCTGCAACGCATGGGCTATCGCTATAAAGATCTTGAAGAAGGCAAGCGCATAAGTCTGGAACACGTTGTGGAGAAATACATCGATGGTGAGACTGACGAATGCATCTTCCAGCAGAACGAAGCCCACGAGAACGCCTTTGAGCAGCTTTGCCCCTTCCTGAAACTCGTCAGCTATTTCACCACCGAGGGAAACATGCCCGACTTTCTGCCAGACCTATACGAGACGCTGCGCCATTCCGATGTAACTCCCGACTCGACCAACATTGTGCCCTACATCCTCAACTTCATCCGCAAGGTCTCACAGTTAAGTGGCTACGACCTGACTCCCTATTTCGAGCGTTTCGGCTTCCTCCGTGTCAAGGCCTTCGAACTTGAAGACTATGGCAAGTTCATCTACGACCTGACACAGGAACAGCTCGACAGTTTCCATCGTGAAATGAACTTGCTGGTGAAGGGAAAAAAACTGAAGGCAATGCCCGACGGCATGGTGGAACATATCGCGAGGTTGCAATTGTAAGTTAACACAGTGCGCTCCGCGAGCCTTCTGCGAGGACACAGTAACTTCAAAAAGCAAAAAGTATAACAAAAATCTATGACGTGACCAATGCATTCATCTATATGCTTCAATCTGTCTATGTCTCTAATACGCTCTCTCATATACGATTTTCATGTCCTTTTTGGCAGTCATTTCTGCTGCAGAACGCAATGTGCCTTCTTCCACAAGGTCAACCTTGCGGCCTAACCGCTCCTCCAGTTCTCGATGCATCCGTGCATAGGCAAATAGTCCAATGGGGGTGCTGTGATCAAACATCACCAACAAGTCCACATCGCTGTCGGGTTTTTCTTCCCCACGAGCGAAAGAGCCAAACAGCCATGCCTTCAGGACGGGTTGTGTCTTGAAGTACTCGGCTATCATCTTTGTCATGGTCTTGGTGCTCATACCACTACATCTTTCATTATCAGTTGCAAATTAAGCATCTTTTTTACTACATTCCAAACTTTTTTCCATGTTTTTTCATTTTTTATTAGATTTCATTCAAATCCATTTGGGACGAAAAACAAAAATTTAACAATTTAATGGTGTCAGTTAGGAAAGATATGGTTGAGCGAGTGTAGAAGTCAAACTTGTTTGAACTATGCCGAGCGTGAGCATCTTCGGCGAAGCCAATTAGGAATTGCCATGCGGGATATAAACATCGTGTTAGCATAACTGTCAACTTGAAGAGACTTTCACTCGCGCATGCAAGTGTTCCCCACAAACGAACGTAAGTCTTGCCCGTAAACGAACGTAAGTGTCCCTCACAAACGAGTTGCAAAACGTAGAATAGTCTAAGGTTTACCCCCATAAATTAGAAAAGTCTAAACATTTGCGATTTGTTTAGACTTTTCAATCATTGTTAGTTTATGCCTTCAGCAGGTCTTGTCCGATGTCACGACGGAAGTATTTGCCTTCGAAGTGGATTTTGTCGGCTTCGGTGAAGGACTTGACGAGGGCTTCCTGTTGGGTCTCGCCATAGGAGGAGACGGCGATGACGCGGCCACCGGCGGTGACCACCTGCCCGTCTTTGAGGGCTGTACCAGCATGGAAGACGACAGAACCTTGAACGTCATCAATGCCAGTGATGGGGAAGCCTTTCTGGTAGGCTTGAGGATAGCCTCCGCTGACCATCATGACGCAGACGGCACTGCGGGAGTCGAACTCAAGGGTGCGGGTGTCGAGGTCGCCTGCTGCCACACCTTCGAGGAGATCAACGAGGTCGCTCTTGATGCGGAGCATGACAGTTTCTGTTTCGGGGTCGCCCATGCGGACGTTATATTCGATGACCACAGGATCGCCTGCCTTGGCATAGGCATAATCGCGATCTACCTTGATGAGTCCGAGGAAGATGAAGCCTTTGTAGTCAATGCCTTCGGCTGCCAAGCCTTCAACGGTGGGTTTGACGATGCGCTCTTCCACTTTCTGCATCCACTCCTTGTCGGCAAAAGGAACGGGAGAAACGCTGCCCATACCACCTGTATTAAGCCCTGTGTCACCTTCACCAATGCGCTTGTAATCTTTGGCTTCGGGAAGTATCTTGTAGTGCTTGCCGTCGGTGAGCACGAACACGGAACATTCGATACCTGAGAGGAACTCTTCGATGACGACGGTGGCACTGGCCTGACCAAACATGCCGTCGAGCATGCCACGGAACTCTTTCTTGGCTTCTTCAAGGGTAGGCACGATGAGCACTCCCTTACCGGCGCAGAGACCGTCAGCCTTGAGCACATAGGGAGGCTGAAGAGTTTCGAGGAAGGCGATGCCCTCTTCGATGTTGGTGCCGTTGAAGGAACGGTAGGCTGCCGTGGGGATGCCATGACGCTGCATGAAGCCCTTGGCGAAGTCTTTGCTGCCCTCGAGCACGGCTCCCGCCTTGGAAGGACCAATGACGGGAATGTCCTTCAACTGGGCATCTTGCTTGAAGAAGTCATAGACCCCCTTCACAAGGGGGTCTTCGGGACCCACGACGACCATATCGACTGCATTTGCCACAACGAAGGCTTTTATACCCTCGAAGTCATCTGCCTTCAGGGGCACGTTTTCACCGACTGAAGTGGTACCTGCATTGCCAGGTGCAATAAACAATTTCTCGATTTTTTGGCTCTGGGCAATCTTCCAAGCCAAGGCGTGCTCTCTGCCGCCGCTTCCAAGTAAGAGTATTTTCATTTACAATTTTACTATTTACAATTTACAATTTGGTATTTACAACTTAATCATTTCGTGTAACTATTCAGCGAATCACCCTTGGTGGTGGATTTTAAGAAACAAATTGCAATAATTTGAATAATTTTATCCATCAATTTTAATAATTAGGACATTAGTGGTCAAAATTATTCTAATTATTCATATTAGTTTCAGAAAAAGCAAGTTGAAGTTCTTTCGCTGAATAGTTACAATTTCGTTACAAAGGTAGGGAAATAAAGTGAAAAGTGAAGAGTGAAAAGTGAAAAATCTAAGTTACTGACAATCCGAATGGCGAGTAATTTAGATTTTTCACTTTTCACTCTTCACTTTTCACTCAAAATGCTTACCTTTGCACAAAAGTTATATATAACAGAAAAAATGAGCGCGAAGACTCTTGCTGACACCTTGACACGAACCGTCGAAGAACTGGCACGGCCAGAATCGTACAAGGATCTCTATCATGAGCACAACGACGGTGTGCCACTGCCTTCGGGCGAAGTGTTACAACAGATTATCGACTTGACCCGAGAAATTATCTTTCCGGGATATTATGGTCGTTCGTGCATCGACACAAACACGCTGAAGTACCGTCTTGGAGTGGACACGGAACAACTCTATTCGTTGCTGGTGACACAAATCCAAGCAGGATTGTCTTTCTCGAACTTTGAGAAAGGCACGGCAGTTTTTGCCGCCTACAACCAGAACACCATCAATGTGGAGATGCACCGCATGGCTGAAGAACGTGCGGTGAAGTTCATCAACCAACTTCCGGAACTGAGACGAGTGCTGGCTACGGATGTGGTGGCTGCCTTCAATGGCGACCCTGCTGCGAAGAACTACGGAGAAATCATCAGCTGCTACCCTGTCATCAAGGAACTGACGGTGTATCGTATTGCCCATGAACTGTGGAATCTGGATGTGCCGCTCATTCCGCGCATGCTGACGGAGATGGCTCATTCGGAGACGGGCATTGACATCCATCCCGGTGCGACGATTGGCGAATATTTCACCATCGACCATGGCACGGGTGTGGTGATTGGCGAGACAAGCATCATCGGCAACAATGTGAAGCTGTATCAGGGCGTGACGTTGGGTGCGAAGAGTTTCCCATTGGATGAGGATGGCAACCCCATCAAGGGCATTCCTCGTCATCCTATTCTGGAGGATGACGTGATTGTCTATTCCAACGCTTCCATTCTGGGCAGAATCACCATCGGAAAGGGTGCTGTGATTGGTGGTAACATCTGGGTGACACAAGATGTGGCTCCAGGAATGAGCCTGACACAGAAAAGATAACACGAAGAACTTATGACAGAATTCAAGATAATCGCAAAGACCTTCCAAGGATTGGAGGAGGTGCTTGCAAAGGAACTCATCAATCTGGGTGCCAACAACGTCGAGATTGGCAGGAGAATGGTGGCGTTCACAGGCGACAAGGAAATGCTCTACAAGGCAAATTTCTGTACACGCACTGCCGTGAAGGTGTTGAAACCCATCAAAGAGTTTAAGGCGAAAGATGCCGATGAGGTGTATGAGGAAGCCAAGAAGATAGACTGGGAGAAGTATATGGACGTGAAGAGCACGTTCTTGGTGGATTCGGTCATCTTCAGCGAGAACTTCCGACACTCGAAGTTTGTGGCATACCGCGTGAAGGATGCCATTGCCGACTATTGGCGTGAGAAGTCAGGAGGTGACCGTCCGAATGTGGTCATCAGCAATCCAGACCTCCGCATCCATGTACACATAGCCGAAGACGAGGTGACCATCGCCCTCGACTCGTCGGGCGAGAGTCTGCATCAGCGTGGCTACAAGACTGCCACGGTGCAGGCACCACTGAACGAGGTGCTGGCGGCTGGACTCATCATGCTGACAGGATGGGATGGCGAGTGTGACCTGATTGACCCCTTCTGTGGTTCAGGTACAATCTTGATTGAGGCGGCACTGATTGCACAGAATGTGTATCCCGGGGTGTTCCGCAAGGAGTATGCCTTCGAAAAATGGAAGGACTTCGATGCTGACTTGTTTGACCGCATCTATAACGATGACAGTCAGGAACGGGAGTTCGACCACAAGATTTATGGCTACGACATCAACCGGCAGGTGGTGCAGATTGCCACCAACAATGTGCTGAACGCCGGCGTGAAGGACATTGTGAGCGTGGAACAGCGTGACTTCTACGAGTTTGAGCAGCCGCTTGACAAGGCCATCATGATTACAAATCCGCCTTATGGCGACCGCATCACGACTGATGACATCTTCGACCTCTACGAGACCATCGGAAAGAATCTGAAACGCAACTTTGTGGGCAACGATGCATGGATTATTTCACACCATGAGGAATTGTTTGACAAGATTGGTTTCCGTCCTTCCACCAAATATGCATTGTTCAACGGCTCGCTGGAGTGTGAGTTCCGCAAGTACCAAATCTTTGACGGAAAACTGAAGGAACGCCGCGAGGAGGGATTGGACATCAAGACGGATGAAGATCGCCGTCACAACCTCAAATTCAAGCCTCACAAGAAGAATGAGGATGGGGAATGGACGAGTTCGCGCTCAGGGCGAAAAGTGCCTACTGATGATGAGGAGCACTATTTCAAATCGAAGCCTTTCAAGGAAAGACCATCGAAGGACATCCCTTATGAGGAGGAGAAAGACAGAAAATGGGGCAAGGATAGCCGCTGGAAGATGTTTGAAGCAGAAGACGAAGAGGAGGCTGAAATCATCAACCGTCATCTTGGCAAATGGGGTGACCGCGTCGCACGTCCATCTCGTGGTGAGAAGAAACCTGAACGACGAGACAGTCGCGATGAACGGGAACGTTTCACTGACCGCGAATCTCGTCAGGAAGCCCGCAAATCATTCTTCGCAGGAAAAAGCCCTAAGGAATTTGGCGAGAGAAAAGCGTCGTTCGAGGGTCGCAGAGGTGAGAGAGATGAGCGACGTCCACGTCGAGATGGCGAGCGACCTGCTCGTAAATTTGACGGACAGAAAGGTGAAGGTCGTCCGTTTCGAGATAGAAAGGACGGGAAGAAGTAAAGACCCAACGTAACGTTTCTATATTGCAGTGATGGCCAAAGGAGAGAAAAAATCCTTTGGTCATCATTTGTTTTGCCTGTTCGGGTTTACCACGAAAGCCATGAATGACCCAAGGTTGGGGTTCTCTATCCTCTCTCTTGCAGGAGGCTTCGAGTTCGCGACGAAGCATCAGCAACTCATCGAAGGCTCTGACACAATGAATGACCATTGGCTTCTGCACTTCCTCGGCAATGGCTATCTGGGCACGAAAGGCTGCCATCTGCACTTCCATCTGCAAGGGGTGTGGCTCGCCATGCACTTTATCCAAACCACACTCACCTATTGCCCACACGTCGTCTCTGCTTGCCACCTTTCGAATGGATGCAACCGTTTCTTGCCATGTTTCCGACACGTTCCACGGGTGTAAGCCTACCGAAAGTTTGACGTGTTTAGGATAGGAGGGCAACAGGTTTTCCATGTCCACATTGAGCAGACAGGATTCCTCTTTTATATAATATGTATGGAAATCGAACATGGGGAGTTCACCAATGAAATTGTTCGGGTACAGGGTCGTAGCCACAACCTCCCCACGGATGACATCGCAGGATGCGACGACAAGCGAGATAGAAACCTTTGAAAGGTCCATGCTTCTTGATGGCATCAATCGCATACTGGGAGCAGGTGGGAGTGAATCGACACGTTGGTGGCAACAGTGGCGAAATGCATGCCCTATAGAAATAGATGGGGAGCAGAAGGATATATGAGAAGAGGGAGGAGAGCTTCATGAGGTGAGAGTTGAGAGTTGACAGTTGAGAGTTGACAGTTGACAGTTTGGGTTAAGGTTAGGGTTAAAGTTAGGGTTAAGGTCAGCCTTCCACCCTCTCCCCTATTCTGATGAGTGCTTTTCGCATACTCTTATTGACACTTCGGAAAGTGGGCAAGGTGTCGGTGATGCACACAAATGCGAGGGCAAGACGAAAGTCTTTTCCTTCGAGTGCATTCCACAGAATGTGCTTATTGAGGCGATAGGCTTCGCGTACAAGGCGTTTCATGCGGTTGCGGTCAACAGCATGGCGGAACCGTTTCTTGGGAACAGACACCAGAATGGACACGGGAGGCTGCTGCACACCATCCAATTGTTGGGAGCCTTCTTGTTTCTCCATCTGCATATAAACAATTCGCAGGGGAAATGCTGCCATTGAAGCATTTCCTCCTGCGAAAAGTTTATCTATGACAAGCTGGCTGGTGAGCCGCTCAGTTTTTGTTAATCCATTGTTCATTAGGCATAACACACTATTTCAGCGTCTTAGCGTATGCCTCGATGATGGCTGGCACCGAACGGAGTTCGGGAGTCGGTTGGAAATCGACGTGTATGCCTGCTTCTTCAGCAGCCTTGATGGTTTTTGTGCCTAAGCAAGCCACCTTGATGTCACCCTGCTCGAAGTGAGGGAAGTTCTTGATGAGCGAATGGATACCTTCTGGGGAGAAGAACACCAGCATATTGTAGTCGAAAGCCTCATCGGGCGTAAAATCGTTTGCCACCGTGTAGTACATCACAGCCTCATCATGCTCCACACCTGTTTCATCAAGCATGCGGCGCATATCGTCAGTGTGGGCAGAAGACTGGGGAACGAAGTACTTTTCATTTCCGTGTTTGGCAATGATAGGCATGAGGTCTGTCACCAAACCTGTCTCGGGGAAAAAGTTTTTGCGCTTGCGATACTGCACATACTTCTGGATGTAGAGCGACACTTGCTCTGACACGCAGAAATACTTCATATCGTCAGGTATGGTCACACGCAACTCCTTGCAGAGCGCAAAGAAGTGGTCAATCGCATGGCGAGATGTAAATACAATGGCTGTATGGCCTGGTATAGACACTTTCTGCTGACGGAAATCCTTAGCAGACATGGGTTCGATTTTAATGAAAGGCCTAAAAACCAGTTCTATTTTGTATTTGTTCGCCACCTCGAAATAGGGTGACTTCTCTGTCTGAGGTTTGGGTTGCGACACTAAGATCTTTGTTGCCATCAATATAAATAATTTTTTACTATAAAACTGTCAGTTATCCATACCGCCAAATGCCCAAATACAAGAGTCGGTAACAATTCAACGCTGCAAAAGTACAAAAAAATGAACATATAGCCATATTTTCTTACACGAAAGTTAACGATTAACTTATAAAATAGCAGCATTTCGTACAAAATCACTACCAAAATGGCACCTCCAATGACAATCTCATGTGCCAAATCAGAGAACACATCCAACACCGCAATGAGGTAGAAAAAGAAGGCTGTCAACGATGTCATAAGAAAATATCCCGTCATCCATCGCTTGCTGGAATCACTGTCGAAAAATGTCCAATTCACTATAGAATATACCCCTGCTTTCAGATAGATAAAACACAGGCACGCCACAAAGCCCACAGCGAAAAACCAATAGGGAATGCCCGTCACCGACACGAAACTATTCCACTCCATGATGTCATCAAAGAAAATGACGGAAAGACTACATGCACTAACTACCAACAACAGAAACAAATGGAACATTTCCAGCGAATTCTCTTTCACATTCTCTTCTATATAGACACGTTTCTCAGTGAAGAAACTTTTCAATCGATAGAGCAAGGCTACTCGGCTCTTGTACACGACAACAGCCAAGAGAAGAAACATAAGCACCATGCCTGCCACCATATAGTCATCATTCCCCATCGCATAGCCACGTTGCCCCATCGCCACCGTGCGATCGGGCAGAACAACTTCCTGCTTGTAGAACTCCGTACGCTGAAAAGCATTGAAGTCAGATGCCAACCAAGTGCTATCTTTCATTATTTAACATTAACCTTACGTCAGTTCGGCATAAGAGAACTCTCTTTCGGAAGTTCTTTTTACCGCTTTGCGGGCTTTAGAAAAAAATACAAGAAAAAAAGCATTTCACTTTCTCTATTTTTTCCTATTTTCTTTTGTTTTTTCTTGTTTTTTTCAAGCCGCCGAAGGCGTAATTCTTATATCGAACTCACATTAACATTAACCCTAACCCCAACTGTCAACTGTCAACTCTCAACTGTCAACTCATGAAACTCCAAATTCCCTCTTTATCTCTTCTTGATACCTTTCTGTCTCTTCCCATGGGAACAACGTCACCTCCACGTCAAGGTCACCTTGGTAGCGGTTGGTGAAGTGTTTCACAACTCGTTCGGTCTTTCTGCCGAAATGTCCATACGATGCAGTTTCCTGATAGATGGGTTTACGCAAATCGAAACGCCGTTCGATAGCCTTAGGGCGCAAGTCGAAGAGTTTGTCAATCTTTTGGGCGATCTCACCATCGGAGAGCGCCACCTTAGCGGTACCGTACGTGTTCACATAGATGCTCACGGGCTTTGCCACACCAATGGCATAACTCAACTGCACCAGCATCTCGTCCGCCACACCTGCCACCACGAGGTTCTTGGCAATGTGACGCGCTGCGTATGCCGCCGAGCGATCGACCTTGCTGGGGTCTTTACCCGAGAAGGCACCACCACCGTGGGCACCCTTGCCACCATAGGTATCGACGATAATCTTGCGTCCCGTCAAGCCTGTGTCGCCATGAGGACCGCCAATCACGAACTTGCCCGTCGGGTTGACATGATAAGTGATGCCCTCCTTGAAAAGTTCGCTTATCTTTTCATCACCTATCTCTGCAATCACCCGTGGAATCAAGATGTGGATGACATCCTCCCTGATGCGTTCCAACATCATCTTGTCTGCCTCTTCCTGTGTCTTAGCCCACAGTCCGTTTTCCGTGGTCTGTTGCCCGTTGTCCACTCCCACAAACTCATCGTGCTGGGTGCTCACCACGATGGTGTGGACACGCAGCGGTTTACCGTCATCGCCATACTCAATCGTCACTTGGCTCTTGGCATCAGGTCGCAGATAAGTCACCTCCTTGCCGTTGGGACGAGTGTAGGTCATCACCTTACCCTCTCGACGGATGTCAGCCAGCACCCGCAAGATGCGGTGGGAAAGGTCGAGCGACAATGGCATGCAGTTCTCCGTCTCGTTGGTGGCATAGCCAAACATCATGCCTTGGTCGCCAGCACCCTGTTCGTCAGGGTCTTCACGCTCCACACCTCGATTGATGTCACCACTCTGCTCATGGATGGCATTCAGCACGCCACAACTTTCACCGTCAAACTTATACGCTGATTTCGTGTAACCGATCCGGTTGATGGTTTCACGCGCTATCTCTTGAAGATCAACGTATGCATTGCTCTTCACTTCGCCAGCCACCACGACCTGTCCTGTCGTGACCAACGTCTCACATGCCACCTTCGATTCGGGATCGTATGCCAGCAGATTGTCCAACACTGCATCGCTGATTTGGTCAGCCACTTTGTCGGGATGTCCCTCCGACACTGATTCAGATGTAAATAAATAACCCATAGTCATTGACAATTTAACCATTTACAATTTACTATTTACCATGCGGCTTACAAGTAACGCATGAACAATTGAAATGGGAAAGAAATGGGAGAAGATGCACTGACAATCTTTTGTTCACAAACAGGAGACTCACATTGTCGTTTTAGCATTTTTTTCTGTGGTTGCAAGCAGCCCAAATCTATCCACATTTTAATTCGGCTGCAAAGGTACGATTAAGTGAGCACAAAACAAAAGGAAAAACTATATTTTTCACTTTTATTGCCGAACGTGAGTACTTTCGAATGAAATTGAACGGTAAGGGCTTTTACTGGAATGACCAAATTTCTCTCCATTCTTATTGTTTCTATCCCTTTCTTCCACTCCCTCCACCACCTTTCCTGAACAAACCCAATTGGGGCACTTCCACAACCAAAAAATCGACATCGTCGACATCGGTTCATCGACATCGACGACATCGGCAAACCGACATCGACGATGTCGATTCGGAGGCTGTGGAAGAGAGGAAAAAGAGGCGGAGGGTTAGAACTCTTGAAGCCTCTGTAATAAAGTCTGTAGATTCGTTTCTTTCAGCACCACACGCTTCTTTTCATCCAAAAGATAGAGGGCTGGCGTGTGGGGCACATAATACTCCCCGTTCAAATCGTTTACATCCTTGCGAACCACCTTGAGACGAGGATTCTGCACAATGAGGGGTTCTTGTTCCAACTGAGCATCCAGACGTTGACAACGTCGGCAATCGGGGTCAAAAAAAATGAGTAGTGTCTGCTCTGCTTTCACGTTGTAAAGACGTGTCCGCTTCCCATCAGAAGCAGTCAAAAGAACGTCTGCAGCACGACTCCCCACCCGATTCTTCGCCAATTGCTCCAATAGCCAAACACGCTGAGGCGTTTCAGGTAAGGCACGCAAAAGACAGGCATACACCTCATCACTATACAAGGGGGAATCAGAGTCACCCAAATAACGCTCCATCAGCCCTTCAAAAAAAGACATGGCAGAAGGGTGCAACACCAACGAATCAGACAGGACACTCGCCCCTCGCATCGTTGCCACTGAGTCAGCATGCTGCATCAGATTGAGGAAATCCACCATTCCCTGCTCCCCCACCTCACGGTTCATCGCTGTGCTGTCAGCAAACGAGTAATCCTGCCAGAAATGCTCCAGCATATATGCCATGCGCGCTTCTGGCTCCTCCACCTCATCGGGGATGTCGGGATAAGGAAAGTCGCCTTGCTGTGCCATCACAGCAAGGCAAATGAAAAATGAAAAGTGAAAAATGAGAAATCTAAGTTTCACAATGCCTAAGATGTAAAATGTCCAACCCTCACAACTCTAAAACCTCTCAATCCTTTCCGATGTTCACGTGCGTATTGCCCCACACCTTGGCATTGTTACCACCACCATAAACGTTGCCACGGATGTCGACACCGACGACAGTTGACTTACTGTCATCATCAGCAACAGAAACAAAAGTGTTTTCTGACAGCGTACCGACATTCACCGTAGTGTTTCCTTTCACCTCAGCAGCATTACCACCACCAAAGACGTCGCCTATGGCTCCGATCTTGCCCTTCGTGTGGGCTGGAAGCGTCACAGTATGCTCGGTCGGTTTACCCGCATCGAGCGTAATTGTCCTACCTGCGAAACCATTCTCATTGTAATAATCGCCTGATGTTGGATAATTATCAGGAGTACCCAACGATTCATTGATATTAACCGTAGGACTGGCTATCATCTTGGCACCTGTACCATAGCCACCGCCATAGACAGCACCAATACTGGTGAACGAACGTACATTGACAACTGGATCGTCGGATGGGTTATCACCAGACTCCTTCGGTGTACCATCATCATCATAGCCATATATTGAATAAGCTGCCAAGTTTCCACCGCCATACAACTCACCGATGATAACTGGACGGCAACCGGTTTCCTCTACATTGACAGTAATCTTACCGCTAATAGTGCCGCTGATGTTATTACCACCAAAGACACGATTGAAGGTACCATTAGTGATGGTTAGCGTCACATCATCGTGGATGTCAGCGGCCTCAGCACCACCATAAACCTCATTCAGACCTGGGATACATGCCATCAACAACTTAGCCTCAGCATCCATAGGAGCACTCTTGCCACCACCATAAGCTTCATCGACATGGAATTCACAGATTGGAGCACCTCCGTCTGTCACTTCCTCCAGCATAGTGAGGGCAGTCTTGCGGACGTTACCCTTGGTATTGGACCCACCAAAGACACGGTGGATAGTACCACCCTTGACGTTCACTGTAGCCAAACCCGTTCCATAACGATATGGAGCAAAAGCTTCACCTTCTGTTCTAGCCTCCTTCGTGGCATAAGCTGGATTATTTTCTACCAAATGGTAATCTTTATATCCCACGTTAGCACCTGGGTTGTCTGCACCTGTTGGCAACTTGTCAGCACCATTACCACCACCAAAGAGTTCCAGAATCTCGTAAGTACCATTAATCTCGACATCAGTAGCTGGTGTAGAAGCAGCATTACCACCACCATACACCTGTTTGATACTCGTCAATCCACAACCATCGATGATGACCTTAGTTGAACCTGTTGACGACGTTGGCTCATAAGCCGCCAGATTGCCACCACCATAAACGGCCATGACATCAAACGTCTCAGTATCCTTGGTCGGTTTGGTACTGATGTCGTCTTTGTCCGCATTCTGTGTAGCGTAAATGTGTACCGTGACATTGCCCTTTGGCGAACCATTCATATCGTTGCAACCGAATACCTGACTAACAATAGCACCCTTTGCCGCATCGTTCGATGCAACAGTCTTATTCAGATTTACCTCCACGTTGCCTCCCGTCGTTCCTGCCTCACTAATGCCTTCAACGTTTGCCGTGCTACCCTTACCGCCTCCGAACACACTGCCGAAGTAGTAATACTTAGTAGCATCTTCAGAATCAACAACCTTCGTACCTACAGTACCACCGTTGATATTCACCGTCGCATTCTGTGCCACAGCACCAATCTCGCCACCGCCATAGACACTGCTCTTGACAATACCGCCGGTCATGTTCAATGTCGTCCCCTTACACTTACCCAACTTTGGCCACAAGGTCAGCAATGTCGAATTATCCAAAGCGTAGAGTCGTCCCATACCGCCCGTGAACACATTACCACCCTTAGTGTATTGCAGATGGTTCTGATAGTCGAAGGTCGTGTTTGGTATCGTAGCTTTCTGAGCATCTGTTGGATTGTAGATGTATTCATAGTCGTTACCAATGGTACCGCCAGTAATGTTGATAACAATGTATCCACGACCTTTATCGTAGTAAGTCGTAGCAGGTTCAGTACTCGGATTTGGATAAGAGCCGTCGTACTTGTCGTCTGGTCGCAAGATGCCGTAAGGCTTTATCGTTTCCCCTCCTTCTTCAATCTCTTCATCCACCAGATAGAGGCCGTAGCCTACCGATCCCATACGGCCACCGCCATAGACGGAGCCCAGTATCTTACCGCTCTTGATGTTCAGTTCGATAGAACCACCGATATTACCTGCTGTCAGTGCCTCACCACCGAAGCCACGGCCACCACCGAACACGTTGCCGTCTACGTACGAGGTACCCCAGGTACCAATCGTCGGGCCGTCTTCACCAGTCTTACCGATATTCACAATCGCATTCTGGAATACGTGACCATCCTCACCACCGCCAAAGATGGAACCATAGACTCTACCGCCCTCGATGTTGACTTCGGTACGGTCCACATTCGTTTCCTTGTTGAAGAAGATACGCTGGTCGCCCTTACCAGCACCGAAGATATAGCCTGTGTTCGGATGTGCTACAATTTGAGCCACGGTACGTGGAACACCTACGGTACCACCTGTCATCGTGATGGTAGCAGAGCCCTTCACATTCGTAGCCTCACAACCACCATAGACATTTGTTATGATGTGACCTCCACTGATAGTAATCTTGGTCGTACCTTCTACACTACCTGCCGTGCTCAGATATTTACTGATGCCTTCGGTTGTATCGAAATAAGGCACACTACCCGATCCGCCGCCAAACACATTGCCATAATAGGTATGACCGTCGGAAGCCTCCAGTCTGCCGCCATCTGTTGATTTACCATTAGGATACTGATCCAAGGGGACCGATTCATTAGCAAACGGGTCGTATGGCGCAAATGGCGCAGTAAATGGCCAGCTGGCGCAATCCATACTTTCTCCTGTTGGGGTATAGTCATCAGCCCATACAGCATCGGAAAATGGCTCCGTAGCATTTTTACCACAGCCAATCTGTCCTCCGGAGATGTTGACTTCGGTATCACCCAGCACATGTCCGCTTTCACTACCACCATAGGCAGAACCTGTCAGGAAGGCCGTACCACTGATGTTCAATATCGTCTTGTTAAAGTATGCACAAGTCTCCACATTGGGATAGAGTTTAGGATCATGCATCTCACCACGACCTGCGCCAAACACATGACCAAAATCATCAGGACCGCCCTTGCCATGCTCCGCCATAGTAGCTCCGGCAACACCAATCTGACCGCCACTGACAGTAACGGTACAAGTACCTGTACCATCTGCGCAAGAGATCGGTTTGCCAACAGGCACTTCGGGATGAGCTGTATGATAAGCAGCATCAGCAAAAGTATATGTTCCTACCGATCCCATAGCACCACCGCCATAGACGTTATGAACCACATGACCACCATCTATTAGCACTGTCGTATTGCCACGCACGATACCAGCGTTGAAACCGAAGTATGTCTTACCATCAGTTCCTGTATAGGTATCCGTACCACAACCAGAACCATAGACATTACCACGATTAGGATAGCGGGCACCTAAGTAAGAAATATCATCAGAATCATCATCTGGTGTTCCACCATTATCGACTATTGCTGCTCCTTCTGCAATACCAATAGTACCGCTATGCACAGTCACCTTGGCATCGTGGAAGTTATGACCATTCTCACCACCACCATAGACAGAACCCTTAATGGAAGGACCTGTTTCTGAACCTGGAGTACCAATAGTCACATCCGTATCATACACCCAAGCCATCTTATCAACATTCGCATTCGTTTCAGGATTTCCCTCCAAACCACGTGATGAACCGAACACCATACCATTATCTTTTCCGGTGCTTCCAATGGTACCACCCGTGATAGAAACAGTACACTTACCTTTATTATCAGTAGTAGTCCAACCAGTTGGGAATCCTGTCGTCGCATCGTATGAGAACGTGCCCACCGAACCGTAAGCACCACCACCATAGACATTATGCAGAATGGTAGGCGAACCACTGATACTAACGTTAGTACTACCCTTCACCAGTCCAGCAGTTACATCATCAGCCTTACCCTTACCACCGCCATAGATGTTACCGTATTCTGCGCCTCCTTCATTTTCAGTACCAATTGTACCACCGGTCACGGTCACTTCGGTATTACCATCTACACCAGATTCCTCACCACCACCATAGACACTCTTAGCAACGGACATGACCTTACCATTAGTAAGTGTTGTATTACCATCAATAGTGAGCGTAACATTGCCAGTGACTGCACCAAGGGTGGTAAGGTCTTCAGTAGTATAGAGGATATGATTTGTTCTATCAATAGCTGTTTCCGTAGAATTAACGACATCGCGATGCTGCCAAGTGTAGGTTTCTGTAGAAGGCATTACAGCCTCTAGGTAAGTACCAAGATTTGAGTCATATTTCGGTGATGTTTGGAAACTATTGTCCATAACAGCTACAGGCGGCATACTAGCAGAGTAACCTGCGCCAAACACACTACCTTCTACGGTGCAGTTTGTGAGCGTTGACTTGACAGGACCGTCAACCATACCAAGATTACCACCACCATAGAAGTTACCGACACATTGACTGAAGAGATCAAGACTTCCAAGTGCGCTTTTGGTAATAGTGCAATCGGTAAGTTTTGAGGTAACATCACGAGTGGTTGCCAATGAGAAACTTACATAGTCAACAAACAAACGGGCTACGTTGCTGGTGTTACCAGACATAGGAATGAACTGATAATCTATACGTGTTTCAACACCACCATAGTTAGCGTCATACTTCTTAGTATACTGTTCACCAACCCAACTATTCCAATCTATGTTCTGTACATTATTCTTGTTAGCAGGGTATTTGCGATTATAGGAATTACCGCCATATCCAGCACCAAAGAAAGTGCGGAAAGTACAGTTGGTAGCATTGGTAACCACTTTTCTACCACCATTCATATCACCAAACTTAGGACCACCACAGAACTGATCCACACGACTGTTAGAGATAACAGTCATAATATTGCCTTCAGCAATATGGGCAGCATTGATTCCACCACCATAGAATTCATTGATATCTGCATTATCTATCTGCCACGTGATATTACCATTAGCATGAGTATCGAGATTGCCAATTCCTTGCATACCGGTTCCTGCCACCTTGTTGAAGCGACCACCATTGATATAACATTCGGCATTGTCATCATAGTTATTGTTAGGGCTATTATAGTAACCGGTCAGATAGAAAATATCATAATCGCCGCCTGTTACAGAGATTGGCGGATGTTTACTGATGAACTGGTTCTTGGTTTTATCCTGATGGACTCCGATATGAAACTCTTTGAACCACACATTGCCTCCTACATGATAATAAGTAACCGATTTAGCTTCTTGATATCGATCTTCTGCTCCTCCTACAGTCACCCATTGTTCAATGACACCTCCCTGCAAAATCATTGGACTTTCCTCTCTCGCCGACGTACTACTATTACTGTCATAGAGATCATACTCTAACTGCGTCACACGGAAAAGACCGGTATTTGTACACTCAAACCAACCATAAGGTTGCATGATACCGAAGTTGTACGTACCAGTACCACCATCGGACTTTTGAGCCATACCAAGACCGATGACATTCAGGAAATCAACTCTTACAGGATGTACTCTTTTGCGGCTATCAAACCGGAGAATATATGAATAGTCTGGTTCATTGTCTTTATCCAAATCAATGGACATAATGGTATATGGCTTTGATTTGGTCTCATTAGAAAGACTCAGGCTATGGACATTTCCTACCAACACAATGGCGTTGTCATAAACAGAACCTGATGGATTTAATGCTGTAACAGCACCACCCATCGTAGTATATACTGCTTGGCTATTTCCATTGATGTCGTATGATTTTCCATTCGTATAACGTTGTCCACCACCAACGGTTGTAACATTGGTAGCAGTCGACATGCCTTGATTGTACACCACATCAGGATATGTATCTGAAACATAAACACACTTTCCCCAATAGGGCTCTATCGTAATGGACGATACACCTTCAGGAACATCGAAATAAGCACCTTGACTGAACACCCTACCACTCACATCAAACTTGTCTTTATCCGTACTCTTACGGTCTGCAAAGTTGTAAGGGGTGGTAAGCGTAATATTTCCTTCTTCGTCTGCTGTTGCAGTAGCATCCTCACCGGTAGAAAAACTATGTGTTCCGCCAGAGATGGTAACAATCTTCCAGCCAGTAACAACCTTATTATCTGTATAGTTCTTCGTACCGACATCATTATAATAAGGCAGTTGAACCTTATAATAGTTGAAATTGAAGTGTACAGGATCCTTGTCAGTAATATTAGGAGTAACGCTATTCGTAGTTATATTTGCCCCCGAAGGTGCATCGCTACCGTTGCCACTCGATGCATTCTGGATGTTTATTGTAAACGTATCAAACTTTCGTCCTTGGTTATATTGCGTCTTCTTTGTAGCTGCATCTACAGAGAATGCTTCTGCATGGTCAGCATCGATGTTTACCACTGAAGGATATTTGCCAGGAGTTTTAAGGATGGGGTATGGGGTGGAACTTCCTATTTGCGATGGTTCAAGTACCCATTTCATTATTTCTTCCTTATTTTCCATGCTGCCTGTAGCCCACCAAGCTGCCAGTTCACGGTTGCTATTCAACATGTGGCGGAAGAACTCAAAGCGTTGCAAGAAACGTGTTTCAGCAGAAAGAGCACAGTTGTAAACATCAATTTCTGAATTCTGAACGTATGAAGCTCCAGACCAGAAATAATTGAAGTTGCTCACACCAGACTGATCGCCTCTGTTAGTAATAATACTACCATTGTAGATAGGAGCCTGCGAAGAACCACTGACCTCACCGTAGAACATACAGTTCATCACCATCGTCTTGAGATTGTTTGATTTGGTGGCAACATTATTATAGCCTACGATACCGCCAGCATAATTACCTCCGGAAACATTGGCAAAGCTGAAGCAGTTGATAACACGTGCAGAACCATCAAGCAATCCCACGATACCACCCACATAGTTGCTACCACTTACGGAACTACTGCAATCTGTCAGATAAGTATAGCCGTTTTTATCTGCATTAACAGTACTTCCTGTTGCCAATACACCACAGTTATATATTCGGGTATCTCCTGTAGCTTCTCCACAGATGGCTCCAGCGTTACCATTCTCATTTCCACTAATGGAAACATTATCAAGGACAACATTCCTTATAATAGCTCCATTAGCATAGGCTACAAAAGGATGGTTTAGTCCAGACAATGTCACCATGTTACCATCAATAGTTCCAGTAAAGGGATTATCTGAAGTGCCAATTGAAACGTCAGAAATGAAATTTGATGCTAATGAATAATTACCAGCCATGTCTGTAATTGCACTAGAAGAAGACACGTTTGTAGGTGGCAGAAGGGCAGCCTCACTGGAGATGACATATCCAGGTTTTGTAGCAATGGCTCTGATTTCAGCAGCGCTGCCCATGGCAAATGGACTGGTATATGTTGGTGAAGATGAAGTAGTAGAGCTACCATCTATTGTATAATGAATCGTAGCACCTTCTGTAGCACAGGTAATAGAAACATTACCGCCACTTACAGAAATGACAGGTCTTTCACAGACAGGCAGGTAGTAAGTGGTGACATTTGTCGGAAAAGGATCACTTGTTGCCTTGGCAATAGCCTTGATGACCGTCATGCTCTCTGTCTGGGTGATAGGTGTTGAATAGGTGGATGAAGAGATCGTAGGCTCAGTGCCATCTATCGTATAGTAAATAGTTGCTCCTGTTTCTGCTGTAATGGTAATTGTTCCATCATAATTATTGGTGATGGTTGGAGCATCAATAGACAGTGCCTTTTCGAGATAGAACTTTGCATTGCCATCATTTTCTGTGTATGTACCTATAATACCTCCTGTTTCCGTATGGCCCGAAGGACCTCCATTGCTTCCATTTCCTACAAGATAATTCTTATTACCATTATTGACAGTGTACCATTTATAATCGCCATTCCAACCAGCAGACGACTTAGGTGATATAACCAAATAGTCCTTACCTGTAGGTACATATATAGAAAACAGTGCCTTGTCATCAAGATTTTCTGGAAGAACAGCCTCCAAGTGTACACGCATACGATTGGCATTTGAAGTTCCGTCAATCTGCCCATTAGACATTACATATTTGCCATCAGAAGCATGTCTAATATAATAATAGTTTAGGGTCGGATGCTTCTCAACATACCATATAGCGTCATTAGGATTTCCACTATGATAGGCGTTTGTTTTGCATTTATAGGTAGTAAGGAATGGATTGGGATAGGTAGTACCATCATCAGACCATTTATTATCTGGTTTGTAAAATATCCATCCTTCCGTTGGGCATAAGTAAAAGTTGTTATTAGGAGTTCCTGCATTATAGCCAGCAGTACCAATATAATACACACCCGAATAGTCTTGTCCCCACACATTTCCACTTCCCACCATGAAAAGCAGGAGCAGATATATGGCAACTCGTGGCTTTAGCCATACTCCAGCCATACTCCAGGCTGCTTCTAGGCTTACTCTAAGCATACTCATCAGTAAGCTTAGAGTATGGCTAGATCCTGCCATCAACCTTGTTACTAGCTTTTTAATTCCGTATGTTGTACTCATATCTTGTTTCATTTCACTGAAATCTTTTTATTATACTTGCCACCAGCAGCACGGACGATATAGACACCACTCGTTGGGAGAGGAGTTTCAATTGTCTCATTAGGCTGAATGGTGAACGATGCGATGGTCAAGCCACTGGTGTTGAAAATGGCAACATCGGTAGCGGTGCGGAGAGTTGAAGTGACTCCGATAAGATGTTTCTTGGTGTAGAATTTCAGTTCACCGCCGACCTCGCCTTGTGTCGGGTCGTTATCTTCGAATGTGAAGGTTGCATCAGCAGTGTCGAACACGATGCGTTCTGCAGCATTTCGTGGTTTGGCTGAGCCTGTGACAGGACCTGCGATGAAGTAGGGTCGGAACGGCACGGCAGCTGTAGCGGTGGCGGTCTGGTCGAAACTGTCGCCGCTGCTGCTGAGCAGATAGCCTTCTACCTTCTTGCTCATGTAGTTGGGCAAGAAGGTGTAACCATCTTTGGCTGTTGCCGTCAATTCGTTGTCGCTGATGCCTACCATAGCACCTGCTCCCGATACAAATGTGGAAGTCTGTTTGCCTGGACTGGCTATTGTCTGATTCTGATAGCGGTTGGCTGGTGTCCATTCGCCGCTGAGGTCGAACTCATAATAGGTGCTGCCAGGGAAACCGATGATATATGGTGTTCCGGCTGTGAGGTATGGATAGTCGCTGACTGGATAGAGCGATTCTAAGTACTCCTTGCTATAGTACAGTTCCTGATACTTGTCTCCGTTTTTATCCTTGTAGGTGTCCTTGCTGTAGTAGGTGTCCCAGAGGTAGGTGTTGGTGTAGTCTTTCTCGTTTACACCTTTGGCAAGATAACTGAACTTGCCTGTGAACACATTACCTTCTTCGCTCTTCTTGCCAGCATACTCGCGCAGCCAGTATTCATGACCCTTCATGCTGCCTTCGTAGAAATGGGTGATTTCACCCTTATCATCAGTAGTGACCATCTCGGCTGAGAAAGGTATGCTGATGGCTTCCCATCCTGTGTTGCGGTTGGCAAAGTTGCCGGGTATGCGTTGGTACCACATGCGGTTATCGTCACCCATCTGATATGCAATCGGTGCATTGAAGTCTTGCTTGTCCACAAGGAAATGGTCGCGATCGGTCTTGAGAGTACTCTGCACGAGGTGGCCTTCAATGGTGGAGACAACGGGGAAGACGCGGTCGTATTTCTTTCCATCAGCGTATCTGTCGCCTGTCCGGTCGTAGTAGTCGCTGAATGCAGGTTCGGTGAAGTAGCTGTTCAGCACGTTATATGTTTTTGTATTGGCTTCTGCCGATGGTGCATAGACAAGCAGGTTGCGTGTCTCGTCATGGTTGGCGATGTCAGCCAAACCATCATCGTTGAGCAATGGCGGGAAGAAGAATCCGTCAGGGGTGAGACCTTGTGCATAAGACTTGTCATTGTGTCCTGCAAAGTCGATGGCGGTCATGCCAGGATAGGCTTCATGTGTGCCATCTTTTGACTTGGCTACCAGGTTGACCCACGGATTGAAGTGTGCCACACCCATTGTCTTACTCTGGAAGTAGGCAGGTGCACGATAAACGCGGTTGCTTTGGTCGTTTGATGCCAATCTGCCATTGCTCTTGGCGATATGTGATGGCCAATCCTCATGTGGGTAGTCGGTGTTATAGCCATAGGTCAGCATCTGACCGAAGAAGAGGTAGTCGTCGGGCCAGACAGGAGCATACTTCACCGTAGTGTTTCCGTCTTCGTCGGTGATGGTTCTCATGCGGATGTTGTTGCTTTCTGGAATTGTTCCGTCGGCATAGATGAAATCGACATTGCCATAGCGTCTTTCCACATAGCCCATGTCACCATATCGGGCATTGTCTGTGGTGAGTGCAGGATAATGGATTGTGCTCATCTCTTCGGACAATGAGCCATTGGCCTGGGTTGGCAGGTAACTGAATTCAGTGGTGGAACCGCTGAGTGTTGTGTGGTCGTAATAGCGTCTGTTCAAATAGAAGCCATTGAGGTTGTATGCCACAGTTCCGTTGTAGAAGTCTTTGATGCCCCTGCGTGTCGGTATGCCGTAGTTGCCTGTGTGATTGGTGTACTTGTTCGCAGCATCTTCCTCTTCCTGATAGTAGCAGTTGACAATGCGGACTGGGCGAGGAGTGCCACTCTCTACAGCGGGACTGCCAAACACAGGTTTTGAGGTCTTCGCTTCTGTGCTGGAAGTGCTGACCCAACTGTTCTCCACATAACCTTTACCTTTTTCTGCAATGCCTGCTCCAGTGAACGAACCTCTGACACCAAGGTTATAGACATCGCCACAAAGATTACCAAAGAGTGAGTTGTTCAGGCCGCTAATAGTGTAGCCATCGCCATGGAAGGTGCCACCGAAACACTGACCGTCATTACCAACAGGAGTCCAATCAGTGTATGCCTTTGGCTCCACATTGCTGTGCAGGATGAAGTCGAGGTTCTCGCAACCTTTCACGTATTCATCCAACAGAGCATGACCTTGTGTTGCTCCAGTGGTAGCCACTGTCGTTTGCAAACTTAAGTCATAGAGGTCTTTCAGCAGGTCGAGTTCACTCTTTGTCGGATCTGATTCACATGCGCGGTTATCGATGTAAATCTTGCTGGGACGCATGACATCTGCCCTATCTATATAAAGGTGGTGCTCTTTGTCCTTCATCACTGCATCGATGTCGTGGTAGTTGGCAACACTGAGCGGTACAGGATTGGAATAAGTCTTACCCAGGTAGGTCTTTGAGTAGAACGCCACCCATGCTTTGTTGTTCTGATACCAATATGCAGGTGTGATGCCATTGGTGAAAGGCACGCCATTGCGGTGGTTCCATGCATCTTCTTCGTTCGAATACAATTCCCAACCATTGGTTATCACTTCGTAAAGCCCTGGATTCACATCAGGTTTCTTCAGTCCGACAGCATTGCCAGGCAGCACAGTGGCTGGTGGATTAAGCAAACCAATCTGAGGCACACCACTTTCCAACTGCAAATGGATGTTCACCACGTGCAGTTCGTTGGTCAGACTGACGCCTTCACCTTCATCGTCATCCTCATAATAGGTGTACTGATATACCACAGAGATGACCTTCTCCGAAATCACATCTTTAAAGACAGACTCGCGAGACACGTAGAGCGTGGTGGTTTCTGTTGGCTCCATTCCCTGAATCGAGAAGTTCTTCTGATAGTTCTTCAGATTTGCATACTCTGATGACGTGATGCAGGTTCCTCTGGATACATTGTCATAATCTTCGTAGCAATAATACAAGACAAGCGGCTCTTCCCCATCATTGCTGACATGTGCTGTCTGCACATAATTCTTGTTGGCCAAGGAATTATATTCATTCACCGTAAGGTCTTGACCCTTGGCGTATGGTGTGCCTCTGTCGTAGAAATTATCCGTTACGATATAGACATCCTGCCCACCTGCCGCCACTGTGATTCGAGTATAGTGCAACTGTTCATTCTTAATCCTCTCAAAATCTTCTCTTGAGATGGATTCGCCAGGATTCAAGATGTGTGCAGAAGCAGTTTCAGCTTCATCTGCATATCGGTATTCCAATGGTGTCGCACCCGTATTGGCAGCCTTATATTCCACAGGCTTCACAGCACTATATATCTTTGCAGCACCCGTTTCCGGACTGTCATACAAATAAGTGTATCCTTCGCCCGAATAAGTTGGATCAGCCAGCACATCGAAAGCATCATAGTTAAAGACGAACTTGTCACGGTCATCAGTAAGCGAGCACCATGCCTTGAGGGCGCTGTAATTGACATTCTTCTCGAAATACTGTCCTCCATATTTGCCGCTTCCCGTGCAATAGTAAGCATCCGACAAATGACTCTCCACATAAATGCGGGCTTCATCATCAGAGATTTTCTCTGACTCAATCAACTGCTTTGAATTGTAGAAATCTCTATACTTGGAGGCAATGTCATTCATCGTGTTGGCATCCACTAACTCGCCATTAAGTATATACTCCTCATTGCCCAACTGGATAGTACTGGTGCAGACCTTTGCCAAGGCACAAACGTTCTTCTGGGCCTCAGTCAAACCATCAAACTCCGTCTGAGAGAGAGGATACCCAGCCAGAACAGTTCTGGACGGTAAGGTGACAGGTTGATTTGCCACATAGGCACGGTCAGCCACAGTTGCCTGGTCTGGAGGCAGCGTCTTGCCAGAGGTAGTTTTGGTGTAGTCATCATATATTTCCTTCGAAATGATATCACCCGCCACATAGTCGCGTTGTCCATACAGTCCAGGATCAGCATCATCTTTCAGTCTGAAAGTCGGACCCTCCCTGTAGTTAGCCTGCTCGGCAGTCTCCATCTCCCCGTATTGCGCCTTAGTCACCTTCCCTGCCACACTGCTGCCATTGTCAGGGCTGTACCAGTCGTCCCAATCGGGAGGACTGTCCATGTCGAAAGTGAGCACGTAGCCTGTATTGTGACTAATATTGTTCGACGAACGGAACACGTCATCAATATTATCCACCACCTCGCCCCTCACATTCTTGACAGAAGGAGCCCCAGCCTTAAACTGATGATAAGCCGTCCCGTCGCTGTTGCCGCCATGAATGGTGGGGTCATTCTCCAGCACGTAGGTTCCTGCAGGATAGAGAGTGCCATTCACATAGCAAGAATCCACATTCACATACGTTTCCCTCACAAAGTACTTCTTTTCTTCATCAGTCAGCAACTGCCAGTCCCACCATGTGATGACATCGTTCAGGTAGAAAGTCGTGCTCTCATTGTCCACCTTCACGCCATCAGCCGAAATCTTCCTGTCCTCACTCCGAGAGAAGTCACCGTAGTAGGCATAAAGGTTAGGCTGCACATTGAGCAGCTGCAACTTGCCGTTCGAGCCCGCCGTGATGGTAAGCGGAATCTTCACCTCCTTGCTATAGGCAGCAGCAGCCCCCGCATAAGCCGACACCTTCTGGTCATACACATACACCTCACCCTTGATGTACCAATAGTGGGCAGGCGACTCCACATACCCATCATTATACACCCCATTGTTAGGATAGCAGTCATCCACAATGCGCTTACGCCTATGAATGAAATTGCCCGAAGTCTCATGGTCGTGAAGGTCATTTGTTGCTTCACCATATTGATAATATCTATAGGTTCTTGCAGCCTCATGGGTGGAACCTACAGCCTTATTGTATGGGGAAAGGATGATATTATCGTAGGCAACCGACTGACGCTCACCGTGTTCATTCTTTGCATACACATAGCCACCACCCACAAAGTCTTTCTTCACGTTGATCAGGTCAAGTTCCACGATACCTGTAATATAACCATAATCTTTCTTAGTGGCTGTACTGTTCTCCGTGGTCAGTTCGAGGAACACACCCGAAGCCAACGCCACCTGATTGTGACAAGTCCCGATGTTGCGGTTCTTCCTCTTCAGATTCTCAACCTTCCAATTGTAATAAGTGCGCGTCTCGTCTGTAACCGTCTTGTCCTTCCCGTTCTCAGACACAATGTACTTATACTTATCGTCAAAAGTCACGTCACTGGTCAGGTTACCCATGTAGTTCACCACACTGTAGATACCGAAATAATTGCCATGTTCAGCATCGTCGCCAGTATCCCCTGGTGTGATAGATAGTTGTTTGTTCAGCGACAGTTCCCCCACACGGTTAATCGTATATACCGTAGCATCGCCCACATCAGCCACACGGTCCTTCGCCCCTTGCAGCACCAAGCGCGACCCATACACACCACACATGTCGGCACGCTGAATCGTGTTCAGCAGACGGCCAGCATAGATGGAGCAGAAACCGAACTGTTTCCAATAGGTTTCATTTCTATATTCATCGGGAAGATGATTGTAATCCTCTTCACTAATTCTATCTTCTCTCTTATACTCTTTGCCATTAATCTTCACAGCCTGTTGACACTGATATTCCAACTTAAAATAAGCACGCTCACGATTCGACATTTTCTCATATTCAGCCAAAGTGATTTGCGAATTCAGCCCATAGTAGTCAGTGCCATAGTTGGTGATGTTCAACTCACGATAACCATCCACCATCGACAAGTTGCCACCACCATAGAGACCACCCGTATGCTCCGTGCCCACCGTGATGAAGTCGCGGTGATAGACATCGTTGAGTACCGCAGTAGTGTTGCCAAACACCGTTGTAGCATTGGCATAGGTCTGGTCGCTGTTCGAGGACACATTGCCACCCGCAAACACAGCGTTATGAATCTGGACACCACGCTCCACAGGGTCGTCTGGATTAACGGTGCCGTCGGCAAGCCTGTCGCCTGTATAGAAAACAGACCATGCAGCAGGCCAAGCCCCATCGGAACCCTTCTTCGGCAACGTGTTCAGATATGCCGTAGGCACATAACTGTATGCCCCATACGTCTTTCCTTCATACGTGACAGACTGTCCCTTCCGCACTTGCAGATAAGGCGACACCACCACCTTGCAGTCTTCCGTCAAAGTCCCCTTGTCATAATAATACCAATGGCCAGGGGATCCTGTCCCCTTTTGACGACTTGCACTGTCCTCATACCCCCTGCTATACACATAGCCAATATCACCCCCGCCAAACACGTTGCCATAGCCCTTGGCAAGACCTTCATCCGTTCCTATTTCACCTCCATGAATATACACCTCAGTCTGTCCGAACACATAGCCATCTGTGTAAAGACCATTCCCCACGCCATACCTCAACATGTTGTAGCCCTTGCCACCACCGAATACGTTACGTCTGACATGACCATTGTAGATTTCCACATGAGTTCCACCAGCCTTATAGATGCGATCCAGTTCACGCACCACACCCGTTTTCTGCTTAGTCGCGCCACGTCCCACGGTGGCAATCTCACCGCCACCATGAAGGCTGTTGCGAACCAGACCGCCATACATCTTCACATGGGTGAAGTCGCAAGTGCTCAGGTCATCATAACCCGCACCGAACACATTGCCACAGTCCTCCAGACGGTCGTTGGGAGTTCCTTTAGGATGAGATTCGTCCGACCACGTTTCGTCAGAGATTTTCTCCTTGAACGGGTCTGCCCCGTCTTCAGGATCGTAGTAGTAACCGATATATCCGTTGTTGAGCGTCAGATGAGCCGTGCCATAAATAGAACCGCCCTCACCACCACCATAGGCATTGCGTTGTACAGTGGGCAAACCCTTGTAGAAAGTCATCCCCCCCTCGGGAAGATTTTCCTTGTCTTGGTCTTCACGGATACCGATGACCACATTCGTTTCGCCAGGTATGTCACCATCGGTTGGAGCACTGAGTTCTCCAGCATGTTTGCCCACGCTGCCCCGCCAACCGCCACCATACACATTACGCACAGTACCACCTTCGATATAAGCATTCGTTTGGGCTGTAAAAGTGGTATTAGTTGCAGGCTCCATCAAATTAAGTACAGAACCACCAGAACCTGCTGCATAGATGTCCTTGACAACGGTGCCACCATGCAGACCTATATACGTCGTACCGCTGACTGTGGCATCGGCACCGAGACCAGCACCATAGCCATAAGCACCGCTGAGACTCCCATCGTACATATAACCACAGACATTGGCACCCTTGTTGATGTAAACGTTTGTATTGGTCTTTGTACCCAAAGCATTTTCAGTGACCAGATAACTATCCAATCCCTCATCAGTATAATTCCCTAATGATTTATAGACTGTTGCATTTACATCTTCATCATTACTGTTTTTGTAGGTATAGGTGTCCCATTTATTGACAGATGCTTTGTTGAGCACCATTCCTGCATTGCCGCCGCCATAAACCTCATAGACTTTCGCACCTTCATTCAGGTTAACCTGGGTATATTGCGCCCAACTGTCTTTACCATAGCCTGCACCAAAAACAGTACCCGTATATTCATTCTCCTTATCATACCAAACGGGGGCATTGATGTTCACGAAACTATAGAGGGTGCGACGGGCATTGTTGTTTCCTCCATAGATACCATCACGCCAATTACCCACAAGTGCCTGTTCACTGTTGTAATTCACGTTTGACTCATACACATCGCAGGGCACATTGTTCTTCAGACCGAAAGCCCCACCAAAGATTCGGTTCAGATGAATGGTGGACCCTTCTGGCACATTGACTAAGGTGCGACGAGTGACGCCCTCTCGATAACTGGCACCATAAGCATTACTGATCTGACCGCGCATCAGGTCAATGACGGCTGCCGCAGTGACACCATTCTCATTTGCCTGTGCGCTCTCCTTTTCAACCCCCATGCCAAGTCCACTATAATCTCCTGCACCAAAGACTTCGAGTTTTGTATATTTTGTATTGTCATCCGCAATGTTGATGAGCACATAACTGCGGTTCTGCATGGCATCTTTGGCAGTTTCAAGTGTCGAACTCTTTTCTATATCTGACAGGTAAGATTCAATAGAGAAACCTTGTCCTGCCCCATACACTCTATCCACCGAGTTCTTTGATTCATTATTAGGTTTGAAGTTGACGAAAGCATTCTCCATCCATGGCTTTTGAGGGACGAGCGTGCTTCCGTAAGTTGTATCGTAGTCGTAGTCACCATAACAGCCACCAAAGATGTTTTCTACATGTCCTTGAATGTACTCTACATATGCAGAGGCTTTTAGGACTTCGGGAGTGTTGCCGTTGGAATTATCAGAATCATCGGAATTGCCGGCTGCGGTGTTTTGGGGGTTATACACCATTGTCAAGAGGTCGCTGCTGACGCGATGAGCGAAAGATGCTGTACCGAAAATCTTTCCTCCTAAGTCGTTGCCACCATAGATATGGTCGCGGATGTAGGGGAAACCCTGGTCGTTATCATTGTTGGTGTTGCGTCCTACGTAGGTTTCAGTATGCCCTAAGATATTAGCATTGCAACTACCAGCAAAGGAATTGAAAATACGCCCGTTACCTAAGTTGACGTGCGTGTTTCCTGCAATGAGCCCCTCGAAACCACCGCCATAGATAAACTCTGCTTCTGCCATGTCAGAGCTGTCGCCAGTGGCATTTCTTGACACACCGGGGAGTGTACGGAGTCCTTTCAAATTGATATAAGTGCTATACTTCTCATCGTAAGAATATGTTCCGTCATCATTCTTCTTTCCGACGGCACCTTGTTCGCCACCGCCAAACACCTGGAACACATAGCCTTTGTTCAGGTTGATGGTCGTACTTCCCCAAATTTCTGATTTCTTACCATAGCCACCTCCAAACACATTCAGTGCCGATGCCAGTACATCCATGCCTTGTTCATCAAGGATAACGCCAGACTTTCTTTTGATAATCTTATAGTTTTCATTATCATACAATTTTGGCTCGCCTATTCCTTCTTCGTATTCAACTATGTCGAAAATGGAATCCCTTTCAATAATTGAAGCATCAATGTTGATGACCACATTGCCGTCCACATGACCAGAGTTGAAACATCCACCATAGATGTTGCCACCTTTGAGGCGGCGCAACTTATCATCTTCAGAACTTGTGCCGGTGCTTAGGTTTGCAAAATCAGAAAAGCGGGTGTCTCCGCTATAGGTGTTCCATTCCAATTGATGTTGATTATTTATGTCAAGCACATAGTTTCCCGCATTGTCCTTTTTCCATCTTTTGGGCTCGATTTTCAGTCCATTGAGATTAAGCACCAGTTTGTTGCCTGTTTCATTATCCTTGTTGCCAATGACTCCACCTTCATAGGCTGCATTAATACCGTCTAAAGCCTCCACATCAGCATTGTTGCAACCGCCTACAACCTTTTCAAACACAATAACTTTCTGGTCCACATCAATAGTTTCGCTTCCTTCAATATCCATGCTTCCCACATTGCCACCAAAGAAGAATGAACCAATGTAGGTACTGTAATCTATATAAGTGGCGGGGTCTGGAACAGGCTTTCTTTGGGCATCATCGAACACCACATTTGGCATTAACGTCATCGTGCATCCTTTCATGTATTCCGCAAAGACAGCTTTAGAAGTGATGTCTATAGAATTGAACTTATCAGCAGATCCTGGAACATCGCTCCTAAAGGTTCGTAAGACTCCTTCAGCAATGCCGTTTTCTTCGTCTTTTTCATTGTTCTTCACCATATAAGCACCATTGTTGCCTAAGAACACACTGTCGGCAATAACATCGGAGCCAATTTTCAGTTCCACCAAAGGATGGGCTTCGCCTTCCCTGGGTATCAATGTGGCACTGTTACCGCCCAAATAGATGCCGCCATGAATGATGGTTCTGGTGATGTCATAATCATCTGGATTTTGAGATCCTTCTGTTTTTCCTTCTTTCAGCACTCTCTTTCCTGCCACGCGGATGGACACTTGCTCGCCATTGGGGCGGTAAGCATTAAGGGTTTCCACAGAAGAACTACCAGGATTATAGTAGAAATCACCATAGACAGGATCATCTTTTAACTTTTCATTGTCGGTATAAGGATAGGAACCGTTGCCTCCGCCATAGATGTCACCACGGATGCTGGTATAGACACCCACGGCACTTCCACCATAGACTTTACCAGTCACGTCATTACCACCATACACATTATTGATATCTCCACCACGCACAAGCACACGTCCTGACAGACCTATTGGGAATCTATATTTCAAATTGCCGTTTTCGTCCTTCTCATCCAACTGAATATCTGCCGTCTCGGCATCTACGGCATTGCCTCCCTTCAAAGTTCCTGATGCCAAGGGGTGTACATCAGCCTTGCGGCATCCACCATAGACATTGTCGATAATCAGGCTTGCACTGTTCTCGACATCGGGGTTAATCTCCAACAGCAATCCTTTCTTGCTGGTCATAGGACCTTGGTTTCCACCGCTGTAGAGGTTTTCGATGCGACCCTTCTGTAAGTGCCAGGTAGGCTGTATGGCCATCTCTGCCTTGTTATTGCCACCAAAAACACGCGAGAAATGGTACGAATTGTCATAGTAGGCAGTGTTGATGCCCATGATGTCAGATAAATCCGTGCTTTTCACCAGCACATCTGCTGCGTTGTCACTGCTTACATTGGTAGATACTTTGGCTATGTCACTCTCATTATGGATATAGATATCGGTGGCATCGGTCACAGTCACATTATTGCCGCCTCCATACACATAGCCAAAAGTACCACCACAAATTTCCAGGTAAGTCTTACCTAATTCAGGCAGATTGTCAACAGCTTCAGCAATGACATTCCCATCTCTTTCCACCTTGTATTTCCCCACATTCTCATTTTCGTCTTCATTTTCATCACTCCCATCATCCTCTTTTGCTTCAATCAGTGTATAGTCATAGTCGCCATAGCCGCCACCAAAGAGTTGACCGATGAAGATGTGATTGGATTGTTCACCCGCTTCTTTCTTCATGGGATTGACGCGGACAAAAGCATTGTACCCCTTAAGATTCTTATCTTTATTGTCACCCTCACCTGTTCTGGTGGTCAATCCGCATTCTGCCGCATGCAGAAGGGCTTTAGGCACCGTGTCTGATGCGCCGATAGTGCCCGAGATGTCATTGCCGCCATAAACTGCTGTGATGATTATGTCGCAAGTCGTTTTCTCACCGCCAATATTGACAAAGGTGGAGCCACCCACATCGGCTTGTCTGGCTCCGCCAAACACGTTACCTCGAATGGTTATTTGTGCCTGCATCAGCGATGCAAACAATGAAAGGAACAATATGATGAAAATCTTGCGCATAGTTCAATGTTTAGTTTGTAGTCACAGAAAATGTGGGGTCATTCAGGTCGGGGTCTGCCAGTGCATAGAGATAGGTCGGATTGACTGTTATCTGAATGGAGTGTTTGTGGCTGGGCACCAAGTAACTTGAATTGAAGCCTAACTTGATGGTGTTGACAGCCTTGCAGTTTTCCCTGATGGGAGTTTCCATATTGTTTGTGACATACACATCATAGGTGGTTGTCAGTTCAAATTGATAGATGTTGGTAGGAGCATAGCAGAGTGAAACATTTTGGGCAAATGCCTCATTCGCAAAAGACGTGCTCAGTGTGATTCCTTTGTTGCCTTCTGCTGCCTGATAGAGTGTGATGGGACTGCTTTCTCCTGTTGTGGGAGTGGTGAATGTAATAGCATTGCTCGCCAGTGGTGAAGTGCCATCTGTTGTAGCATGGAGCACCACCTCTGCATTCACGCTTTTTCCCGTCAAGGCCTTCATCTTTATCGATTTCACCTTGATGGTGCGCAGTTCTGCATAGCTTTCAGCCATCTTCATCTGGAATTGGAATGCACCGAACAGGTGGTCGAAGAGCAGGTAGGCATACTCGGGGTCTTGCGGGTTAGGATTGAACTGGTAACTGAACTCTCCCAACCTGATGTCCACGTCTTCAATCGAGGTGTTGGTGCCTGTTCCTTTCTTCACACCCACAATCACACAGGGATCTTTCGTGCTCAGGGTGTTCAAGTTTTTAATCATGAGTTTGGCTCCATCCTTATAAGGACTGTTGGTCACTTGCGAGATGGATATATCAGTGGAGGTTTCATCACCTACAGGCATGAAGCCATAGATGTAGTATGGGTCGGCGGCATCCTCAATGGTAAGGTTGGTTTTCCAAGTTTGATCTTGAAGTGAGAAGATGCGGGCAGCCACATTGGTACCTGCCTGTGGAGCAATAAAGGCAATGATTCTTTCCCCTTCCTCCAGAGGATGAAGGGTTGTATATTTTATGTAGCCATCCGGAAGTGCACGCGTAAGTTCACGAGGTGACTCCTGCAGTTCGTGTGGGTAAGGCATCAGGTTCAGTTGCCTTTGTCCGCTGTTGGCAGTGTCCTGTTCGCTGCCATCTGTGCAGGCCGTCACTCCTGGCATGGTTACAATGCAGAGCAACAAGATAATTCGATATATGTCTTTATTTTTTATCATGTTGATTAGTTACCAGTTATAAACTTCATGCGGGTCTTCCTGTCCTGTGCTCCACTGCTTGACACCAGCCTCAACGGTAGTGAAGAGGCGAATCTTGTCGCTGTTCAGGTTGGGCAGGGCATTGTAGGCCTTGTCAAGACTGGAGATGGTCAGTTGCGCGGTGGTCATGTAGTCTTTCCCTGCCTCCGACGATTCGATGGCAGCAACCATATAGAACTTGGTGCCATCGTAAATGACGCCATTTTCGCACTTAAAATCCACGCCGCTGTTGTTTTCAAATTCCAGCACCATCTTCACCGACTTGTCATCTTTGGTCTGAAGGGCTAGGGTATAGACGGGCGTGGAGAAGTCCCGTCCTTGGAAGTTGCCCAGGCAGATGCCTTCGTTGGCAATGCTCTTGTCGTAGATGATGTATTCAGGGTCGTTGGCGGCTTCGTAATCTGCTGCCGCTTCGTCGGGATGGAGGGGCGACAGGGTGTAGTCTTGTTTTGTCTGCCCGCCTATGAGTATGGCGGTCAACGGGAATTTTCCGTCTCCTGTATTCCCGACTGGCACTAATGCGCCGTCAAGGTCGAGGAATCCCTTTTTGTCGTTTTGTTTGATGGGGGCTGCTTTTATCATTGTCTTCAGGCATCCCACTCCGTAGTGGAGTGGCTTTTCGAGGGCGACGGAGCGCGTCCCTTCTTCCACGGCTGTCCCGTCTGCATAGGCTGCGAGTATGTCTTCCCATTTTTTGTCGTGGGCATAAAGGGGCTTCTGGCTTTCTCTTGAGGTGCGGAGGGTGCTGTTGACGTGGTAGAGCAGTTCGGCAGGATAGGCGTATTGTTCCAGTCTGTTGGGTTCGGTCGTCTGATACTCAAACTTGCCGTCGGCGGCGTTGTTCCACCTGATGACGGCTGCCCCGTCGGGCAGGTCGGTGGGGTGACCTTCCATGTGGTTCAGACTGGTCACTTCCTTTCGGTCGGCGTCGAAGGTCACGTATTGTGTGTTTGCGATGGCGGCTTGCACGGCTGCCTTGACGGTGAGCAGTTCTTCTGTGTGGATGGTCTCAAACTTCGTGTAGAGCTTGTTGACCCATTTCTTGACGTTGGTGCTCGAACCGGCAAAGGGGTGGAACTCGCCATGGTCGTTGTTGACAAATTCCTTGAAAATGGCGTTCAGCATTTCGTCTCCGCTTGTGTTCCAATTGCCTGCTTTTGCGATGCCTGTCAAATAGTCGGCAATCGCACTGCCTTTTCCGTCGTCTTCTGTGCGGATGGGAACGGGACTGAAAGTTATGTTCTTGGGGCTGTAGTCGCTGTAGTCGCATTTGACGAAACCATTCAAGAATTTAGAGTCTATGACTTTGTCTCCTGTTTTCGGGGTCACCTCTTGGGGTGTCCCATAGCACAGGAAGGAGGCTGTGCCTTTGAGTAAATCTGCCGTTTTATGATAGTAGTGACGGTTGTCTTCTTCTGTGTATGGCTCGCCAGTGGGGACATTGAAGGGGGTCAGCGGTGCATCATCTCTTTGTATTTCCCCTTCAGTCTTGAAGGGGATAAGTCTTATGTTCTGGATGCCCCTGAAGGTGCTTGAGGGTGTCTGCACCGCTTCTGCCGACATACGTGTGGCGGCAGAGGCGTGTGGGGGTGTCTGGTATCCGGAAATCCCCAAAGCGACATCCACCGACACTACAGACTGCGACACGTCAGACAGGGTGGTTTCGTCTGACGCATTGCATGCCGATATGAACCAGATGGTCAGCAGGCTTATCGCGCACGTACATATATTATATGTCAATCGTCTCAGTTTGCTCAAATCGATGCTGTTTCTTTTGATGGTTACAATTCGGGGTTGTACTGTCCACCTTGGTTCCAGTGGGTGGTGACGCTCACGCCTACGCTGGTGTCGCCTGTGGTGATGGCTCCATTGGGGTGTGCCTTGGCTTTCAGCAACTTCAATTGCCCGGCCCTCAAGGGTTTGTTGATGTGGAAGATGGTCTGGGTGGTGGAGCCGTCTGACGTGGTGGCATAGATGCGGTATTCCCAAAGGCTCTGTTCGGCTGCTGGCGCCACAAAGGGGTCGGTGGTCTCAATGACGGTGCGAGTGGTGGACGCTTCGGGCGAGGGGAACTGCACCGAGCAGAATGCTTCATGTCGGTTATCTTCGGTATTGACAGCATCAGCCTTGACAATGGGTGGTGTGTCTGCATAGATGAAGGTGCTGTCTGCCAGGTTGAAGCCCGTGGCGAAGCCTGTCGTATAGACTTTCATGTTTCGGATGCCGCTGCCGATGGTGTCGATGACGAGGGCAGAGGCACAGTTTGCCATGTAGAGGTGTACGTTGAAGTGTTGGCTCACCCCCTCCAGCACGTTCATTTGCAGTCGTGCCGAGAACAAGCCTGTGGTGTGCGACGGGAGGGTGTCGGCATCGATTTGCCTGAACTTGGCGGTGTAGCAGTGTTCGTCGGTGATGAGGTTGACCACGATATTCTCCACCAGGTTGGCGGCAGCCAGATGCATGTATTGGCGCATGGGCAGATTGAGCGTGTAACTTGCCTGGTTGGCATCCATCACGTGCTGGTCGTGCTGCAACCGAGCGAAATCACCTTGAGTGTCGTAGAAGGAGAGGTCGATGTCGTGAGCAAAATCGGTGAAGATGGTGGAAAGATATTGGCGCAATGCTGAAGCCACATTAACATCGGTCGATGTGGTCAACTCCGTTTCCAGTTCGGTGGTCATGTTGGTCACCAGACGGAGTTCGTAATTCAGTTCAAAGTTGTTGCTGTCCTCACCGCAGTCGTCACGATCCTCGTCAATGGCGGAGCAACTGACTATCAGTAACACTGACAGCAACAACCCGATGCTATGGTATCTTTTCATTCTCTTCTGTTGTTTTTTCCCTATTTAAGTTTGACTTCGTCGAGCTAAAGGTTCGGGAGTTCTTTTTTCACCACAGATTACACGGATTACTCAGATTTTTATCCGCTGAAGGGTAGGCTATTGCACCGGTTCCGTCTTGATTTCACAGATTAGAGTCGTGCCGACTCTTGAAGTCATCCGGATGGGCTTTCGCCAAGAAAGCAAGAATCTGTGACATTTGTCAGAAATTCGCTCAGCAAAAAATCCGTGTAATCTGAGAAATCTGTGGTTTATATGACTTCCGAAAGTTGAGTTCCCTATTTTTAGTTGCCGCCGAGAATGATGTCGTTGAAGTTCATGCCCGTTGACCACTTGATATCTACCGAGAGACCCAATGTGAGGGCACTGTAGCGCAGGTCGGGCACAGTCAGATAGGCATACTTCAGCGAATTGGCACCAATGACGAAATCGGCAGAGGTCATGAAGTCCTGAATGAACACACGCTTCTCCTGAATGCTTGAGCCATCGGCTTTATATGGTGGCAGTGCGTGGTGAGTAGGCCAGACGAAGTCGGCTACTGTGGCTGGGTCGAGTTCGCCCACCAGATAGAAAGTGCCTCCGTTGCGCACGATGTTGTGCAGACCGAAGAAGTCTTTTCCGGAGTTGTTCTTCAACTCCAATGCGATATACACTTTCTCCTGTCCCGTAGTGCTGGTCTTGTAGTTGTCGAACACCAAAGTGTAATTAGGTGAAGACTTGGCTCCACTTTCGTCGTAGGCTGGTATCTTGGCTGCATCATCGGAGATTGCCATATCGTTGATGTAACCCACTTCGTTGTCGGCGGTCTTGGGGATGAAGTCCCAGCCCACCTTCTTCGACTGTCCGCCAATCACGACACTGACCAATTGGAACGAAGTGCCGCTGACTTCAATCTCGTTGTCGGGTTCATCGGTGTCGAGCAATGAAGGGTCTTTTTCTTTCTGGATGGCATGGTTGTTGTCCTTCAGTTTGGCTGCACCATAGCGAACGGTGGTTTTCAGCAGGGCTGTTCCATAGTTGATGTCGTTCTGCATGGCTACACTTTGTGTGGAGGAAGTCACATGGCTGTTCTTGGTCCAGTCGGTGGGGTTCCAATTGGCATCGTCGTCCCAGTTGGCAACACCGTTAGGATAAGTGTTGGGCTTGTGCTCGGAGTCTGACACACGGATTGGGCTGTTGCCGAAGTAAAGCAGTTCGGCAGGATAGTAGTAGTTTTCGACCGTGAACCCGCCTGGATTACCCACTGCGCTGGTATTGTAGTTCCACACATAACTGAACATCTGCTTTGTCTTGTCAAAGGCAAGATGGGTGGCTCCGCTGGGAAGATGGAACATACCGGGGAACTTGCTCAGCGAAATGGTCTTGATGGCATCGAAACCTGTAGGCTTTGTGCCTGCCTCCGACGGCCAGATGTCGTTGGCGAAAGAAGTGATGATGTGATCGGTGGAACGGAATGTGACTCCTGTCACACTCTTTCCGTCTGAAGGGAGAACTGTAGATGTGAAATACTCCAACAATCTTTCATTCACACGCTCTGCAAAATACTTTGCCACCGCTTCCGGCTTATTCAGAGGAGTAGCACAACGCACCTCGTTGATGACCGACCAAAGATCCTGTATTGTCTGCTCTAATGCTAAACCAGAACCTGCACGAAGTTCTCCGGCAGACTGTTTGATAGTGGTCATCTCCCGATAAGCGTCCGCCAACTTCTTCTCCAACGGATAGAGTTCATGGGAGGTTTCCACGGGACTCTTTGTGTCGGCATTAGCATAGTCTGCCCACATCAGTTCGGGGTACTCGCTGGCTGCCACATCGAAGCCATAAGCTGGAATATTTTCGTCGTTGGAGGGACGGGCAGAGGCATCAATGTCAACATGACGGCCGTTGGTCAGGTTTGTGTACATGATGCAGGTCAACACACCACCCAGCAGTTCCTCTATCTTCTTGAAACTGCTGACGCTCTCTGGAGTCATTCGGCGACCCAGTTCGAAATTGGCTGTCGATAAATCTTCTCCGACAGCAGGGGTGTAGTTGTCCAAATGGCCATACAGGTCGTAAGCGGTGAATCCTTTTGCCACATCGGCGGATGAGGCTGTCCCTTCAATTGCCTTGCCATAAAACAACAATGTGTTAGTGTTCAGGGGCAGTGAGGTCTCAATGACACGGCGAGAATTATCCTTATCAATCGTATTGGGAGCCAATATTTCAGACAAATCATAACGCTTGTCCATCTTACCGCCGTCAGGCAGGGCTGCAAGATGCTTTCCGTCTTTTCCTGCCTGTTTATAAGAAAAGAGCACGGCATTGTCAATGCCACGGAACCTTTCATCTTCCGTCGCCTGGGTTGCTGCCGCCGACTGACGGGTCGTGTTGCCTGTTGATACATTAAAAATGAAATTGGCATTGATTTCATTTGTCTCGGGATTGTAACGAGGATTGTTGACAGCCACATCATCGCTTGACGAACATGCTGTAAATCCTGCTGAACCAATCAGTGCGACTGCACTCATCAGAACTAAACTTTTCGTTGTCTTCATATAATTCTATGTGTTTATATTCTATGTTTAATCAAATGTATGGCTGAAAGTGATGCCGTCCTGCCAAGTCAGATTGACTGACAAACCAATTTCCACATTCGGATTGCGCAGGTCAGGGATGGTGTTCTCGGCTGTTTTGAGTGAACTGATGGCGAACTGTGCTTTGGTAATGTAGTCTTGCTTGAAGACCTTACCGCCAGTTTTGTTTTTCTCATCATTTGAGACTTCGGAAACGTCAAGCGAACCAACAAGATAGAACTTGGTTCCTTTCGCAACAATGCCATCTTTCCCCACAAAATCCTTGTCATTGTTAATGAATTCCAACGCTACATTTACTTTATCTGCTGTATCACCGACAGGACCCGTTGTTTCTAACACAAGGGTACTGTTGATATAATTATCTGTACTGGTAGATAGGGCTACACCTCCAGTGTTTGTAGTCGATTTCTGGATATTGTCATACAGTGTGTATTCTTTACCACTCTTAGGTTCAAATTGCCAATCCACATTCTTCTGACCACCAATCAGGATGCCCGTCAGTTTAACATTTCTAAGATCCACGCCAAATCCCGTCTTATCATAAATGGTGGCTCCGAGCTGAGGCACCACGCTGATATCCAAACGTCCTACAGCATAATTTACAGGTTCAGTCAGCACCACGGAACGTGTCTTCGAACTAATGGCATTACCATTTATATAGTTGTTGGCATTTGCTATTTCCTCCCATGTTTTACCAGCTGTGAACAAGCTCTTTTGAGACTCTTCCGAAGTCAGGATGCCACTCTTCCCCCAATAATAGAGACTGGCAGGATAAGCATATTGAGTGATTGCAGTAACATTCATACCAGCATAGTTGTCTGAATTCTCCACATACTTAAATACCCCTGTTGCATGATTAAGCACTGCCGCACCTTCTGGCAAATTGTCACTCACATCTGGATAGCCTGCAATATTGTCCTTGAATGTGACTGTTTTATCTGTTTCATTGATGGTCACATAAGTATCATTTTTTATCGCTGTGCAGATGGCTTGTGGCAGCGGATTGGGATTCTCTTTCAACGCAAAGTACAAATCACGAACTGCCACTTGCAGATTGGTGGAGGAGCCAGCCTTCATACCTGTGAAATTATTGTAGAGATTCTTGTAGCCAACGTTTTCTGACGAAGCCCACACTTCACCACCTTCTCCTGCCACTTTTGCATTGGCTATACTATTCAGATAGGTGCAGATAGCCGTACGTTTTTCATCGCTCTTAGTCGCTGTGGTGATTTCCTTTGGCGAGAACGTGAAACCGGAAGTATTTCCTCCTGATGCAACATCAAGACCTGTAGTGTTCAGATGACCATATTTGAAAAAATAGTCGGCATTCTTTGCCGTGAGATCTTCGTTTGGAGCATCACCAATGGCTTTTCCGTAAAAGAGGAACGTGCGGGTGCCTATCTGCAACTGCACATCGCCATAGAGAACTGAATTGCTACCATTGAGCAATCCTTGATTTGGGATATAGTTGCTGACCGATTGTGCGGAGGGTACCATCAAGGTAGTCAAAGAGATGTCTTTTCCCAAGATGCTGCTTGCATTGAAATTCCCAGGCATTACGGCTGCCGGAAAAATCTTAATGTCATTGATTCCTCGGAAATCATTGATGCTTTGGGCACTCTGCACTGTTGCGGCACTCATTCGGGTGTCAGCATGATTGGAAGAGAGTGGAATGGAAATGGTGAATTGCGCTCTGACGGGGTCGCCAAGGGTCAATCCTTCATTCTCCACAATGTTTTCGTCATCACTGGAGCAAGCCGTGAACGCCCCTATAAAGGTCATGGCTGCCGCAAATAAAAATACATTCTTTATTTTCGTCATAGTCGTATGGATTTTATGCTATTTATTTAACTCTTTCAAATTTCGTTGTGCATCGGCATTGCCTTGCTGGGCAGCAATCTTGAAATAGTTGAGGGCTGCCGCATGGTCGCCTGTCTGCCAAAGTACCACACCAAGCGCATTCCACGAACGTGGGTCACTCTGCACACTGCGGAGAATGGTCAGTGCCTCGTCATAACGTTCCTGCTGAAGGAGTTGGGTGGCGCGGTTGATGGTGGCGGCATTCGTGTCTGGCACGTAGTCGTAGTAGATGCGCAGATAGCCCGAGTTACGCTGGTCGGGCAACATATGCTGCTTGATGTATGCATAGGTGCTGCCACCTGCCAATTTACGCAAGCACACCTCACGATAGTTCAAATCTTTCTCGGTGTCGATGACTTTGAGGGCATTGCGCAAGGATGCAATCGTATTGGCATTGGTGGTTTGTGCGATGAGATCGCTAATCTGCTCGCGGAAGTCAGCCCATGCCTCACCACCATTTGCCACATCGAAGAGCGAGTCGGGGACTGCCACCTGCTGCTGAATGTATTGCTTGAGTGCCTGGGCACGTGCATCGGCAAGTTTCTCGTTGCGTGCCACCGCACCTTCGACTGATGCCATTCCGACAATCTGGATGCGCTTCACGCTGCTGGTCGAGTCTGCCATCACCTGACGGGTGATGCTGACGATGCGGTCAAGCACTGCAGCGTTGTCGCGGAAACCGTAGTTCAGCACACTCTTGTTGACGGGGAAATGCACGAAGAGGGCACCTTTCTCTTTGCGCAAAACGCGTGTACGGTCATACGGACGATAATTGGAAATATGTTCCAACAGGGGGTTCTCCTGCTGCAACACGCCCGCCTTGCCTGTATTGTCTTCCACTGGATGGAACACCAGCACTGGCTCTGCCTCTGGCTTGATAGGAATGTCGATGATGGTGGGTTCCTGTGGTTTCTTCTTGATTTTCTGATACACCACGTTGAGGGTCAGTTTAGGAATGAGAAAGACTTTGTCATGGCGCCCCAAATAGTCACCGCAGTGGATACATTCGTATTTCTTTGCCCATGTGTAACCGATGCCCAATCCCAGTTCTGCTTCCAGACGGAAGAAACGGTTGAGTCGCCACGACCTGCCATAGAAGGCACCGATGGCTGCAAGGTCGCCCTGCAGACGATAGTCGCGCACCGTCGGATAAAGGCTGAAGGGGAAGGTCACATGCCCTACATTGTAGTGGCTGTAAACGAGGTTTGCGCCCAAATAAGAACGGTGGAAAGTGCTGTCTTTCCAATAGCGCAGCTCTGGTGCAATCAGCAAGTGGCGCCACTTGCGCATAGTCTTGTCATCAAGAGGCCAAGGGCGATAGCCCGCATTGAGTCCAAGTGTCCAATGCGGTGAAACACGCACATCCACACCTAAGTTCGGTGTACCAGAAATGTCATAAATAAAGTTATTACGCACAGCAAAATTGTCTTGCGCACAAACCTTTCCTTCCAACAGAAACACCCATATTGCCAGAAGAATGGCACGTTGAAATATCGTCTTTTCTCTATACAAAATACACCTTTTATCTTTATGTTAAATTCCTATTATACGCAAAAATAAGGAGTTTTCTTTATATAAAAGAAGAGAAGCCTATTTTTCACCCCCCCCATTAACACTATTTAACATAAAAATTGCAAAAAGTATCTATTTGAAGGAGGTGATTTATCCCAAATTGGTCATTAAGAAACAAATTACCATAATTAAAATAATTTTATCCACAAATTATCATAATTATAGAAATTAGTGGGTGAAATTATGATAATTATTCAAATTTGTTTTACGACAGAG
>Ga0256405_10002367_pt1 | contig 43764 bp, 35 predicted proteins | sample RumenRJG_02DNA_FD_189096 | JGI IMG/M metagenome (GOLD analysis project Ga0256405, IMG submission 189096) | Bovine rumen microbial communities from Lethbridge, Alberta, Canada - RJG_02 | ecosystem: Host-associated > Mammals > Digestive system > Stomach > Rumen | place: Canada: Alberta... | reverse complement strand
GAACCGTCGCCTGTGTATTCCTGTTTTTCAGAGCTGTTTCAATCAGCGAGGCGGAAACTTCATTATCAAATGCGCTATTCTTTAATAACATGTTTAGTTTTCTAGGACTCTTTTTCTAAAAGGGGGATCTTGATATGTATTGTCAAAATTGCAAAATAGTGATTAATAAGAAAGCAAACTATTGCCCTTACTGTGGCAGTAAACTTGTTGAGGAAACGGAAGAAATCCGGGAAGAAATAAAGAAGCTAGAAGCTATTTCAGAAAATGGTAGCGGTGTACAGCTATATACAGAAAAGCAGAAGATGAAAAATTCGACGGCAGCTTTAATTTCCTATTTGGGATTGATAGGAATTGGAATAATTCTGCTTAAAGGAGAATATGAGGACTCATTGGTTAAATTCCATCTAAATCAATCAATTGTATTAAACGCTGCATTAATAATCCTGTCAATCTTGCCTCTACCGGGATTTCTTGAAGATTTCATGCTCATTCTGTATTTGCTGGCTAGTATCTATGGAATATATGAGGCTGTTAACAAAAAAGAAAATGGAATTCCTTATATTAACAAGGTTAAGTTCATAAAATAGTGGATTGGAGCTTGCTATGAAGGAGTTCAATCTTCCCAATGGTGTGGATATTCGGACAGAGGTGCACAATGCATATTTGAGGGATAGCAGGCTGAAGTGATTCTATCTATTGAATAGGGAAGAGATGAAGAGTGAACTAATCAAAGGAGGACGCAGACGTGGAATTAAGTGATCTTAGAAGCCGTATGTACCGAGTTGGAAACTATATAAAGGAATCCACATCAAAAAGCCTGGATGGTTTGAAATCTGATAGGAAACTGGGAAATCTGCAGGATGAGATCAATGACGCCTACCGCATGTTGGGGTATTCAGTTTATACAGAAATGAAAACGATAAATCATGAAAACTGCGATTATCAGGCGCTGTATAAGAATAATGCTGACATCATCGCAAAGATTGATGAGAAATGTAAAGAAATCGAGCAGGTTAAAAAAGAAATTGCTGCTGAGGCGGCAGAGAGAAATGCGAATTCGAGCACAACCATCTTCTGCAGTCATTGCGGTGCTGTGGTACTTAAGAATGCCCGGTTTTGCAGCAAATGTGGTAAGCCTGTTGCGTAAGGATGTTTGTAAAACCATCCACAAGGAAGGAGATTGAATGATGGAGGAGAAGAATACACCATATCCTGGGCCATCCTATAAAACGGAATGGGGCAGGCGGCTGGCTGAAGCACATGATTTATATCACCCGATCCTTATGGTAAGCAGTAGAAGTCCCGCCGACAGAGGAAGCATGACGGAAAACGTGGGCAGCTACCTGTCCAAAACACTGTTTCAGGGGGAAGTAACTGAACGCTTTGATGTGAATAAAGATGAGTCCGGCGTTCTCGCAATTCAGATTAACGACAGAACGGTCACGGCACGGGATGGAAATGACAGAATCCTTTTGGAAAACGTTCGGATAAAGGTGCATGATGGGGAACTGGTGCTCATTCTAGGAGGATCAGGTGTTGGAAAAACAACTTTTTTGAATGCGGTTATGGGTAATGAGCGCGCCAATGCAACCATAGAGTATAGAGGCTATAACATATATGAGCAGTTCGAGAGAGTTAAACATTTTATTGGTCATGTACCGCAGACCGATCCTTTGAGAAATGAGGACTCGGTATATATGACATTACATAATGCAGCGGAACTAAAACTCCCCACTTCGTTTGTCAGCGATCAGAAGGCTTTGGAAGACAGAGTAGAAAAAGTGCTGGATATCGTAAATTTGACCGATGAAAGGGATAATCTGGTCTCCAAACTTAGCGGAGGACAGAGAAAGAGATTGAGTATTGCCTCTGAATATATTTCTGATCCCTATTTGTTCTTTTTAGATGAGCCGGACTCTGGCCTGGACGGGAACCAGGCAAGAATATTGATGAAAAACCTGCGCACTATTGCAGACGAAAAGAAGATCGTGATGGTCATCTCTCATGTCCCGGATCGAATGAGGGAACTCTTCGACAAAGTCATCGTACTGGCAAAGGACGAGACCACAAACGCAGGTACACTGGCCTTTTTTGGGAAAGTGGATGAGGCGCTGGAATTCTTCTCTGTGACAACGTTGGAGGAAATCGTTGAGAAACTTGAAAATAACGAGGGCGAAGAGAACGCCGGTTACTATATTCACAGATTTGAGCAGGAAAGAGAAAACGATTAACAGATATCTTCAGAAACTGCGGAAAACACGATAACAGATAAAGCACCATAAGAGGAACATTTCATGGAATATGCATCAAGAGTTAAACAGATTGGTATCTATTATGGTAAGAGAGATCGAGAATACAAAAACAGCAAGGGCGTTGTAAAAACTGTCTTGTACACATTCTTCGTGAGTCTGTTTTTGTTACTGATCTGTGGTTCTAAACTATTTAAAAGCGAGGCTGGTGGCGCAGATGGTAGCTCATATCGATATCTGATGCTAATATGTATCTGTATTTTTTATGGCTTATTCAATTCTATTGAAACAGTCTGCAATGAGAGGGAGATCATAAAACACGAGCACAGAAGTGGCATGTACATTTCCTCTTATATCCTCGGGAATTTGTTTTTTGATTTCAACATATGTCTAATTCACGCAACCGTTACATGGGCAGTCGTGACTGTCCGCTTCTTTACGAATATCATTGGCGAAGAATGGTTTTTGATCAAGATCGTAGGATACTGGGTGACTATGCTACTGGTAACTTTCGCATCTGATGCGATGGGCCTGATGGTATCCTCTGTTGTCAAAAATGCGTATATGGCAATGAAAGTGATGCCTTTTGTGCTGATTCTGCAAGTGGGCTTTGCCGGAATCTTTATGGCACTGCCGGATCTTGTAAGCTGGATCAGCAGTTTAACACTGAGCAAGTGGGGAGTGATGGCGATAAACGATATCGTATTCGGATCCAACTATATCCCTGGAGATAATGATCCTTTTTTTACTTGTTGGATGGCACTGTTGCTTATGACAGTTGTATTCATTGCTATTTCTATTATTATTCTCCAGTCTGTAGATAAAGATGAGCGATAGAAGTCTCGATTGATAAAAAGAGTGAGCTAACTTGATCCCGAGGCATAAGGATATGAGAATACAATCGAGCAGTCTCTGATAATCTGATGTAGAAGGGGGCATGTAGCTAAAACAGGGATTTAGTATGTGATTGATGGTGACTCAGCGGGGACATAAAGTGCGCTGACTCAAACGCAGGAAAAAGCCCGGGCTTTTCAAAGCTCGGGCTTTTGGCGTGGGATGAGTCGAAGAGAGTCAAAAAGAACAGGTCCCCCGACTCACTAAAAAGAACAGGTCCCCCGACTACTTAGTGATCTTCAAGCTCTTTGTGGCGCTCCATGCGGAGTAGAATTTCTTGCCGCTGACGGTCTTGAAGGTTCTTACGCGGACGTAGTATGTCTTTCCTTTGGTAAGGCTTCCGATTGTGGTGGACACGGTGACATTTTTGGAAATGGTCACGGTCTTGTTGCCGCTGGCAAAGCTCTTACTGGGGCTGTACTGTACCTGGTATCCGCTGCCTTTGGCGTTTTTGCCCCACTTGACGGTCATCTTTTTGGAGGCGCTGTTCTTCAAAGAGGAGATGGCAGGCCTTGCCACGCGATAGTACGCAAGCGATTTAGAGAGCGTACTCTTGCCAGAATCGGCATACGCGATCACCTTGTATGTGTACTTGGTGCCGTTCGTGTTCGCTCTGGTATCTGTGAACGCGACGGTGCTTCCGCTCGTGATCTTCTTGATCTGTGTGCCGTTGCGATAGAGGTAGTAGCCTTTCGCCCCGGTCACTTTTTTCCACGTCACTTTCATGCCTGTGGCCTGATTGGTCACCGAGACAGAAAAAGTGGCAGCGGGAACGACCTTGATGGTGACTGTCACGGATTTGGCGTTATAGTCTGCCGTCGCAGAAGATGTCACAGTGATCTTGACAGTGCCGACCTTCTTGGCCGTGACTTTGCCGGCGCTTGTCACAGTTGCAATGCTTGTATCGGCGGATGAAAACGACTTGGACCCCTTCGCGCCTGTGACCGAGATGGTCGTTGTTTTTCCAACCGCAATGGTGGAAGCTGCTGCTTTGGCGGTGATTGTCTGGTCTGCTTTGGCAAGTTTTCTTGTGTACGTCCCTGTCTCGATCGTGCTGACCGCTGCTCCGTTGCTATTGAGGAACCCTTCCCCGGCGTCGAGCTTCGCCTGTGCCAGGAGCTCATTGACGGGAATGGACGCACTTGATGAATTAATGATCGTAAGGAAATCGCTGTCAAAAAATGCCTTATACCCAATGGATCGCACACTCGCCGGAATCGTCAGCGTGCCTGTGAGAGTGGTATTTTGACAAAATGCGCTGTCGCCAATTGTCTGGATTCCGTCCGGAAGGACAAGGCTGCGCAGTTTGTTGGCAGCAAAAGCGCGATATTCGATGGTCTTGACCGTCGCCGGCAGATCCACGCTGCTAAGCTGATTGCCGCTGAACGCATACATGCCGACCGTCTCCACGCCATCCGGAAGAACGATCGCGGTGAGACTGCAACCCTCGAACAGGCTGCTGGGGACTTTGGTCATGCCGGCCGGGAGCGTGAAGGATCCGGTCAGCTGACTGTTCCCGTAGAAGGCGGAGCTTCCCAGCTTCTGGAGCCCGCTCGGAAGGCTGATGCTGGTCAGCGCGCAGTTTGAGAAAGCGGAATCGGCGATCTCCGTCACGCTGGCGGGAATATTGACGGAAGAAAGTTTCGGACAGCTCTGGAAGCAGGCGCTGGGAATCTTGGTCACGCCGTCGGGAAGATGGACTTCCGCAAGCTTACTGCAGTTGCGGAACATATAGTTGCCCAGTGTTACGACGTGCGCGGGAATCGTGACCGATGTCAGGCTCTTGCACTTTTCAAAAGCACTGTAGCCAAAACACTGCAGGTTTTCGGGCAGTGTGACCTCCGCAAGTGCGGTGCAATCGCAGAAAGTGCCATCCGGGATTTCCCTGACACCGTCCGGAATCACAATGCTATTAAGAGAAGCGCAGTCTTCGAATATCCACGTATCCAATTCTGTGAGATTGGCCGGCAGTTCGATACTCCCGAGCACTTTACAATTCGAAAAAGCGCTGTATCCGATTTTTGTGATCGAATCAGGCAAGACAACATTTCTGAGTTTGACGCAGTTTGCGAACATAGCGCCTTTCAGCTCTGTGATCGGTGCCTGGATCTCCGCACTTTCCAGATAATCGCAGTGCTGGAAGACGCCTCCCTCCAGCGCAGTCACGCCGGACGGCACAACGATTTCCTGAATGCTTGTGTACCAAAATGCGCTGTTCCCCAGCTCCCTGAGGCTCTCCGGGAGCGTGATGCCCGTCAGAAGGTAACACTGTCCGAAGGCTTCTTTCCCGATTGCTTCGAGGCCCTCGGGGAGATTCACGGTTCTCAGTTTTTTGCATACCACGAAGGCAGATTCCCCGATGGTCCGAAGGCTGGACGGAAGCTGGACGGTCTCAATTTGATTGCAGCAGCGGAAGGCCCGCTCCCCAATCTCGTCAATGCCCTCCCCAATGACAACGCTGACGACGGAATCCCAGTCATTGTTGCTGTCATTATCAAAAGCATATCCCGCAATGGCGCCGGTTCCGGATATGGTGAGTACGCCGGTCTCCGTATCTAAGCTATAGACCGCATTCTCGCCGCAGCTTCCGCTTGTGACAATCTCCTTGAAGATGGCTTTGATGATCGTGTCGTCCCACCGCAGATAGATTGTATTCGTCATTCCCGCGCGGTAACCCCATTCGCCCTGCACCGTTTCCAGCTTGTCAAAATACCAACCTTCCGCCGGTGTAATGGTCAGTGTGATTTCCTCGCCGTTTGTCGCCTCATATTTGTCGGCCGTGATTGTTCCCTGGCCTTCCACGACAAATGAGAGCGTCACCACTGGATCAGGGTTCACCGAGAGCGGGAAGCTCTCATAGACCTCGCCGGTCTCGACGACTGTCGCCGTGAGGAAGTAGCTCTGGTACGCCTGGCTGGCAGACATCACAAAATGAACGATTCCTCCATCATCAGGCGTGAGAGCAGTGGTAGCACCTTCATATCCCTCGCGGAGCCCGACAGTGATTTCTGCGCCTGCCATGAATTTCTCCATCAGCGCATTATTGCGCATCATCAGGTAGGCGAAGCTAAAGGTCACGTCTCTTCCAGCGAGGATCCGCCCCTTGCTGTCAAGCCCTGTCATGATGATGCCCGTGACGTCGCCCAATGTATAGGAGGCTTTATTCTGGTCGCCCGTGGCGCCCTTGTTGGGCTGTGTGGTTGCGGATTCCTCTGCCGTTTCTTCGACAGCTGCCTCGACAGATTCCGCGATTGGGGAGGGGGCTGGCGCCTCCTGGTTTGCGGGCGCCGGTTCAATCGCTGCCGGTTCTGTTGCTGGTTCTGCTACCGGTTCGGGCGCCGGTTCTGTTGCTGTTTCTGTCACTGGTTCGGGCGTCGGTTCTGTCGGCTCGGGCAGATCAGTGCTTGCGGTCGGCGCCGATTCTGTTGTCGGTTTTGCTTCCACTGGATCGGCCGCGGTTTCCTCCTGCGCCTGTTCTGCGTTGGCTTCCTCCCGTGCCTGTTCTGCGCTGGCTGCCTCCGAGGCACTTGTCACTTCCTGCTCTTCCTCCGAGACGCTTGTCACTTCTTGCTCTGTGACGGCGCCTGCATAGACGACTGAGCCAGGGATCTGTGATGTTAGTAGTCCAATGGCCAATAGTATGGCATATACTCTTTTTTTCATTCTGTACCCCACTTTTCCTATTTTGACACTGCTTCTGGATGCACGTTTGCCGCGCGTGCATTCTTTTACATCTCAACACTAACCAATTGAAAAAAGCAAGACAAGCCTGGTTGGTGGGTGGAAGGGTGGGATGAGCGGGTAGTTTTCGGGTGGGCGGGCTGAAAAAGGAGGATCGGCGCTTAGTCGAAGTCGCCGGAGGTATCGAAGAATGGCTTGTTGTTTCAATCATACACGAAATTGCATATAATCTAGGTGAGAGACAAATACGCTATGCGGGAGAAATAGATGAAAGAAGTTATGGAACAAATAAAATCTGAACACCGATTTGCGCTGCGCGTGGAGGACATGCATCCGGCCATCCGGAGCACTGCAGTGATCGCACTTTGCTTTCTGCTCACATCGACGGGCTGGCTTTCCTGGGAATATCACTTGATGGAGCAGATCCCGACAGGCCTGACGGATATATGCACGATGGTTGTCGGCTACCTTTTGCAGGCGGCCGGCATTGGAATTTATGCCTGTTGCCTCCGCCGCCGACCGGCACTGCTGGGGACCTTGTTTCCGCTGGCCCTGCTTGTTCACATGGTCTGCATGGTTCCTGCGGTGCGCAGTCCATATGTGGAGGGGACGCTGGTTTTTGGCCTTCTCATGAATATCGCATGCGGTGTGATAGCCGGTTACTATCTCTATCATCTCACTTGGTTCGTGCCGTGCCAAAACAGAGCGTCTGCTTTCGGCATTGGATATGGCCTCTCGATCATGGCGTCATGGCTTCTGTCGCTGATTGGAGGGGGCAGCATCTATTATTCGGAACATGTGCTGCTGGTTTGTCTTTTGCTCACGGCTGCAGCGTATTGGGTGGCGGCCGGACAGACGGGGGCGGTAGCGAAGGCGCGAGAGGAAGGGGGCGCAAAGGTGCAGGTTGAGTCTGTGGTGGAGCCGGATTCGGTGCCAGTGCCGGGAAAGTATCCGAGCCGTTCCTTTTTGGGCCTTGCCGTTTTGCTGGTACTACTGTTCAGTGTTGTGAACAGCAGCGGGTTTGCCTTCCCTGCCGCAGACCTCGGACAATCTGTCAATGTGGAGTTTTCCCGCCTGGTCTATGCGGTCGGGCTGATCCTGGCAGGCGTAATGACAGATCGCAACAGAAAGTATGGGGCGATCTGTGCTTTGACAGCGCTGATCATCCCATTTGTGATTCTGGCCCTCAAGGGCGGCAGCATTTCGGTGATCTTGTTCTGGGTACTGAGCTATTTTGCCTTCGGATTCTATGCGGTGTATCGGATCATCCTGTTTTCCGATATCGCTTCGGAGAGCGGGTGGATGTTCTTGTCGGGGTTCGGGCTGCTGGTCGGCCGGATCGGGGACGCCGTCGGGGAGATGTTGTGCCTCGTGTTGGCGAACCGGCTTGTGGCCATTGTCTTTGTCACAGCTACGCTGTTCGCGGCATCGGTGGCGGTATTCTTCCGGCTCTATCAGGTCCTGTATGTGCCGGAAGCCGCGCGGCAGCTGACGGAGAGGGAGCGATTCGCGCAGTTTGCGGCGGAACACGACCTCTCGCCGAGAGAGCAGGATGTGATGCACCAGATCCTTGAGAACAAGACGGTGTCGGAGATCGCGGCGTCCCTCTCCATCTCGGAAAACACTGTGAAATACCACGTCCGCAACATCCTGCAGAAGACGGGATGCCATAGCAGGAAAGAGTTGATTGGCGTATATAATGCGTGAGGTAGTGGGGGGGGGTTGAGTTAGTGGTGCTGGGGTGAGCCACTGGGACAGGTTTGGTGACTCATTGAGGGAGCCAGTGGGCCTGTGACTGCCTATGGATGCATCTTATATTGTGGGATTTCTTGATCAGAGATGCATTTTTCGGTATGAATTGTTAAATTTGTGCATCATAGAATGGGGATTATGCGATTCCAGGATGCGAATTTTTAAGGAGGGCAGAGGAAATTTTAAAAGCTAGATTCGAGGATGCAAATCGACTGTTTGTGATGCATCATCAAATTAATGATTCTTGGCTGTAAGATGCACTTTTGACTAGTGCAGTGGAATATCCGCTATAAAAGCGGCGCAGAGTATTATTTTCCTTAAATGGAGATGCAGCATTTGCATCTTCATTTTTATTTTCTGGCATTATCTCTGCCGACTAAAAAAAGTTGCATCCTGATTCGTGGATTCTGCCTGATTTCTCTGCTTGAGGAGACGGCGATGAGTCAAAGAGAACAGGTTCGGTGACTTTGCATACATGCTTAAAAACTGCGCAATTACAATATGTTTTATGGTTATAACCAGAAAAACGAGTTGAAATACAATCGAAAATCGGTTACGATTTTTATGGAAAGGATGGTGAGGTACGATGATCTACAGAAAACTGTATATGGATAAGATCCTGCCATTTGTCGATAAGCCGGTTATAAAGGTCCTTACGGGAGTCAGACGAAGTGGAAAATCCACAATCCTTCGGATGCTTCGGGAAGAACTTACGCATCGTGGTATAAAGGAAAAGCAGATATTATTCTACAGACTTGATTCCCTTGAGTATGAGGATATCAATACATCAAAAGAACTGTACAAAGAGCTGAAGGCGCATTTGTATGTGGGAGGGAAAACCTACTTGTTTCTTGATGAGGTTCAAGAAATAGAGTCATGGGAAAAGGTGGTCAATTCCATGATGACGGATTTTGATGTAGACATCTATGTGACTGGATCAAATTCCCGGATGATGTCATCTGAAATCTCGACGTATCTGACCGGTCGCTACGTAGCATTTCAGATTTACCCGTTGCGCTTCTCAGAGTACCTGCTGTTCAGAAAAAGCTATACAGAAATAGCTGACGTAAAGACCGAATTTGCCAGATTCCTGCGGTTCGGCGGTTTCCCGGCGATTCATCTGGTCGACTATACACAGGATGAAGCTTATACCATTATTCGTGATATCTACAACTCCACAATCTTTACAGATATTGTGAAACGGAATGAGATACGAAGAGTTGATCAGTTGGAGAGGATTGTAAAATACACCTTTGATAATGTAGGTCAGACGTTTTCCGCAAATACGCTGTCAAAGTATATCAAAAGTCAAGGCAGGAAGATGGATATTGAAACGGTGTACAGCTATTTGGAGAAACTGGAAAAGGCGTATATTTTGCACCGTTGTTCACGCTATGACATCAAAGGAAAGGAATACCTGAAAACACAGGAGAAATTCTATCTTGCAGATCCGGGATTGCGTCATGCTGTGCTGGGTTACGATCCAAACAGCATATCAGCCCTGATGGAGAATATCATCTATCTTGAACTTCGGGCAAGGGGCTACGAAGTTGGGGTTGGAAAGCTGGATGCTGCAGAGGTTGACTTTGTGGCATCTAAACCAGAGGGTAAGATTTACATCCAGGTGACGTACGAGATTAACAGCAAAGAAACCGAGCGACGTGAATATGAAAGACTTTTGCAGATCCGCGATAATTATCCGAAATATGTTATTCGAATGGATGAATTCGCTGGAGGCAATTACGAAGGAATCCAGACTATGGGCATAACGGACTTCCTGTTGAACGATAATTATTGAGGATTCATCCGTGAACTGGAAATGGGGTCAGCCCCCTGTTTACACAATGCCATTTAGCCAGCTGTTCGATTTATGTTCCCTAAAAAGGGGAGCTGGCTAAATGGCATTGCCTGTTTACAGTTATTCACCAAAACAGATCATCTTCTTCATCGTATTCATCGTCATCATATTCGTCATCGTCCCCAAAGTAATCGGGGTATTGTTCCGGCGCCTCACCTTTGGAGCGCAGGATCCGATAATCGTTCGTATCCTCTGTTACAGCGCGAAGAATGCGGCACTCGAAGCGCCATTCGTCTCCGAAATCGAAGAGGTAGAGGAACTTTTGGCCTTTATACAGTGCGAGATCGCGGAGGCGATAGTCCGCGGCGCTACGCTCTTCCCCTTCATGAGGGCTGAAGTAGGCATCCCAATGGCTCCACGCTTTGTTGTCCATGAAAAACGCGTACAGGTGATCGTTATTAAATGCAAAAACATCCTGGATGATATTGTGCAATTCGTCCAAGGTGATGTCGGCGGATACGCGAATGTGACGGTAGCACCCTGTATAAGGGGACACACTGATCACGTAGGAGAGGGGTTCTTCTGTCCGATTTCTGCCTTTTCCAGTCTTTTGACCATTTCTCTTTTTACTGCCACTGGCAGCAGATTTTCCACCTCCGCCAGTCGGCCGTCTGTCGCCAGCTCGATTGCTGCTGGCAGGGCCGCCCGGGGTGATTCCATCGATCCTGTTCAGCAGGCTGTCTATACGCTTTTTCAGTGTCGACGGGAGTCCCGGGACACTCGACAATTCAGACAGTGAATCTATTATATCTTCGGGCACGTATTTGAGAAGCCCATCTCCCATTGCCTCCATTTCAGAGAGCATCATGGACAAGCCGCTTTCCATTTGAGAGAAGTCGTCTGGCGCATCATCAGGCTCGGCAGCGTCCATATGGTTGTATAATGCGAGAATTGCATCATCCAGAAGGGGCAAGTCACTCTTAAGGTCAAGATCTATGGACACCTTCTGCATGGTGTCTGCCAAAAGAGCGAAAGTACGGTCGTTTTGCGCCAGTATTTTGGCAGGGCGCATTTTGCGCTCAGATAAAGCCGCCATGAATTCGGAGAGTAATTCATCGTGTCCGAATTCATAGTCCCTGGTGACGGACAGGCTCATGACCTTTCCATCGGATTCCTCCACGGCAATCAGAGCAGCGGGGTAATATGGGGCGTCGCCGGGATCGTCCTGCACCGGATTGTTCAGCCATATAATGCGGCAGTCAATGGCCCCTTTCCTACGCTTCTTGGCCTGGATTTTCCTGAGGAGAACTTCGTTGGAGTAATTCCCGGAAGGATAGGAGGCGTCGCGGCGGGGCGGCAGTGCGGTTGTGCCTGCTATTTGGTAACCTTGCGGCGTGTGGGCCAAAACAGGAACGTCCCGACCAGTCCTGGCATCGACTTGACTGAATTGTGCATGAAAGTCAGAATTGCTCTTAAGCGCATCAGACAGTGCGATGGCAGCTTCCAATCCGGCCGCCAGAAGGTCCAAGTCGTGCTCTTCATCAACAGACCAGGGATAGTGGTATGGTTTAAAGCGGGTAAACTTGGGATACGCATTCTTTCCGGCAATACGAATACCGTGAGATTTGGCATAAGCCCGCGCCTCGTCCAGGTCAGGAGAATCGAGCATGTCCTTATTTTCGAAGGAACACTGGATGCAGGAAGAACTGATCAAACGCTCGAACATATCCGGAGTCAGCACTATGCCGAATTCCGGGTCAGCGTCAAGAAAATGATAGTAGCTGTAAAACTCGTCCTCCGGATAGACAGAGACAGCAATGTGCTCGGCGATTCGTCCCATGATGCAGACAAAGATCATTTTGTTTTGATCTGTTCGTACGGCAAAGACTTGTGTATCAAACGTGTGTGTCCACAGTTTCGTTTTCTTGTATCGGAAAGCAAGATCATATAGGGCATCTTTGGTCATAGTTTCCTCCTGATAACCGTGAGTGGAGATTGAAATGATGATTTCATTGTAACAGACGGGGAGAGAGGGAACAATGCTGACGGTTCAGAAGTCACTCATAATGGTTTATCATGTAATAGCAAGAAGACCCCTTCCTCAGTTCACAAGCTTAACAGTTGGTCGGTCGGAAGTAAGGTCCCTGCGAGTGAACAGGGAGGGGATGAATTGCTTGTGCATGTACCTTTCCTTCCCTGTTTGTGAGCGTTGGCGTTTCACTATTTCGACATGAGTAAGGGAAATGCAGAACATGCGTTTGCAAACGTGTGTTCGCAGTAGTATAATATATGTATGAAGCTGCTGCTTCGTGATGATCACCTGTCCGGGACAATACCGGATGGAAGGGAGCACATACATGTACCACGTCGAATGCATTGACATACATAAAGCGGAAGGGATGTACCTGTACATTGACAGGGCCTGTCTGTGCGCCAATAACATGTACAATGCTGCGAACTTCCATATCCGCAACCTGATGACCGGGATGAAGAAAGATATCTCCCTCCGTACGGAGAACGAGAAGTCGGTCATAAGGACTTTTGCCGGATCCATCCCTGCGGTCAACTTCTCCCTCAGGGTGAAGCACTTCGTAAAGATCTTCAGGATCTTCCTGGACAGGCGTCTTTCCGCATCCGCACGAAGGACTAAGCTTTCGAAGGTGAAATACCTTCAGTTTTCCATGCCTACAGCGGAAAAGTGGTTCGCTTCCTATGGGCTCCTCGATGCCGTGTTCCGGCATACGGAGAATACGGATTACCGGTCCTTCCATTCCCATGTCATCCAGAACGCCATAAGTGACTGCTGTGAGGCGTGGGAAGGATACTTCGAGAGCCGGAAAACGTATGCCGTGTCTTCAGGCCACACAGGAAGGCCGAGGATCCCGGGATACAGGAAGTCCGGGGGAAGGAGCACCGCTGTCTTTTCAAACCTGGCCTGCAGCATTAAACACGGGAGGCTGCTTTTCCCATACGCCATGATCGAGGCAGGAAAGAAAAGGATACGTCCCAGCCTTGATGTATCGGGGCTCCCGCACGCTTCAAAGGCAGGAAGGGGATCAGGAGAGAAACTCATCGAGGTGAGGGCAGTCCCGTACTTTGGCTCCTACCAGATCCAGATCGTCACGGATGACGGTATCCGGGAAGACGACCTGATTCCGGAGGAAGAAGATATCATCGGTGCTGACGGGGAGCCTGCCGGCGTGATGATGCTGGACCCCGGCCTTGACAACTTCGCAGCCATGACAGACAACAAGGGGAACACGCCCATTGTTGTCAAGGGCGGAGCGATCAAGGCCTGCAACCAGTGGTTCAACAAGAGGATGGCGCTGCTGCGGTCCGAACAGATGAAGGAACATGACCCGAAAATGTACCATCCTCCCGTGACCAGGCAGATGGCGCGGATCTCCAGGAAGCGCAGCGCTTACTTGCGGGATACGTTCTACAAGTATGCCCACTATATCTGCCGGACGATGAAGGAGAGAGCCCTTTCCTACCTCATCATCGGTTACAACAAGGGCCAGAAGCAGGGGATAGACCTTAAGAAAAAGACAAACCAGTCTTTCGTGCAGATCCCATTCGCGAGGTTCCGCCGGATCCTGCAGACAGTCTGTGTGCGGTACGGGATCCGGGTCATCCTTCAGGAAGAGAGCTATACCTCCAAAGCCTGCTTCGGGAACAGGGACTATATCCCGACATATGGAACAGGGGACGCGGAAAACATATCCTTCACCGGAAAGAGGGTAAAGAGGGGACTGTACCGCCAGGACGACGGGAAGGTCATGAACGCTGATATCAACGGAGCAGCCAATACCGGAAGAAAGTATGATAAACGGATCTTCCCGGAAGGAATGGACTGCGGGTATCTGTATGGCACAGTGAAAGCCATGACCTATAAAGATATCCTGCGTGCCAGCCAAAACAGAAACAAAAGTAATCCCGGTCAAACGGGACAGCGGGCATGTGTCTGCCCTGTGACCGCGTAAGCGGCACGAAGCCCCCGCCTCTAAGCGATTATGCGTAGGCGGTGGGTAGTTCACGCTGCGATGGAGTGATGGCGGGCGAAAAGTGTCGGATTGCCCTTCTCTTGTGACTACAGTACAGTAGGCCGCCGGATCCGCCGTGACGTCAAGAATCCGAAGGGGCTCCGCTTCTCATTGACAAGTCTTGCGGAAACGGACGCATTTCCGGTTTCGGCGACGGGCGTCACGCTGAAGACGACTTCGCGGTCTATGACGTCCAGAATTTCCTGCGCGCTCTGCTGGCGCTCGGCGGGATCCAGCAAGAGCCCTTTCATAAGGATGTCTGTGACGAAGGGCGGCAGGTCGCTGACGTGGATGCTCGGTGGAACGAGCGACTCGCCCCGCAGGCGCTCCACGCATTGTCTGGGCGGTTCGCCGCAGATCGCGTCGTAGATGGTGGCGCACAGACAATAGAGATCTGTGGCGGGGGTGAGCTGGCGGCCGCTGATCTGCTGCTCCGGCGCCGCATAGCGCACGTTGACGGCCTGACGGACGACGTGGTCCTCCATACTGCCGTGCAAGTCTGCCGCGTTGCCCCAGTCGATCAGATAGACGCCGCCATCCCGGCACAGAAAGCTGTTGATGGGACTGACGTCGCAGTGGATATAGCCTCGGGCGTGGGTCCCTTTGAGAATTTCCAGCGTGCCTTTCATGATATAGAGGGCCAGCGTGAAGGGAAGACGGCCGCGGAAGCGGTCCATATATTCGCGACAGGTCATGCCCTCCAGGTATTCTTTGACCAGGTAGAAGGTGTTATTCTCCTGAAAGGTCTCAATGTGTCCGGGAACGCCGTGCACATCCTTTAAGAAATCCAGCATCTGCGCTTCCCGGCGGATCTGCATGAGCCCGCGGGAGAGCTTTTCCTCTCCGGATATAGAAGAGGGATCGGGCACCGGCTGCGGCTCCGATTGGCTGGCGATGTCATAGGCGTTGTTGCGGAGCACCGTGGCCAGGCCATCCATGTGCTCGGCGGTGAATTCTTTGACAGAAACCTCTTTGCCGGTGGTTTCGTCGATGGCCAGATAGATGGTGCTGAATCCGCCGGTTCCAAGGACAGTGCGTAAGCGGTATCGATTCTGCAGTAAGTCTTTAGGTGTACTCATGGTGGTATTGGTCCCTCCGAATGATTATTCGATGAAAAACGTTGGGCTGCTAATCCATTAATCGGCGAACACGTTGCGCTGCTTTTCTGTTATTCGATAAAAAACTATGTGCTGTCTCTTTATTATATCATTTTTGCCAAGACGGAGGCGCAAGACATGCTCTGTAAAGCAAAATAGACTTTTGCCGGAAAGTTTACTGTGCTACTATTAACAACAGATGTTTACGAAATCAAGCTGAAAGGAAATTACAATGAAAATCGCAACAACATACGAAAACGGCAATATCTTCCAGCACTTTGGAAGAACAGAATATTTCAAGGTATATGAGGTAGAGGACGGCGCCATCGTATCCAGTGAAGTCATTGGATCGGATGGAATCGGCCACGGCGCACTGGCAGGACTTCTGGCAAACCATGATATCCAGGTTCTGATCTGCGGCGGTCTTGGCGGCGGCGCCCTGAACGCGCTCACCAATGCGGGCATCGAGGTCTGCGCCGGCGCTTCCGGCAACGCGGACGAGGCAGTAGCTGCATATCTGCGCGGTGAGCTTGTGGACACAGGCGCAAACTGCGATCATCACCACCACGGCGAAGGCCATGAGTGCGGTCACCACCACGGTGAGGGCGAAGATCACGAGTGCTGTGGCGGTCACGGCCACGAGGAAGGCGAAGAGCATGAGTGCTGTGGCGGCAATGGCGGCGGATGCTGCGGAGGCGGCAGAAGACTTACCGTAGAAGGCAAGAATGCTGGCAAAAACGTGAAGGTCCACTACAGAGGAACCTTTGACGATGGCACTCAGTTTGATTCTTCCTATGACCGCGGCGAGCCTCTGGCATTTGTCTGCGGCGCAGGCATGATGATTAAGGGTTTTGACAAGGCTGTAGCAGACATGGAAGTCGGCCAGATTATTGATGTGCACCTGATGCCCGAGGAGGCCTATGGACCGACCGATCCCGAGGCGATCATCACCATCGAGATCACACAGCTCCCCGGTTCCGAGAACCTGAACGTGGGTGAGAGAGTCTACCTGAGAAACATGATGGGTCAGCCCTTCCCTGTAACTGTCACAGCTAAGGACGACGTGAATATTACGCTCGACGCAAACCACGAGATGGCAGGCAAAGAACTGAACTTCCGAATTGAGCTTCTGGAAGTAACAGAGTAAGTAAAGATAGAGGCTCCCGCCGCACTAGCGGGGGCCCTCTGTTTAGAACAAAGTAGAGAGATTTTGACGGGTCAATAGCCGGAAGACTGACTATGAGAGGAATGCTATGCAATACAGAAACGACAAATATGGAAATCCACTGTCGATCCTGGGGTATGGCTGCATGCGCTTTACGAGAAAAGGAAACGGTATCGATATTGACAAAGCGGAACAGGAACTGATGACCGCGTACCGGGCGGGCGTCAACTATTTTGACACCGCATACATTTATCCCGGCAGTGAGGAGGCCCTGGGCCAGATCCTGGAGCGCAATCACATCCGGGATCAGGTCCACATTGCGACCAAGCTGCCGCAATTTCTGATCCGCAATATTGAGGCTGTGGACAAGCACTTTGACGAGGAACTGACGAGGCTTAGGACCTCTTATATCGATTATTATCTGATGCACCATGTGACCGATGTGGCCATGTGGGAGAAGCTTAAGCAGGTCGGTATTTTGGACTGGATTCGGGAGAAGAAGGCCTCGGGTGCAATCCGCAATATCGGGTTCTCCTATCACGGAAATACGGAGAATTTTCTAAAAATCCTGGACGATTATGACTGGGATTTCTGCCAGATTCAGTACAATTACCTCGACGAGGTGTCGCAGGCGGGTGTCAAGGGCCTCAAGGCGGCTGCCGCAAAGGGCATTCCGGTGGTGATCATGGAACCCCTCCGCGGGGGCAAGCTGGTCAACATGCTGCCGCAGGGCGCGCGGGACGCCATGAAGAAGAGCGGACGTGACTGGTCTGCCGCCGAGTGGGGACTCCGCTGGCTCTATAACCAGAAAGAGGTGACCGTCGTTCTGTCCGGCATGAATTCCGTGGAGATGGTCGAGGAGAACTGCAGGATTGCCTCGGAGGCGGAGGCAGGCAGCATGACGGAGGCGGATTTTCGGACCTTGGAGGAAATCAAGGCGCGGATCCGCGAGAAGGAGAAGGTCGGCTGCACAGGCTGCCGCTATTGCATGCCCTGTCCCAAGGGCGTGGACATCCCCGGCATTTTCCGCTGCTACAATGCTATGTATACTGAGTCAAAATCCGGTGGCCGCTTCCAGTTTGCGCAGACGGTGGCGCTCTCCAAGGAGCCGCCCTTTGCCACGCAGTGTGTCCAGTGCGGCAAGTGCGAGCAGCACTGCCCCCAGAACATTCCGATCAGGGAGAAGCTCAAGGAAGCCGATAAGGCGCTGCGCCCGCTTCCCTACAAGATTGGAATTGATATTGCAAGGAAGATCATGTTCCGAGGCGGCAAGCGTTGAGTGATACAAAGCGATTCCATACGGAGGAAAGCATGAAGAACACCTTTGGAAACAGCATTTCTATAACGCTTTTCGGAGAGAGCCACGGCGAAGAGATCGGCGTGGTTCTCGATGGATTTGCGCCCGGAATCGAGGTGGACGAGGCATACATCGCCCAGAAGCTGGCCCTGCGCCGGCCCATCGGCAAGATTTCGACGGGTCGTGTGGAGCCGGACCACTTTCGGATCGTGAGCGGTGTCTTCGAGGGGCACACGACGGGTACGCCGATCTGTGTTTTGATCCCTAATGAGAATGTCCGCAGCAGAGATTATGAGTCTACGAGGTTTCTGGCGCGCCCCGGGCATGCGGATTATGCGGCGTTCTGCAAGTACGGAGGGTACGAGGATTACCGCGGCGGCGGGCATTTCAGCGGCCGTCTGACGGCGCCTCTCGTGACAGCCGGCGCGATCGCCCAGTTGGCGCTGGAGAAGAAGGGCATCCGGATCGGAACCCATATCGCAAGGTGCGCTGGAATCGCGGACCGCGGGTTTGAGAACATGGAGCGCGATATTGAGGCGCTCGCTGGGCGCGCTTTTGCGGTCCTGGATGAATCCATCGGCGTCAAAATACAGTCCGCCATCGAACAGGCCGCCGCAGAAGGCGACAGCGTCGGCGGCGTACTGGAGACGGCCGTGACAGGACTTCCGGCAGGCGTCGGAGAGCCCTGGTTCGATTCCCTCGAAGGCGTTCTGTCCCACGCGTTGTTCAGTATTCCTGCCATCAAGGGCGTAGAATTCGGCGACGGATTTGCAATGGCGGACATGCGGGGGAGTGAAGCTAACGATGGCTTTGCAATGAGCGGTGATGAAGCAGGTGACAGCTCTGCCGCGCGGGGCGGGGCGATTGTGACCAAAACAAACCACAACGGCGGAATCAACGGCGGGATCAGTAATGGCATGCCGATCCTGTTCAGATGTGCCGTGAAGCCGACGCCTTCCATCTACAAGGAACAGGATACTGTGGACTTCCTGCGCAGGCAGGAGGAGAAGCTGCAGATCAGCGGAAGGCATGATCCGGCGATCGTGCACAGAGCCAGAGTCGTTGTGGACAGTGTGACGGCGATTGTACTCTGCGATATGCTGGCGCTTCGCTATGGAACGGATTACCTCAGAGAGGTGTGAAAGCGCTATGAGGCATGAAGCACGGTAAAGAGGTACGAAAGCGTTGCAAGAGAGGGGATACAGACTTGTTAGTTAGGATACAGCCTTCTACCGCGCGAGGCAGGATTACGGCGCCGCCCTCCAAGAGCATGGCGCACAGAATGCTGATCTGCGCCGCACTGGCGGAAGGAACCAGCACGATTCATGGAATTGATCTCTCACAGGACATTCTGGCCACGATCGACGGACTGAGGGCGCTCGGAGCGGACATCACTTGCCAGGACGGAAACGCGATTGTGCGGGGGACGGATATCGCATGTCGGGGCGGAAGTGAACCCGCCACATCCATCCTCCCCTGCCGGGAGAGCGGCAGCACACTGCGATTTCTGATTCCCTTGTGCCTCATGGATGGCACAAACCATGTGCTGACGGGGAGGGAGAGGCTCTTCGAGAGGCCGCTGAAGGTCTATGAGAGGATCTGTAAAGAGCAGGGCCTGATGTTCCTCAAAGAGAAGAACAGCCTGCAGGTGGCAGGGACCCTTGCGGCAGGCCAATATGAAATACCTGGCAACGTGAGCAGTCAGTTTATCAGCGGACTGCTTTTTGTGCTACCGCTTTTATCAGATGACAGCAGGATTCGGCTGATCGGACCGGTGGAGAGCAGACCCTATATCGATATGACCATACAGGCACTGCGGAAGTTTGGCGTTCACACCGCATGGAAGGATGAGCGCACTATTGACATTCCCGGCAGGCAGCAATATTGCCCGCAGGACGCGCAGATCGAGGGCGATTACTCAAACGCAGCCTTTTTCGAGGCCTTTAACTTGATCGGCGGAGATGTGACTGTGGAGGGGCTGTCCCAGGAGAGTGTGCAGGGAGATCGTGTGTATGGGCGGTGTTTTGACCAGATTGAGGGGGGATTCGCGGAGATCGACCTCACGGACTGCCCGGATCTGGGACCGATTCTGATGGTGCTAGCGGCAATGCGGCACGGCGCCAAATTCACCGGAACGGCGCGGCTCCGATTCAAGGAGAGCAACCGCGGGGCGGTCATGAAAGAGGAGCTGGAAAAGGCAGGCGCCAAAATAGAGCTGGCAGACAATGAGATCCGTGTGGCAGCGGGCGCCGGAACGCCGTCGGAGACGCTGCACGGACATGGTGATCACAGAATCGTGATGGCACTGGCAGTGCTGCTTTCCAAGGTGGGGGGATCGATCAGCGGCGCGGAAGCGGTTGCAAAGAGCCTGCCGGATTTCTGGGAGAGGCTGAAGAGTCTGGGAATTCTGGTTAGACTGGAAAATGGAAAGGAATAGACAGGATGAGAGCACTAATCGCGATGAGCGGCGGCGTGGACAGCAGCGTGGCTGCACAGATGATGGCAAGCCGCGGGTATGAGTGTGTGGGCTGCACCATGCGGCTCTATGAAAATGACGTGGTGGGCATGGACCTGATGGACACCTGCTGCTCATTGGAGAACACGCAGGACGCGCGCAGCGTGACCGAGAAGATCGGCATTCCTTATCATATCGTGCACTATGAGAACCTCTTCCGGCAGGAAGTGATCGAGCCCTTTATCGACGAATACCTGCACGGCCGCACGCCCAATCCCTGCATTGAGTGCAACCGCCGGCTCAAATTCCAGCACCTGTATGAGAAGATGCAGGCGCTTGGCTGCGATCTGTTGGTCACCGGGCACTACGCCAGAGTTCGCTTCGATGAAGAGAGCGGCCGCTATCAGCTGCTGAAAGCGTTGGACCTGGCCAAAGACCAGAGCTATGTACTCTATGTTTTGACCCAGGAGCAGCTGGCCCATGTGCAGTTCCCGCTGGGAGAGCAGGACAAACACAAGACCAGGGAGATCGCCTCGGAGAGCGGCTTTCAGAATGCCGGGAAGCACGACAGCCAGGACATATGCTTTGTCCCGGACGGGGACTATGCCGGCTTTATTGAGCGCTACAGTGGAAAGACGTGCCCGGCGGGCGACTTTGTGGACGCCGATGGAAATGTACTGGGGCGCCACAAGGGCATCATCCATTACACGCTGGGGCAGCGCAGGGGACTGGGGCTTCCGGCGGCGAACCGCTTATATGTCACTGGGATCGATCCGGAGAGCAATACGGTCACCATTGGGAGCAACGACGACTTGATGAAGACGACGCTGTACGCTAGAAAAGTCAATCTGATCGCCATGGACCGCATTGAGACTCCGCTTCGATGCAGCGCCAAGATCCGCTACCGCCACAAGGAGCAGCCCTGCACGGTCACGCAGCCGGAGGAGGATCTTCTGAAGGTGGTATTCGATGAGCCGCAGCGGGCCATCACGCCCGGCCAGTCCGTTGTCCTCTATGACGGGGACGTGGTGCTCGGGGGTGGCGTGATTGTTGGAGATATGATTGCGGAGTGAAAAAAAGAGGGCAATAAAATGGCAATTGATTATCAGAAACAGGTGACGATGGATCCGTCGGCCTTTGTACTTCTTGCGGATTATGTTCCGGCCATCGTGCAGGAAATCCGCTACTATTCCACCTACAATTTCATCGGTGAGAGGATCGACGGATATGAGGAACCCTGCGCGATCATTACCAAGCAGGCGGCGCGCGCTCTCAAATCGGTGAGCAATGAGATGAATGTGCAGGGATATCGCCTGAAGGTTTTCGATGCCTATAGGCCTGCCAGCGCGGTGAAACACTTTGTGCTGTGGGGAATTGAAGACACGGATATTCGTATGAAGCCTTACTTTTACCCGGATCTGCAGAAGCAGGAGCTTTTCATGAAGGGCTACATTGCCAGCAAATCCAGCCACAGCAGGGGAAGCACGGTCGACTTGACGCTTCTGGACATGAAAACCGGCAAAGAAGTGGACATGGGAAGCCCCTTCGATATGTTCAGCGAGGTATCGCATCCGGACTACAAAGGCATCTCAGAAGAGCAGTATGAGAACCGCATGCAGCTTCGAAATGTCATGATCCGCAATGGATTTGAGCCCATCGATTGCGAGTGGTGGCACTTCACACTGCGGGATGAGCCTTTCCCGGACACTTATTTTGAATTTCCGGTCTCGGCGGAGTATCTGAGACATAAGTGAAGGAGTGGAATATGCCTGACTATATCACAACCTATACAGGGATTCGTTTCTATCCGGCGCAGCCGGATGCAGAGGGAATCTGCATCGAGGACATTGCTCACGCGCTTTCTTTCCTCTGCCGGGGAAACGGACACGTGTCAAAATTCTGGTCCGTCGCAGAGCACTGCATTTTCTGCGCGCGGGAAGCAGCTGCCAGAGAATGGCCGGCCCGACTTGTGCTGGCTTGCCTTCTTCATGACGCCAGCGAGTGCTATCTCTCGGATGTCCCTCGCCCCTTCAAGAAGGAATTGCCCGGATACAGGGTCCATGAGGGCCGCCTGCTAACGCTGATCTACGAGCGCTATCTGGGGACAGCATTGACAGAGGAAGAGGAGCGCCTTGTCAAGAAAATCGACGATGGAGCTCTTTTCTATGACCTCAAGGAACTGCTCCATAACGAGCAGAGTGAGGAAGATCCGCAATTCCATGTCGTTCCTGACTATGAGTACAGGCCTTTCCTTGAAGTGGAACAGGAATACCTGCAGCTCTTCTATCACTACTACGAGAAGATGAAGGCAGAGGAGCGGATTGGGAATAGGGAAGCCGAAGAGGGAAAGGCGGTGTCGGATCAGGCAGTGTCGGCCAAGGCAGTGGATACAGTAGATGTGCCGCTGATCACACGCGCCCCCGAGCGCCCCGCGCCGGACTACGAGCTCTTGGCGGCGCAGCTTAGAGAATTTGCTCTGACGGATCCGGCACCGATGCCGCTTTTGTCCAATGCGTCCGCCCTGCTCAAGGATGCGATGGCGGATGTAAACTGGGCAGGCTTCTATCTGCGCAGAGAAAAAGCGGATGGAGCGAAGAGTGCGAATGAGGTGGAGAAGGATGAGCCGCAGAATGCATCTTACGCAGCCCCTGAACTGGTCCTGGGACCCTTCCAGGGCAAGACGGCCTGCATTCGCATTCCCTGGGGACGCGGCGTCTGCGGAACGGCGGCCTTTGAAGACCGTACGCAGCTGGTCCCGGACGTACACGCTTTTCCGGGGCATATCGCCTGTGACAGCGCATCCAATGCGGAGATCGTCGTGCCGATCCATGATAGACAGGGAAAGGTCACGGCAGTCCTTGATATCGACAGCCCTTTAAAGGGGCGTTTTACAGAAGAAGACAGAGAAGGCCTGGAAGCATTCGTCAGCGTGCTGGAGAAATATGGGGCGTGGAACGAGTGATCAGGATTGGAGGGGGAAAACATGGAAAACGAATTCAATTTAAATGCAGATGAAACAATCGTAGACAGAATCAGTAAAATCGGATACGGCGGATTCTGGTCTGGCAACAACGAACTGGTCCTGACAAATCAGAACATTATTCTGGTGAAGAAGGGATTTTTTGGCAATACAGAAGAAGTGGTCAAATACCCGCTCAGTGATTTGCGGGTCGTGAACGGTCAAGTGCAGGCTAAGATCGGCAGGCCTGACAATGTGACCTATGCGCTGGACCTGTATTTTAACAAGGGGACAGAGAGCTTTCGATTTGAGTGGGAGAGCGATGTCCAGAAGTGGATCGACGAGATTACAGAAATCATCACGGGCGTAAAGGTAGAAAGGGATGAGTTTGCCTGGGTTGGCGAGACTCTTGCAATGGCGGAGTCCGTCAATAGCACGATCAAGAGCTTTAAGAAAACGTTGGGGATCAAGTCAACCGAGCAGGTTTCCATCAAGTGCCCTTCCTGCGGCGCGACGCTGACAGGTACCGAGGGCGAAACGGTCAAGTGCCCCTACTGCGGGACATTTACGACACTGTAAATGCTGTAATAGAATTCGGAGAGCGAGTCTTGCTTGCAAGGCTCGCTTTGTACATTAAAAGCAAATAAAAAAAGGCAATAAAAAAGGGATATCCGACTTTCTCGTCATCGGATATCCCTATTCGGAAAATACCTGCAATTTCATTTACGTGACCTCCTTTACTTTATTGGCTGATTTTTATTCTGATTATATGGTTCAGGCTATTCAGCCGCTTTAGCAATCCCTTTTCTTTTGTTGATTTTATTATAGCAAAGTTCTGATAATAATCAAGCGTTAGTTTAATTATCTGAAAACACAGACTATTACAAACAATTATCTGCAAATCGCCTGTCGCTCATCACAGGATATTCGTTATATAAAGTATACTATGAAGGACTTGGGGAACACTTCCAATTTGACAGGAGTGGGGAGTGTTTTTTTATTGCATGAGTGTGATATCATGGGTAATACGAAAGGAGCAACAACTATGAATGACCGATTATTAAAGAGAGATGAGGTCGCCACAGAACTGACATGGCGCCTGGAAGATATTTATGAGAATGAAGAGCTGTGGGAGAAGGAACTGCAGGAGGCCAAGGAACTGGCAGCAAAGATCGCCGGTTTTGAAGGGCACCTGGCCGAAAGCGCACAGGGATTTTATGACGCACTGCGCTTATATGATGACTGCTCACTGAAGCTGGACCGCGTCAGCGGCTATTCCTTTATGCGCCAGGACCAGGACACAGGAGACTCCCATTATCAGTCACTGGAACTTAAGGTGCAGAGCGCTGCAGTTAGGATCAGTGAGGAACTCGCTTTTATGGAACCCGAGATCCTCGATATTCCGGAGGATGTACTGGCGCGCTTTTACGAGGAAGTGCCGGCCATTGCGGACTACGACGTCACGATCCGGGAGATCCGCCGCAGAAAAGACCATACACTGAGCAAGGAGATGGAACAGCTTCTGGCGTCGGCCGGCGAAATGGCGCAGACGGCGTCCAACGGATTTGGAATGCTTGCCGACGCAGATCTCAAGTTCCCGTCTGTCACAGACAGAGACGGCAATGAGATCACCATCTCCAACGGACGTTTCGTTCCCCTGCAGATGTCTCCGGACAGAGAGCTGAGAAAAGAGGTCTTCGAGAAGTTCTATACCCGCTACGGCGAATTCAAGAACACCTGGGCGGCCCTGTATGACGGACAAGTCAAGCAGCAGATCTTCTATGCCCGCGCAAGAAAATACGGGTCGACCTTCGAAGCGGCGGTGGATGAGAACAACGTGGATCCGGCCGTCTGCGACCGACTGATTGACAGCGTTCACCGCGGCCTTGGTTACATGCATCGCTATGTGGCGCTTCGCAAGCAGATGCTTGGTCTGGATGAGCTGCACATGTACGATGTATATATGCCCATGGTGGCAGATTTTGACCGTAAATTCACCTATGAAGAGGCCAAGGAGATCTCTCTGAAAGCGCTGGCCCCTCTGGGAGAAGAGTATCTGTCGATCGTAAAGAAGGCTTATGAGGAGCGCTGGATCGACGTCTACGAGAATGAAGGAAAGCGTTCCGGTGCCTATTCCTCCGGCGTCTACGGCGTACACCCCTATATGCTGCTCAACTACACGGACACGCTCAACGACGTGTTCACGCTGGTCCATGAGATGGGTCACTCCATGCACACATGGTATTCCGAGCATGCCCAGTCTCACTTAAATTCCAAGTACAAGATCTTTGTCGCGGAGGTCGCCTCTACGACCAACGAGATCCTGCTTCTGGAATATATGCTCTCACGGGCCACCGATCCCCGAGAGAGAGCCTATCTTCTCAACCACTATCTGGAGAGCTTCAAGGGAACCGTATACCGCCAGACCATGTTCGAGGAGTTTGAGAGAAAGACCAACAAGATGGCGGAGGACGGCATTCCGCTCACAGCCGACACGCTGTGCGAGACGTATCTGGACCTGAACAAGCAGTATTTTGGCCCGGAGATGGTGTCGGATCCCCTGATCGCGAACGAGTGGAGCAGGATCCCGCACTTCTATTACAACTTCTACGTCTACCAGTATGCGACCAGCTTCGCGGCGTCTGTCGCGATCGCGCACCGCATTCTGGAGCAGGGCGAAGCGGCCGTGAAGCCCTATCTGGAATTCCTTTCGGGCGGCTGCACGAAGGATCCGGTCAGCCTGCTCAAGATCGCAGGGGTCGATCTCTCCACCTCAGAGCCGATCGATGAGGCGCTGGACGTATTCGCAAAGGCAATCGAGGAGATGGAAGCGCTGCACCAGGAAATGACGGGAGACAAAGCATGATCAGAGAGTACTGGGAAAAATATAAGGATGTGATATTATATCTTGTTTTCGGCGTGTTCACGACAGTCGTCAACATTGTCACCTATTGGGTCTGCGTCCACCTACTGGGGACCAACGTCATGGTCGGCACGATCCTGGCCTGGGCCCTGGCGGTTTTCTTTGCCTACGTGACCAACCGCAGTATGGTCTTTCACAGCGCGGCGACCGGCACACAGGAAATCGTGAAGGAGATCATATCCTTCTTCGCCTGCAGGATCGGCACCGGCGTCGTGGACTGGGCCATCATGCTCATTTTCGTGACCATCCTGCACTTCAACGACATGATTGTCAAAATACTGGCCAACTTCATCGTCATTGTCTTGAACTATGTTTTGAGTAAATTCGTGATTTTTAAAAAGTAACGATCAAAGGAGTTATTTTGACGAGAAGCAGACTGATCACCGATATGGTGCGCGAAATCCTGCATACGAAAAAGCGCTTTCTGTCTCTTTTTGTGATGAGTTTTTTGGCCGTCGGCTTTCTGGCTGGCCTGCGCATGACCGCGCCGGACATGCAGACGACCATGGACCACTATTATGACAGACAACGATTTATGGACGTACGGCTGATCTCCATGCTCGGCCTCACGGAAGAGGATCTTGCGGCAGCGGCAGCGCTGCCCGGTGTGAGTGCGGCGGAGGGCAGCCGTTCTTTTGACGCGCTTTTGGAGGAGGACAGCGTCACTGTCTTCTCGATTCCGCAGACCTTGAACCTGCTGGATCTTGTGGAGGGGCGGATGCCGGAGACGCCTTCCGAATGCATCACCGAGGTCACAATTCTGGAGGCCATGCACAAGGAGATCGGCGATACGATCACCATCGACACCAAGGAATCGTTTAACAGTGTGATGCAGGACGACCCGCTGGCGCAGTGTGCGGACGGCACATCCGGCGGAGGCGGAGAGACGGGCAAGGCGGCAGGCGGAACTTCCTCTACAAGGCACACATATACCATCGTCGGAATTGCCAGAAGTCCGCTCTACATCTCCCGCACCAGGGAGGAATCCAGCGTGGGCAGCGGCGATACCACGGGATTTGTGGCGCTGCCGGCAGAGTGCTTTACGCAGGACTATTATTCGCAGATCTTTCTGGAACTGGAGGGCCTCGCTGCCTATAACTGCTACAGAGACGACGCCTATGAGGAACATGTGGACGCCTTTATCGAGGAGATCAAGCCCTTTGCCAAGGAGCGGGCGCGCATCCGCAGTTCGCAGGTGAGCGAGGATCTCAGCTTTGCAGATCTGGCCGCACTGATCATCTCCGGGATTGCGGAGTCCGGCAGCTCCGGTGCGAGCGCTATGGAGGGACTGACGGGATCGAACGGGGACTGGTATATATTGGGACGCGATACCATTCGCAGTTATGTGGAATTTTCGGAGGACTCCTCGCGCATGAGCGATCTGGCCAACGTCTTTCCGCTGATCTTCTTCATGGTCGCCGCCCTGAGTTCCCTCACGTCGATGACCAGAATGGTAGAGGACCACCGCGCGGAGATCGGAACACTCAAGTCTCTTGGTTTCTCGACTATGTCTATCTCCATCAAATACATCGGGTATGCGCTGGCAGCCAGCCTGCTGGGCGGCGGGATCGGACTGATTTTTGGCGGAATCGCGCTTCCCTCCCTGATCTATTGGGAGTGGGGCATCATGTATATGCTGCCGAAGCTCGAGGTCACGATTTCGCCCATTGTGGCGCTCTATTCGGTCGGTGCGGCCGTCCTTGCAACAGCGGGCACCGCCTACGCCGCCTGCTATGCAACACTCTTGTCCAAGCCGGCGGAGCTTCTGCGCCCCCGCGCGCCCAAGCCCGGCAAGCGGATCTTTTTGGAGTACATCCCTTTCATCTGGAAGAGGCTGTCCTTTATCCGCAAAGTCAGTGCGCGCAACCTCTTTCGCTACAAGAAGCGCTTCTGGATGACCATCGTTGGAATCGCCGGCTGCACAGCGCTTCTGGCGACCGGATATGGACTTAGAGATTCCATCTTCGACGTCCTCACCTGGCAGTTTGACGACCTGATGCCGTATAATGCGGCGATTTCCATCAGCAGCGATCTGACGCCGTCGGACCGCGCGGAGCTCCTTGCGGCACTGCGCAATGAGCCCGGCATCGCCGATTTTACGGGATGTTACGAGCAAACGGTCGACGTGCGCACGGGAGAGGGAACGGTCGGGAACGTGGTTTTGCACGCCTCCGCCGATTGGAAATACGTCCGGGACAAGGCCGGGCTGACAGAGGCAGGCGACCCCACTGGACAGAGCACGCAGAATTCGCAGAAGTACACCTTTGACGACTACATCAATCTCTATCCGCGCGGCGACGGCCTCCGGCGCTATGGCTCGGTAGGAGACCTTCCCAAATTGACGCCCACAGATGAGGCGATCGTGATCGACGAAAAGCTCAGTACGCTTCTGGGCATCAAGGAGGGGGATACCGTCACGCTCATTGACAATGACGAAGCGGAATATAAGGCGGTCGTGGGCGGCATTTGCGAGAACTATGTCAACCACCATATTTACATGACCCACGCCTACTACAAGACGGTGTTCGGAGAGCGGCCCACCAACAACCTGCTGCTGGTCAAAACCGCGAATGCGGAAGGTGCAGCAGAGGGACGCGAACTGGATCCCAAAGAGGTGGCCGGAAGAGTGTCGGACCTCAAGGGCGTCATCACGTACAGCCGCCTGGATGAGACAAGGGAGCATTTTCATGAGAGCCTGCAGAGCCTTGATATTGTGGTGTGAATCATTATTTTGGCCGCCGCGATGCTGGCCTTCCTGGTCCTGTTCAACCTCACCAACATCAATGTGACGGAGCGGGTCCGCGAGCTGGCGACGCTGAAGGTATTGGGCTTTTACGACAACGAGACAGCCTCCTATGTATACCGGGAGAACCTCATTCTGACCGCGCTGGGCGCCTTTCTGGGGACCTTTGCCGGGTACTGGCTGCACAGATGGCTGATCGATACGATCTCCATGGATTACATGATCTTCGGGCGGGGCCTGCACATGAAGAGCTATGTGTACGCTGTGATTTTGACGATCGTATTCTCTTTGTCCGTCAATTTCTTCTCTTTCTTCTCCATTCGCAAGATCAACATGGTGGAATCGCTCAAGTCAGTGGAGTAGAAGGATCGGGCCGCCCGGCAGGGAAAAAGGGATCGCCTGTCAGACAAGTCAACAAGGTAATGCGCTAAATTCTATCCCCCTGGGGGGCTTGTGAGAGGGGAGTTCGCCATTATAAACTTTACGTAGGGACAGGATGCGAAGTCCTGCAGAGGGATTTCCACGGATCTGGTCTTATGGAACTTGAATCAGATACAACTCGTAAAGGAGCAGATTTCAATTATGCATATGGCAGACGCTTTATTGGCTCCCGCGGTTGCTGCGACCATGTATGCGGCGTCCGGAACGGCAGCCGGCTTATCGGTCAAAACATTGACCCAGGATGAAAATACGCAGAAACTCCCCACTATGGCAGTGGCCTCCGCGCTTGTCTTCGCGGGGCAGATGATCAACTACACGATCCCGGGCACGGGGTCCTCCGGCCACTTGTGCGGCGGCATGCTTCTTTCCGCACTGCTGGGGCCGCAGGCCGGCTTTTTGTCCATGATCGTGGTGTTAACGATCCAATGTCTGTTTTTTGCCGACGGCGGGCTGATGGCGCTCGGCGCCAACATATGGAACATGGCCTTCTATGGGTGCTTTATCGGCTATTACCTGATCTGGCGGCCGATTATGAAGAGCAGCCTGTTTGGCAAGATGGAACCCCGCAAGGCGCAGAGAGTCAGGATCATTGCGGCGTCCCTCATCGGATGCATCGTGACACTGCAGATGGGCGCCTTCTCGGTCGTGCTGGAGACTACGCTTTCCGGTATTACAGCGCTTCCTTTCGGCGCGTTCTGCGCGCTCATGCAGCCCATCCATCTGGCGATCGGCCTGGTTGAAGGCCTGATCACAGCGGCAGTACTGACCTATGTCTATGAGACCAGACCGGAACTGATCCGTGACGTGGATCTGATTGCACAGAGCAGTGCGGGAAGAAGCTCCAAACCGCTCGGCGTTGTCATTTTCACACTGGCTGCGCTGGCTATTCTGACAGGCGGCGTCTTCTCCCACTTCGCAAGCGGCAATCCGGATGGTCTGGAGTGGGCGCTCTTTGGAAACGAGGAGGCCGGCTACAGCGCGAATATGGGACTGGATGAAGACAACTTCGGCGTGCGCAGTCAGGCGGCGGAAGCGGCGGCTTCTCTGCAGGAGAAAACCTCCGTTCTTCCCGATTACGCGTTTGCGAACAGCGAAAGCCCGATGGGGACAACTGTATCGGGGATCGCCGGAAGCGCGATGGTCGCGGCTGCAGCGCTGGCAATTTGCCTGGCGGGGCGGTTCTTCAGAAAGAGAAAACCGGAGGACCTTGATCCTGCGGTGAAATGATATAGCAGATACGGTTCATGCCTGCTTAACATGATGCGGAAGAACCGTTCACAGCTGCGGCACTACACGCAGCAGATTCGATTCACAGAAGCATTATGAGCCGTACGATCGATCAGTCGATCCACGACCTGAGAGAAATGGACGAATTGGCAGCAAAAGCTTCGCCGATCCACGCAGTAAGCGCGGCGGCGAAGCTTCTTGTGACAGTGGTCTACATTCTGATCGTGGTATCTTTTGACAAATACAATATGAGCGGGCTGCTCTTTATGGTCTTTTACCCGGCGGTACTGTTCGCGGTGAGCGAAGTGCCGGTCATGACCTGCCTGTACAAGCTGCGCTTTGTGCTGCCCCTGGTGTGCGCGGTAGGCGTTCTGAACCCCTTCCTGGACCGAACGCCGGCCTTCCCGATTGGCAGTTTCGTCGTGACCACGGGGATGATCTCCATGGTGACGCTCATGGTGAAAGGCGTCTTCTGTCTCGCCGCGTCGTTCCTTCTCATGGCGACGACCAGGATCGAGGCAGTCTGCGGCGTGCTCAGAAAGATCCACGTGCCGCAGATCCTCGTGACGCTGCTCCTTCTGACCTACCGCTATGCGGCCGTGCTGGCCGAGGAGGTTTCGGTCATGACCAAGGCCTACAGCCTGCGCGCGCCCGGGCAAAAGGGCATCCACTACACGGCGTGGGGCTCCTTCCTGGGCCAGCTCCTTCTGCGCAGTATGGACCGGGCGGAGGAGCTCTATTCCTCGATGCTGCTGCGGGGCTACCGGGGGGAATTCTATTACTCGGAAGAACGGGCCGGGTCGGCGAGAGACGCCGCCTATGCGGCTGTTTGGATCCTTTTCTTTATCGCCGCGCGGAACGTCAACCTGACGCAGCTTCTGGGCATGCTTGTGACGCGTTAACGCAGGGGGATGCGTGTAGAACGCCGGCCGGACGCCAAAGACAATGACACGGCGCTGGAGAATCGGAGAATCGGAGAGTATGATACGATTTGAGAATGTGACATTTGCATATGAGAAGGGAAAGCCGGTGGTCCAATCGGTTTCTTTTCATGTGCAAAGAGGAGAGACGGTAGGCCTCATCGGCGCCAACGGCGCCGGAAAATCCACGGTGATGAAACTGCTTCTGGGTCTTGCGGGGCCCGGCGCAGGTGTGTCAAAACAGTTCTTTGACGGAACGATCCTGGTGGACGGGTTGGAGGTCCTCCCTGCCCATATTGCCGGCATCCGCGAGAAGCTCGGTTTCGTTCTGCAGAACTCCGACAACCAGATGTTCATGCCCACAGTGCTGGAGGACATGATGTTTGGCCTTCTGAACAGTGGAATGACGCGCCAAGAGGCTGAGGAGAGAGTGGACAGTACTCTGGAGAGCCTGGGCCTTATGGACCTTAAATATCTCTACAACCACAAGATTTCCGGCGGAGAAAAGCGCATGGCGGCGGTTGCGACTGTGCTCGCCATGGAGCCGGAGGTCCTTCTGATGGACGAGCCGACCTCTGCGCTGGACCCTTATAACCGCCGCGTTGTGATCCGCGCGATCAATAGCCTGCCGCAGACCAAGATCATCACGTCCCACGATCTGGACATGATTTACGACACCTGCAGCCGCGTGATCCTGCTTGCGGGCGGCAAAGTCGCGGCGGACGGACCGGCCCGGGAGATCCTGCGGGATGAGAAACTCCTTACTGCTAACCGGATGGAGCTGCCGCTCCGCTTTCAGGGGGCGTGAAGCCCTAACAAACTTGCCCCTCGAATATGAATCCTCTATAATGAAAAGCATAAGTTTGAAATTGATGAGGTTTATGATGTCTGCGACTGAAAATCATCAGGATTTGAAGAAAGAAAAGCCATATCAGCTTGTGATCGATCTGATCAAAGGGGAGATCCTTAAGGGGAGACTCAAGCCCGGCGACAGGCTGCAGGGAGAGCGGGAACTTGCCGAGCAGCTGGGAATCAGCCGGGGTTCGGTCAGAGAGGGCCTGCGAATTCTGGAGAACATGGGCGTAACTGCCTCCCGGCACGGAGCGGGACACTATGTCTCTCTGAATTTTGACGTGCCGATGACGGAGATGCTGTCACTGATCTATACCATGAAGGAGATGGGCCGGGACGATCTGAACCAGTTCCGCTACTGCCTGGAGAGGGAGGCCATGCATCTTGCGGTGGTCAATGCCTCCGAGCGGCAGAAGATACAGATCAAGGCGCATCTGGACGCCCTCCTGTCTGCGGAGACGGAGAAGGACCGCTATGAGCACGACATGGCGTTGCATCGGACGCTGATCGAGGCCTCTCGCAACGACTATCTGATCACTACGTACAGCGCGCTGACCAACGTGATCGAGGACTACATCCCCGTTCTGCGCGGCAAGATCATCGAGGGAATGCGGAGCAACGACATGCTCGAGTCCGCACACCGCCTTCTTGTCATGGGCGTTGTGGACAGCGATCTCAAGATGGGCCTGGACGGCCTGAACCGCCACTTCGAATATATCAGACAATTTAAGGGATAGCTGGCAATAATTACAAATATTGTTGCCAAAATATAGTGAAAACATAGAAATCACCCTCTGCCGGCAGAGTTTCATTGACAGTGACTGTTGGTAGAGGGTATTATAATTATGCAAAGTGGTAGAACCAATGTATACAAATTGGTTGACCAAAGGGGACTATTTAGGCGCAACTGTTAGTCGGATTTAAGCTGGTACAGACGGCTTGAATCAACGCACAGGATTTATGAAAGGAGCAGACAACATGTATAACAAAGTAACTCCTGAAATCATTGCCCAGATCGAGAAGATCGTACCCGGTAAGGTACATACAGGCAAGGATATCAATGAAGATTTTTTCCGCGATGAGATGCCGATCTACGGCTCAAATCCCCCTGAAGTAGTTGTAGACGCAACCAACACAGAAGATATTGCGGCAATCGTCAAGATCTGCTATGAGAACAATATCCCTGTAATCCCTCGCGGTGCCGGTACCGGCCTGACAGGAGCGTCTGTCGCCATCTACGGCGGCGTCATGATCGACATGCAGAAGATGAACAAGATCCTTGAGTACGATGAGGACAATTTCGTTGTCCGCGTAGAGCCCGGTGTTCTTCTTCACGATCTGGCAGAGGACGCTCTTGGCAGAGGCCTTCTGTATCCCCCGGATCCGGGCGAGAAGTTCGCAACCCTCGGCGGCAACGTTTCCACCAACGCCGGCGGTATGCGCGCTGTCAAATATGGATGCACAAGAGATTACGTGCGCGCGATGACCGTTGTTCTCCCGACAGGCGAGATCATCAAGCTCGGCGCTACGGTTTCCAAGACCAGCACAGGATATTCCCTGCTCAACCTGATGATCGGTTCCGAGGGAACACTCGGCATCATCACAGAGCTGACCCTGAAGGTCATCCCTGCTCCTAAGGAGACAGTCTCCCTGATCATTCCTTTCGCAGGCCTCGACGAGTGTATCGCTACAGTTCCCAAGTTCATGAAGCACGGCCTCAATCCGCAGGCTGTTGAGTTCATGGAGAGAGAGATCGTCCTTTCCTCCGAGAGATTCATCGGAAGAAGCACGTTCCCCAAGCAGATCGAGGGCTTCGACGTAGGCGCATACCTGCTCGTCACATTCGACGGCGACAACATGGACCAGCTCAATGACGTCGTAGAGAGAGCCGCGGAGATGGTTCTTGAAGAAGGCGCGATCGACGTTCTGGTCGCAGATACGCCCGCCAAGAAGCGCGACGCATGGGCAGCCCGTTCTTCCTTCCTCGAGGCTATCGAGGCGGAGACCACATGGCTGGATGAGTGCGACGTCGTTGTCCCTGTAACCAAGATCGCCGAGTACCTGACCTATGTAAAATCCACAGAGGACAGATACTGCTTCAAGATCAAGAGCTTTGGCCACGCCGGCGACGGAAACCTTCACATCTACGCATGCGGCGATGATACAGTCGACAAAGAGACCTTCCAGAAAGACGTCGAAGTCTTCATGAAGGACATTTATCATAAAGCAGCAGATTTCGGCGGCCTGATCTCCGGTGAGCACGGAATCGGCCACGGCAAGATGGACTATCTGGCAGACTTCTCCGGTCCTGCACAGATGAGACTGATGGAAGGCATCAAGAGAGTATTCGATCCCAAGATGATTCTCAACCCCGGCAAGATCTGCTACAAGGTTTGCTGATTCGTCTTCTGACGAAGTTATGTATGATTGTCACGCCTTTAAGGCGCGCACATATAGAAAAAGCGGTGCATCTGCGCGTGCACCGCTTTCTTTTTTTTGGTGTGTGGCAGGGATTGGTGCTATACTAGGAACTGGAAAGGAAGGAAAGACAGTATGAAGGAGCACGACACATCCGCAAGTGAGAATAGGAATCATGACGCTTCCAGACAGTCGCTGGCGCGCAGCTTTGCAAACGCCTGGCAGGGGATTGTGGTCTGTGTGGTCGAGGAGAGAAATATCAAGATTCACTGTTTTGCCGCCGTGATGGTTGTGATATTCGGATTCCTCCTCCATATTTCCGTGACGGAATGGTGTATCTGCTTCACACTGTTCGGCCTGATCATGGGACTGGAACTTGTCAACACAGCCGTGGAGTCTGTGGTGGACCTCGTGACAGAGGACTGGCAGCCGCTCGCCAAGAGAGCCAAGGACTGCGCGGCCGGCGCAGTGCTGATTGCGGCAATCTGGACGGCGGTCACGGGCGGCATTATTTTCTTTCCCAAACTGTGGGCGTTCATTGTGAATCTTGCCGGCTAAGGGCCAGGCACAATGATCATTTGTCAAAATATATTGTAACAGAAGGCTTAGCCTTGGAAAGGTAGGGTAATGATGGATAAGATGATCGGCGATGGAATCAAGAAGTTTCTGCTTATGGGAATTGGCGCAGCAGCCATGACAGTAGAGAAATCCCAGCAGGTTGTAGATGACCTGGTAAAGAAGGGTGAGCTGACCGTCGAGCAGGGCAAGGAGCTCAACCAGGAACTCAAGAGAAACGTCAAGAAGAGCATGGACGAAGCTGCAAAGGCTTCTGAAGAAGTAGCTGCGGAGGAGAAGGATCTTACCCTGGAACAGAAGATCGCCAGCATGTCCGCAGAGGAACTCGAGAAACTCAAAGCGTTCATCGCGAAGGCTGAGGAGTCTGGCAAGACCGGAGAATAAGGAACGTTGAGCGAAGAGAACAGGAACGAGGAGCAGCAAACGGCTGCGACAGATAATAAAATGGCTGGGGCGCCGGATCCGGGATCGGGCGCCCCTTCGGAGAATGCCGCGGAGCCGGGCCAGGCGGAAAACGACGCGGGAACAGATCGGTCCGCGTATGACACGGAGCCGGATCGGGCGGCGCAGTCCGACAAGGCCAAGATTGACAACAGGGCAAGGCTTCGGGAGATCACCGCGGTCCTTGGCAAACACCAGATCACAAGAGGTCTGACGCCGGAGAAACTGCGCGCGATCTTAGAGGAGCTGGGGCCCACCTATGTGAAGCTGGGGCAGATCATGTCGCTTCATTCCGACGTGCTGCCGCAGCGCTATTGTGATGAGCTGATGAAGCTGACGAGCGAGGTCACGCCCATGCCCTTCTCGGAAGTCGAGGAAGTCATCAACCGGTCCTACAGAGAGGACTGGCGCAATATTTTCGCATCGATCGAGCACGAAACGCTTGGATCGGCCTCCATTGCCCAGGTCCACAGGGCCAAGCTCCTGGACGGCAGAGACGTCATTGTCAAAGTAGAGCGCAAGGGCATCTATGACATCATGGCCAGGGATATCGGCCTTTTAAAGAGAGCGGTCGGCATCCTGCCGCCGGTCGGAGGTTTTAAGAACGTTGTAGATTTTGACATGGTTCTGGACGAGTTGTGGGCCACGGCGCAGGAGGAGATGGACTTCCTCAAGGAAGCCGCCAATATGGAGGAGTTCACCCGTAACAATCAGGGAATCCAATATATCCGCTGCCCCAAGCTCTACCATGAATACACGACATCCCGTGTGTTGGTCATGGAGTACATAGGCGGATGCCCAGTGGATGACAAGAAGAGCCTTCTGGCTGAGGGGTACGATCTGGGGGAGATCGGCCGCAAGCTGGTCAACAATTATGTCAAGCAGGTCATGGAAGACGGCTTCTTCCACGCGGACCCGCATCCCGGCAATGTAAAGGTTATGGACGGCAAGATCGTCTGGATTGACATGGGCATGATGGGACGCTTGTCCAATCGCGACAGAAACCTGATGGCGAGAGCAGTGCGTGCCATCGCTGTGGGCGACATCGCCGTGCTGGAATCAACCATTCTGGAGCTTGGTGACGTGCAGGGCAAGATCGACTCCGGCAAGCTCTACGGCGAGCTGCGCGATCTGATGGACCGCTATGGAAATGCTTCCATGGGCAGCATCGACGCGGTGGAGTTCTTCAAGGACGTGATGGAGATCATGAAAGGCAATGGGATCAAGCTTCCTCACGGCATGACTATGCTGGTGCGGGGTCTGACCCAGATGCAGGGCGTGCTCCTCAACATCAGCCCTGATATCAACATGGCGGAAATCGCGGCGAGCCGGCTCAAAGAAGAGATGCTGCAGAATTTTGACTGGAAGGAAGAAGCGGGGAAGGCAGGACGGCGCATCTACAAGGCGGCCGGGCGAACGCTGGATATCCCGCCCCTCGTCAAAATCGCGCTGGAGGAGTATCTCAAAGGCCAGTCCCGGATCAACATGGAACTGGATGCGACCAGAAAATTCTCCCACCTGATGAGACAGCTGGTCCGAAACGTAGTCATGGGCCTGTGGGTCATGGCGCTGCTTATCAGCTCCTCGATCATCTGCACAACAGATATGAAACCGCAGTTGTTGGGAATTCCTGCATTGGGATTTTTTGGATATATCCTGGCATTTATCATCTGCCTGTATGTATTCATCCGGCATTTGCTCACGCGCAACAAGTAGCGATGCCAAAACATTGATAAAGGCAGGTAATTATGACAGGTAGTTTTACATTCCCCGGGATCGGGACCGTGGTCAACGTGCTGGCGATCATCGCCGGCGGCCTTCTGGGCAGCTTCTTCGGCCGCTTTCTCGGGGACAGACAGCAGGATGCGCTGGCCAAGGCCAGCGGCGTGTGCGTACTCTTTCTGGGCATCAGCGGAGCGTTGGAGGAAATGGTGCGCGTGGAGGGAGACAGGATTGCGGGCGGTCACTCGATGCTCCTCATTCTCTCTTTGGTACTCGGCACGCTGATCGGAGAGTTTCTCGATATTGAGCGGCATTTGGAAGAGTTTGGAGAGTGGCTCAAGATCAAGAGCGGAAACGCCAAGGACAATCTCTTCATCGAGGGATTTCTCACAGCGTCCCTGACGGTATGCGTCGGCGCCATGGCCATCGTCGGATCGATCCAGGATGGCATTCTGGGAGACCCTTCCACACTGATTGCCAAAGCAGTGCTGGACTTTATCATCATCATCGCCATGACGGGCTCCCTTGGCAAAGGGTGCGCTTTCTCCGCCGTGCCGGTGGCAATTCTCCAGGGCAGCGTGACACTGCTGTCGAGACTGATCAGTCCGCTGATGACGGACCAGGCACTGGCCAACCTTTCTATGGTCGGATCGGTCATGATCTTCTGCGTGGGCGTGAACCTGGTCTGGGGCAGGAAGATCCGCGTCGCCAATATGCTGCCGGGGCTTGTGATCGCGGCGGCGTTCGCATTTACGCCTTGGGCGCTGTGAAAGGAAATAGATTATGAAACTTGGAATCATTGGTACAGGAATGATCGTGAAGGAATTTCTTCCGGAACTTGTCAAAATGGAGGGACTGGAAGTTCTTTCGATCATGGGAAGCCCCAGTGGGTTTGCCAAGGCGGAGGCGCTCAGTCAGCAGTATGGAATCCCGCAGGCCGTGTCAAATCTCGAGGAACTGTGTGAGACAGGCATTGATACTGTCTATGTGGCCGTTCCCAATAACCTGCATTTTGGCTATTGCAAAAAGGCACTCGAAATGGGAATGAACGTCATTGTGGAGAAGCCGATGACGGATGACGCGGGGGAGGCGGAGAGCCTCGCGGCGCTGGCCCGCAAGAAGAACCTCTTCCTGTTTGAAGCGATCACGACGGTCTATATGGAAGGCTACCGCAAGATCCGCGAATGGCTTCCTCTTCTGGGAGATATTAAGATCGTGCAGTGCAGATTCTGCCAGTACTCCAGTCGCTATGATAATTTCAAGAAGGGCATTATTGCGCCTGCCTTTGATCCCAAGAAGTCTGGCGGCGCGCTGATGGATCTCAACCTCTACAATATTCATTATGTGATGCAGTATTTTGGCAGGCCGGACAGCATTTCCTACTTCCCCAACATGGAGAGGAACATCGACACGAGCGGCGTGCTCATGATGCTGTATCCCAAGTTCACAGCGGTCTGTGTCGCGGCCAAGGACTGCAACGGTGACAGCAGTGCGATCATCCAGGGCACCAACGGATTCATTAAGAGCGACATGACGCCCAACAAGGTGGGCAACGTGACGCTGCAGCTGCGGGACGGCACTTGCGAGGTCGCCGAGGAGCACTACGCGGAGCGGAGAATGATCCCGGAATTCAAGCAGTTCATCCGCGCTATTAAGGAGCAGGATTATGAATTCTGCTACAAACAGCTCGAACACAGCCTCGCAGTCAATGAGGTGCTGAACAGGGCCAGGATCCAGGCGGGGATTAAGGCGAAGTGAGGCGGTAGCGGGGGAGTACGATCACGGAAAATATTCTTCTATGCCCAAAACAGCATCAGATCCAAAGAGACAGCTCTCCGCACAAAAGAGCTGGCGTACGAAGAATTTACTTCATACGCCAGCTCTTTTATTTCAGGTTGTGATTGGATTTGCAATTCGTCCTGCAACTAGATTTGCAGTTAATCTTGCAACTGCATTATGCGAAGATGCTAGTCATGACGGAGAGCAGTCTTGTGAAGAAGCTGCCGCGCTTGTCATCGGTTACGCTTCCAAAGAAGTCTTCGCAGTACTCATAGCGCTCTGCGCGAACCCACTCAGGCATTTTGTGTGTATCTGTCAGCTTATCGAAATAAACGTTGTCACTCATGATCCTCATATCTATGACCTCCCCTTATGATGAATAAAATGTATCGGAATGGATTGCCGTTGTTGCAATCCCCTTTTGTTTTCTAAGACCATAATACCAGATGCAATATACATTTCTACGGTACACGAGCGCAAATCTCAATGCATAAATTGTGCTGTGAGCACAATGATGATGGTATAATAAATCCAAGGATATGGGTCCTGAAGGGCGACTTTCAGCTTTTAAGCGCGGAGTCCCTGAAGGACCCATATCCGAGGATTTTGATTTGACGGAAGATGTGGATTCCTGAAGGGCGACTTTCAGCTTTTAAGCGCGGAGCCCCTGAAGGACCCATATCCGAGGATCTATATTGCGGAGGGATTACGTATGGGATTCACAATTGAAGATATGCTTGTTGTAGCGCAGAATCGCTACAAGATGAAAATGGTCGCCGGGAACGGCGGATGGTCCAATTCGATCAGCTGGCTTATGATGCTGGAGGATATGACCATCATCCACAATTTCTCAGGCAAGGAGCTGGCCGTCACGACGGGACTCGGGTTTCAGAAGGAAACAGATATGCTGAAACTGGTGGAGGAACTGAACAGCCACAATTCATCGGGGTTGATCGTGAACACGGGCTATTATGTCAAGGAGATCCCGCAGTCGGTGAAGCAATATTGCGACGCCAATGGGTTTCCGCTATTGACGGTGCCATGGGAAATCTTTTTGGCAGATATGATCAAAGACCTGACCTTCCGGATCTTTGTGCAGTCGACGACGGATGAGCAGATTTCCGGGGCCCTGATCCACGCCATTGAGAATCCGGAGGCGAGGGATCTCTATAACCGGGAGCTTCTTCCGTATTTTGACCTGGATGGGACGTTTCAGGTGGCACTGGTCACGACGGGGGATCTGGACAAGATGGATACGGTGGAGCGCAAGAGGATTGCCTACCGCCTGCAGCTGTACCTGACCAATCTGACCCACAACGGGCATTTCTTTTATTACGATTCCTACTTTGTGATCATTATGAACGCGATGCGGGAGGAGGAGTGCGCGCAGATTCTGGATTCCTTCTTCGACCGGACGCAGCGCAAGATTCCCGATCGCAGGGTCTATATCGGCGTGAGCGATCAGGTGAAGGACATCGAAAACCTGTACTTTGCCTTCAAGAGGGCGCGCGCCGCAGCGGAGATGGCATTAAAGAGAAAAGAGGGGCTTCTGTATTTTGACACGATGGGACTGTATCGGATGTTGTATCTGGTGGAGGACAGGAAGCTCCTCACGGACCTGTCCGGCAAGCTCCTCGCGCCGATCCTCGAGTACGACCGGGAGCACAACGGGGACTATCTTGTGACACTGGAGTCGTACCTTAGAAACGGCGGCAGCATCAAGGCCATGTCCGAGGAGCTGTACATACACAGGAACACCATTCTGTACCGGATGGCCAACATCCGCAAACTCCTGGGGTGCAGCCTGGAGACGCCCAAGGAGCGCGTGGAGTACACCGTCGCCTGCATGATCCAGAAGATGTAGGGACTTCGGGCGGATTAACATGCGATCATTGATGCCTAGGCCCATCACACAAAGGAGGCAAGGTCCTCCTTGTTGAGCGCAAAGAAGGTGAAGAGACCGACGCACAGGGTCTGTCCGCTGTCATTGGTGATCTCCACGGAGCTCACGATTGTCTTGCGGCCGAAGTGGATGACGTCCCCTTTGGCGATGAGCTTCTTGTCCTTGTGCGTGGCCGCGCGGATATGATTGATCTTGCCCTCGATCGTAGTGGGAATCTGGCCTCTGGTCCTTGCGGCGCAGCCGCCAACCGTGTCGGCGAGCGTATAATAAATGCCGCCGTGGATGGAACCAATGGGATTAAAGAGAGAGGGCGTGATCGCAATCTCTCCCTCCGCGTGCCCGTCCTCCATGGCGGTGAGCCGGAGCCCGATGGAGTTGGCAAAGGGGCTGTGATTGTGGTAGTTACGGATGAATTCTTCGTAGTTCATGTGTATTTCCTATGGCCTGTTGCGGGATGAAGGGTTGATACTGCTTGCCTTACCCATCCTAATCGCTGGATGATGGTTTGCTGTTGTTTACCTTACTCATCCTAATTGCATTTGGTGAAAATGTAAATATGATCCCTGCGAGATTGTCTGCGCAGGCAGGTCATCGGGCGTATAGCCGCCAAATGCATAAACAATCCCATAGTCACCAATTGCATAAACAATTCCATGTACGGAAATTTAAGAATATTGTAAAATAGAAGCAGTACGGGACAGACAGTGACGAACGGCAGATGGGGGCTTACCAGTCACTGTCACTTTTTTCTTGGAGGAGGTATAGCAATGAGAGAATGGACGCGGGAAGAGAAATATCGCTATCTGAAGGATCCGCAGGAGCTCAAGTACCTGTATGACAGGATCAGCAAATCCGCTTACAGGCAGACCTTTCACAACCAGGCAGTCACCGGTCTGATGAACGATCCCAACGGATTTGTCTGGCATGATAATCGCTGGCACCTTTTCTATCAGTGGTGCCCCTGGGGCGCGGTGCACGGCCTCAAGCACTGGTACCACATTATTTCCAAGGATCTGGTGACTTGGAAGAATCTCGGCGTCTGCCTCCTGCCGGATCAGGAGGACGGCTACGACAATAAGGGCGTCTATTCGGGCTCGGCCATGCCCATCGATGACAAAATATACCTCTATTACACGGGCAATCACAGGGACGCAGACTGGACGCGCCACGCCTACACATGCCTGGCAAGACTCGGCAACGACGGCTGGCCGGAGAAGTATCCGCTGCCCTTATTCGGGGCCAATCCCGACTACACGGAGCACCAGAGAGATCCCAAGATCATCCGCATTCCCGGAAGTGACACCTACTATATGATCATCGGCGCCCAGACCAAGGACAAGAGGGGCTGCGCACTGGTGTATTCGTCGGAGGATCTGCAGCACGGATGGACCTTCCTCGGAGAGATGAAAGTGCCGGGATTCGAATCGTTTGGCGACATGTGGGAGTGCCCTTCTGTAGAGCATATCGGCGGCAGAGACGTGCTGCTTTTGTGCCCGCAGCACCTGACCATTCCCGGAAGGGGACAGAGCCAGAACCACAACGGCTATATCATCGGAAATATGGACTGGGAGACATTGACCTTTACGCCGGACGGACAGTTCCACGTGCTGGATTTTGGCTTCGATTCCTATGCGGCGGCCTGTGCCAACAACCTGCAGGACGCGGACAAGGCAATCCTGATCGCCTGGATGGGCGTGCCGGACGTAAGCTATCCGACGGACGAAGAGGACTGGGCCGGGTGCCTGACGCTTCCCAGAGAGCTGACGGTCAGGGGCAGACGTCTGATCCAGCAGCCCCTGCCGGAACTCAAGAAACTCAGAGATGAGAAACTCCCCTTTACGGCCAACGAAGCGGGTTGCTATGCGCTGCCGCGCGCCGCAGAAGTGGAACTGGACTGCCGCAAAGGAGATGTCAGCCTCTATCTGTTTACGGATGAAGCCGGAAAAGGCGGCCTGTCGATCCTCTACAGCGAGGACCGAAAAGAGATCACGGTGGACAGAAGCGGCATGAGGACAAGATTTAACGAGTCGGAAGGCGAGAGCCGCACAAGACCTCTGGAGAACGGCCTGTCTCACCTTAGAATCTTTGTGGACAGCAGTTCCATCGAGATTTTCGTAAACGACGGCGACGCGGTCTTCACCTCCAGGATCTTCCCCACCAAGGAAGAACACTTCTTCCGTATCGAGGGGGATACATTCAACAGGATGTGGACCCTCAAACCGGCGGTGAAAGAGCAGTTTCTCATCTGACCGCCACGGATGAAAAGAGCGGTCCTTCATCTGACCATCACCGGTGAAAAAAGGGGTCAATCATTATTCTCGTGGGATTGACCATGCCACACTATAGGTGTTCGATGCCGCCCGCCAGCCCTGACATGAACCTCAGGCAATGCTGCAGGGTCATCACCCCGACGGCGACGAACTCAGGAA
>Ga0256405_10002366_pt1 | contig 43772 bp, 82 predicted proteins | sample RumenRJG_02DNA_FD_189096 | JGI IMG/M metagenome (GOLD analysis project Ga0256405, IMG submission 189096) | Bovine rumen microbial communities from Lethbridge, Alberta, Canada - RJG_02 | ecosystem: Host-associated > Mammals > Digestive system > Stomach > Rumen | place: Canada: Alberta... | reverse complement strand
TTGTGCAACATCCATCAATCTTTTCCGTGAACTCAAAATCAACATTTTTGAGAAATTTTAGTGTATCATCTCGCCACTCGTTCTCAATAAGCTTTTTAGTTCCATTTTCATCACGTTTGAATGGTGTTTCAATCTTATGATATTTGACCATACGTTCCTCCTTTATAAATTTAAATGCCTCGGCTGGATTCGAACCAGCGTTTACGGCCTCGTGCCGTCGCCTTCACCACTTGGCTACGAGGCTGATGTAGTTGATCGGACTACATCAAATTGCTTCGTCCCTTCACATCCCATGGCCATGTCTTTGTTAATATAAGATGTTATCCTACGAAGCAATGCACCCAGCGAGATTTGAACTCGCACGGTTTCCCACCAGATCCTAAGTCTGGCGCGTATGCCAATTCCGCCATAGGTGCTTAGCGCACGTTGGAGGAATCGAACCCCCGTCTTCATAGGTTAAGTATACTCCCCTATGTTGTTTTACCACTAAACTAAACGACATATGGCAGTCCATCCAAAGATCGGCAACTTACTCCGCACTGCGCTCGGCTACCTGTGAACTGTTCACTGCCAAGAATATTTCATTTCTAATCGTCCGAATTCGGACGGATACCATAACCAAGTATCAAAGGGTCGTCTTTCCGTACTGTCAGACAAAGCCCCCTATTGTTACATAAGGGAATCGGGATAGTGGGACTTGAACCCACGACTTACAGGTTAAAAGCCCGGTACTCTACCAACTGAGTTACATCCCGTAATGCCACACCAAAAGAATGTTGACACCTTTACGTGATACTGTACAGGACACCGCCTCACGCTCGGCGAATTTATAGTCCATGTGTTTTGTCCTCTGTGCCTACCAGCAACTTAAGCATCTGTTCTATTGGTGCAGCTTTTTATTGCGGACAAGGATTTACACCTTGCATGACACTTCCACAAAAATCCGTCAAGATGGTCGCATTTCTGCGACTGTGGTGACCGACGCGAGTGCCTTCGAGAAGCGTCTATCTTCCGCCACCGCAATAAAATGCTTCCGGTGGGATTTGAACCCACAATCCAACTGGCCCAGGATCTTAAGTCCCGTGCGTATGCCAATTCCGCCACGGAAGCGTACCCAAGGTGGGACTCGAACCCACAATTTTATCCGATCTTGAATCGGACGTGTCTGCCAATTCCACCACTCGGGCAAAACTCCCCCGGTCGGATTTGAACCAACGACATCATGGTTAACAGCCATGCGCTCTAACCTGCTGAGCTACAGGGGAATAATGGAGCCTTTGGGACTCGAACCCAAGACCGCCCGGTTATGAGCCGGGTGCTCTAACCAACTGAGCTAAGGCTCCTAATGGAATCTTTGGCTTTTTAACGACATCCTTACCATGATGTCGGGTCTTGTCCTACTGTCGGGTCAAGCCCGTAGGTTAGCTGAGAGTTACCATCTGACTCAGCACAATCATCTCCGTTACTGCCCGGAAAACCCCGTCTCACCAGACCTCTACCATTGAGTCAGATTCGAACTGACCTTAGCGCGAACGGATGGATTCGAACCATCGGAACGATTTCTCGTTCGCTGGTTTTCAAGACCAGTGCAATCAACCACTCTGCCACGTTCGCAAATTGCGGGGGTGGGATTCGAACCCACGTACCGAGGTAATGAGCCTCGTAAGCACCCTCTACTTGACCCCGCTACATCAGGCGACTTTTTAATTGCGAACTTGGAGAAGCCGCCTAAACTCCGACTCATTTAATTTCTCCTGATGCCATAGCACCGGATATGCCGCAGTGACATAACTGCGGATTCGCAGGATTTTTTACAGCATGTTTCATCCTGCTTGGCGTATCCGCCAGCTCTCAGCCAACCATACTCGTCAGCATGGAATACGCAATATATTACTTGTTAGGTGTTATTTTGACGCTTAATGAGTAATATATTGCATCTTAGAGCTCCCGGCGAGACTCGGACTCGCAACACCGGCATTACAAATGCCGTGCGCTACCAATTGCGCCACGAGAGCATACGTGGAGTGAGGGCTTCGAACCCCCGAATCGGTCACCCGATTATCAGATTTAGAGTCTGACGCAATCAACCACTCTGCCAACTCCACTGGGTGGCCACTCGTTGCACCACCCTAATCGAGATGACAGGTTACGATCCTGCGGCCTCCGGTTCCCAAAACCGGCGCTCTACCAACTGAGCTACATCTCGCTTTTATTATCACAATTGTTTGGCTAACAAATAACTGTATTGTTTATATGAGTCTCCATGTAGGAAATGTTCGACTTGTTTATAGGTAACGCCAACTATTTCGCTAATCTTCCTTATCGATAACCCCATCCTTTTTAGGTCGGCAATTTGTTTTAACATCTCGAAAGTAGGCTTATTATGGCGCTTGTTTCTACACAGCAAATCTTGTTTATCGTCGTAATAATACTTCCATGTCTTTCCGTTTAAAAATAAATAAATCGTGTCTACGCAAACACCGTATGCCTCTGCAATTTCATGATAAGTCGCTCCACATTGTCTCATCTCCCAAATGCTATCAAGGTCGCACTCTTTTAATTTTGTGTTTAGCGCTCCGTTTTTTACTGCATGAAGAGTATTTTCCTGACTTGTGACAAACTCCAGATTATCCCAGCAGTTGTTTAATTTATTGAGATCTTTATGATTTATAACTAAAGTCTTATCGCCATCTACGAAGTTTTCAGCAACAGCCCTATGTATTCTGATACATATGCCCCTTTTGCGGCCACGACTAATTGTCGTTGTCAAATAACCCTCATGATTAATAGTCTGCTTTAGGATTTTGTTTGTCTTTACACTGCGCAGTCTACCCATATTTGAGATCTCATGAGTATCACCAAAATACTCTCCATGATAAACCAGCGGTTTCCAAATCTCTTCTTCCATCAATACCTCATATAGAAAGGAGGTCATCCCCTGGGTTCTTACCCATTCACAGCACGATTCATGCTAGGGATTACCGGATATATGTAACACGATAGCCACGAACAAACTACCGATAATAAACTGGGGCTGACAGATTCGAACTGTCGATGCAGGAGTCAAAGTCCTGTGCCTTTACCACTTGGCGAAGCCCCATTATTGGCGGCGGTTAGCCGCCACATGCAATCATGGTTTCAGGATAATAATATTTATTCCATTGCCTACCTGCCTTGCAGGTTATCAAGGGTCATATGCAACCAAACCGCTAACTGATCCACCAAGGATTTGAAAGAGGTTTATTCTTTACTGTCTTTGGTCTTTAAGCTTTACTAAAACTAAGCTTTGATATTTGAACTTTTATCCTTAAATTTTGAACTTTGAGCTTTGATAACTTTTGTTATATCCAAGATTTACAAAATGGTTTACAGCCATTCGCTTGTTATCAAAATTTAGGAGGCGATTTATTATATTGTTTTACTTCATCTCAAACCGCCGAAATAGCTGAAGGGTTGCAGTTTATGATTTCCGGTAGGTAATGGAAGGCTTTGGGTTGGGATTTGAACCCAACATGATGTTGTTTCCAAAATGTTCAGCGACGATTCCAACATCTTACGTGTACTGTTTACCCTTTCCAGCACCAAAGCCAATCACATTAATACTCAAACTCAATCGTTGTCAACGCATTGCTGACACTCAGAGCTGAGTCACACTTACTGATGAACGCAGTAACATCGTCTGTAAGCTTCTGAATTTTCTCAGAAATGTTCAACGGATCAACGATGTCGATAGACTTCATTGCAATGAAATCTTCTCTAGCTTTCCGAATTTCATCTGAAGCAATCTTTGCTTCCTTCGGGCCAAACATAGCAACAAGATAATCATCAGCGGCTTTCTGAAATTCCTTTGACTCATTATAGTCAAGGTTTTTGTTTGCCCGATTAAGCTGCGCTGTCATTGTGTCAATCAGCAGCTGTGTGAATAAACAACCGCAAGACTTCATATCAATAGCCTCTGCAACTGTATACTGTTTGCCATTGATTTCGAGTGTGGTTCTAGCATTAGAAAGTGTAATAGCTCTCTTAAGTGCATTTCTTCTATTAATGAGGTCATTTACCTTATCGTAAGAAGCTCTCGCATTATCTTTGAACTTTTCCACATCCTTTCCGTTTACCTGCTTCGATGAATGCGTCTTAGTTGCAACAAATGTTGCATCATCAATCGCATCCTGAATTCTTCCATCCATTCTTTTTAACTCGCTAAGTGCTTCATGAACGGTCATTGTTTCTTTTACCATATCAATCTCCTTTGCTCTCCGTTTTCCTTACTATACCACACTTTGTTATCTTTTGCAACATCTTTTTTAATCATCGTTTGAGAAAATTTTCAGCATATGGAAGCTTCATAATCTCAGCGATAAAGCGATCCCAGTCTTTAAGCTTGTGCCCAGTTCGTTGTTTTACAATCTCTGCTAGTACGGCATAGTTCATAGTCCAAGTTCTTCTCTGCATATAAGACTCTGGCAAAATTCTAACCATATCATACCAATACGCTTTATCATGTGTTTTAAGATAAGCATCTCTTGCCGAGTTAAGGAGTGTCACCGTACTCTGTATCATCTGTTTTCCAATCGGAGACATCTCGTCTGTGTTAAAGTCGTCAATCGAAAACTCTTTTGACTGAATCCGATGCATTGTGCTACACGAGTTTTTTGTTGTACCAATCAAATATGTGTCCGCTTGCTTCCAGAAGTCAAGGCTGCATGTAACATCCATCGTTACGAAAATCTGACGCATGAATTTATTATGCGGAGACCCAGCTTTCGCAAGTTTAGTCGCAAGCTCCAGGTCGCTCGGACCAAGGATATCATTTTCGATATCACTATCGCTCTTATCCCAGGAATCATAACTATTTCTTGTGGAATAAACCGCTCTGCCGATGTTATAAACCTTGACATTTTCTACTTTAATCATTTTTACTCCTTCATTATACCACTTAGATTTAATAATGCAACATCAAATTTAATCATCATGCCACAACTTTAAATTTCCTCATCCAGTTAACCCTAGTACCAGGAATTGGAACCCATCTTTGTTTGCCTTTTTCATCGAGCACCGGATTACCGTCATCATCAACAAGCTTCCTGTTCTTGGGTTTTACTTCTTCGTCTGTAACGACAATAAAGCATCTCTCACCAGGTTTTAATCCGCTAATCTTTGTCCTGGCCTGGTCTTCAACGCCAGTCGCGAGACTGTATCTTGTAACATACGTATTACCCCACTTCTTTTCGCATTCAATTATGTAGTAAATATCAGCGTAAATTGGATCGCATGAGTAAGCGTAGCCAAGATATTCATATTCATCTGCGACCATTTGTTTGATGTCATTTTTAATTGTCTTAAATGTGTTTTCAACATAACGCAGCAGACCAATTGCATCTACGCCGGTATATGATTTATCTGTTTTCTTTTTTGCGAACTGAAGAATATCAACGCCAAGCTTCTCCTCGTAATCTAACGATAAAAGCTTCTTAAATTTTCTTCCTGTCTTGCTCCATAGTAAATTAAAACATTCGTTCACACGCAAAAGTTTCGCAACACTGCCGAACTCAGAGAAGAAGCCAAGCCTGATAAGAATCTCAGTCTGTCTGGTGTCAATCGGTGACGCTCCTATTCTGGCAAGAACATCTGAGAAATATTTCGTATCGATATCCCTCATCTTGTAAAGCTCGTCTGCCACCATCGAGTTGAGGTATTTAATCGCGCCAATACCCTTATAGATTACATTCTTGTCTTTATCAAACGAGTGTGTCGCCCGACTAAAGCGGAACCTGATTGGCTCAATTTTAATCCCCCTTCGATTTGCATACGCGACAATGTTTGCGGTTTTATTTTTATCGTCTGCAAATGTATCTAAGGCTGCTGTTAAAAACTCAAGTGGATAATAGTAGCGCATATAACCAGCGGCATATCCTGTTGCTGCGTAAGCGTCAGAATGATTCCACGAGAAACCGTACTCACTTGCATCAAGGATAACCTGGAGGAACGGCTTGATAACCTCTGCACACTTTTCCCTACTAACATTGTAATGCTCGGACGCATAGTTAATAAATCGCTCTTCAATCTCTGGAAGCAGCGTGGCGGTGCCTTTCTTTTTCGCAATAGCACGGCGCACATTGTCAGATTCTGCATCGCTATACCCACAGAATAACGTCAGGAATTTCATGATGTCTTCCTGTAGTGCCAGCCTTCCAAGCGTCTTCGATAGGAATTGATTTAACTCTGGGAGTCCATTATCATACGCTTCGCCCTTCGCGACCTCATCTCTAAAAGATTCACAGGCTGGCCTCAGAGCAGCCGAACCAAAGCTAAACCACTTTAACATACTGAAGTTGTCGCTGTGTTCTCTTACCTTATTGATTGTTTTGTCTGAGAGAAACTCTTTTAGGAACGCCTGGGCAGATTCTGATTCGAACTGGAAGATTAATGTCGAGTCTTCTCTGATGCTGTTCCAGACATTCATATCATTGTAATCAAGATCTGAAGGATTAATTCTTGGGATTCCTGCAAGCCTGCAGGCCTCATTAATAACTCCGATTGTATCAAGACCAAGAATGTCAAGCTTAACGTACATCATTCTGTCAAGCGATTTCATATCCAACATTGATACCGGATATTCGCTACCGCTTATTCTGCAAAGCCCGATTTCAGATTCAATGTCGTGGTCTGATACTAATACGCCTGATGGGTGTGTTCCGATAGACACATAGACTCCGGTGATAATATCTACATATCGAAATAAATCTGGATACTCTTTTCGGTAGCTTTCGTCAATGACCTGATTCTTCTTCTCGTCTAATGTTACCGCATCCGACAACTGTTGGGTGGCATCAAGTGACATTCCAAGGGCTCTGCCAACGTCCTTGATTGCACCTTTCATCTGAAGCGTATTAAACGTAATAATTTCGGCTGTCTTAATGTTCGAAAGCCCCATATGGTCTCTCAGAAGATATGTCTTAACGGCTGCTCTGGCAGAATCTTCATAGTCGCAATCAATATCACAGTTGGTCACACGACTTGGGTTCATAAAGCGGAAAAAGTTTAGTTGATTATCAATAGGATCCATATAAGTGATACCAAGCAGCGCAGAAATTAGCGACCCTGTGCAGCTTCCTCTCCCATATCCTCTAAGGATTCCGTTTTTTCTCTCCCATTCCACCATATGGCGTTCGAGAAGCATGAAATCTATTGATTTGCACTTCTTATACACCTCGAACTCATCATTAATAATTGGTTTTAGTTCTGAGAGTTTGTGCCTCTTCCTTATGAAGCCGCATTCCTTATATCCTTCGTTGATTTTCTGCTTAAATGCTGCCTCTGAATCCTCGTAAATATGCGGATACTTCGGATCATGATTGATTTCAAACGATTCAACCATATCAGCCATTACATTGGTGTTCTGAATCGCTTCAAGATATACCTTTTCTGGAAGTGAATTCTGTTTTTTGTACGCCTCGACCAACTCATCATACGTTTTAAACGTCAGGTCAAAGCTATCCTCGCCATCAAAATGTACGTTCTTGCTTAGCTGTAAGATTTTGCGAGCCTCTGCGTGCTCATCGTTAAGGGCGTGGGTATCAGTCCCGGCAATCAGTCTGATTCCATATTCTTTACTTAATTCATATAGCAACTTGTTATATGATATCTGCTCGTTGTCTATGTGATGCTGAATCTCAAGAAAACACCTGTCTTTATTTTTTGTTATCCAGCTGAGATATCGCTCTACTACATCACCCTTGCCTTTGTGTAGAGGCCCAGCCAAACACGCAGTTGTAACGATAACATTTTTACTGGTCGCAAACAGTTCATCGAAGGTAATCCTCGGATCGTAATAGTAATGACCGTCTCGTTCGAACGACTTTGTTACCAGGCGATTAATTTCCTGCACACCATCATAGTTTCGCGCAATCAAAACCGTATGATAATTATCTCTGACCTTTTCTATCAGCGATGCAGTAAGGTATACCTCGACTGCATAGATGAACTTCATACCGGCGGCCTCAATGTCCACCTTTTTTGACTCCCATGCGAAAGCATTACCGTGTTCAGAGAAGCCAAGCGCAGTCATCCCACACTCCTTTGCTCTCTGAACATAGTCTTTATACTTGGTAACGCTATCAACCTTGAATACACTCAAGTCTGAATGGCAATGATAAATGGTGTAGTTCAAAGCTCTTCCATCTCCCACTTAAATCCACATTTATCACAACAGTAGCATAGCACTCTGACGACCTTTGGCAACATCCTTACCCACCTTATATGCGTTTTTATAGTTGGTGTCGGGACTCGCAAGTTTCCGCATTTAGGACATACATTTTTCATACATAATCCTCATTTAACGCACTTCTACCTTTAACATTCTGAAACATTTCTTTTACACCGAGGTTTCCAATCGGCAATTCCAAAGTATCGAGCGAACTTGGACTATAAGTTCCATTAACGAGATTAATGTAAAAACTGGAAGATGCTTCCTTTCCCATATAAAACTCATCCCAAGCATCGTCAGATACAATACTCTTAACATTCAGCTGTTTGAGAGCAAGATTGTCAAAGCTTACTGCTTTAAACATTTTCAAAAAGATTGGGAGACATTTTTTCATCATCTCCTGCTTTCTCTCAACCTCTACTCTTTCATCATCGTGATAAGTAACACCACGCCCCTTATCTTTGTATCCAAGGATTAGAAGTTTGAGATCTTTACCACCAAGCATCAGCATATCAGTCATAGTGACCACACCATTAATAACATGAATAACGGCATTATCAAACTGTCTGACTGAGTCGATGAACTTCTCTGTGGCCTGAACAAGAGAAATACCAACTCCCCAAATTAAATGTTCATGCACGAGATAATCAATGTAATCCTCATGCTTCTCAAAGTGACGCTGGTTAATTGTAGCATTAACGATAACGCCGTTCTCTTTCATCCTTTTAAGGAACTCTTCAAATCCATCAGGGAGCGGGAACTGCATATTGATTGCCATTTCAACCCCCTCTGGAATGTCATTCAGGAAATCCCAATCAAAGTTTGCGACCGCTCCATTTGGTGTACAATTAGCATAACAGAACTTACATCCGTTGTCGCAACGCTCAGAAATGCATACATCCATGCTTGACGCAAACTCAAAATCAAATTCATTATCATCTGTCTCCATGATCTTGGTTCCATCATCATAGAGTTCGATAGTCGCGTTCCCGTTTTTATACTTCTTCAGCAGCATATATTAACCTCTTACTTTTTTATACTTCGAATCTCATCAAATAAAATGCTAAGTTCTTTAGCTATACTAGCTATAAGTCGTAGTTCGGAATCGATTGAAGATGTGCTTTCCCTTAATGTCTTGAGGGCTGTGGTGATTTTCTCTGATTCACCCATCGCTTTAATCATGTCCAAAGTAACCAAAGGCCACGACATCAATATCGCCAGTCAGTTTATGGTGCTCTTCAAAACACTCAAAATCATCCATGTTTTTCCAATCTTCGTATGTATAATAATCATCTTCGTCTTCATTCCATGGAATTCTCTCAATCAATTTGCCTTTCCAACTATCCCAGAAAAGCTTTCCATTCTTAAATTCGTTCCATTCTTCTTGTGTACAAACAGTTATTGCATGTACCATAGATGAGTTTGTTTCAAACATACCAATTCTTACTTTTCTCATTAGTCCATATACTCCTTTACCATCATGGGCCCGAAGACAAAACTAATTAAAGCTACTTTGTCGTAGATATCTATAAACCTTTCCGCCTCAGAATCCCAAACAGCCTGATGATTAATACATGGTTCATTTTGATAGTTTATCACTATTCCTTTTGCACCGGTGTATTCGCAAATATATTCCTGAATAATGTAGAACTCATAATTCTCTTCTAGTTTTTTATCATTACACCAACAACCAGATGAATAATATATCTGCGTAATTAAATAAGACAACTTCTTATATTGTGTATCAAGAGGGTATTCAGTATTATCAGTAATAAAACCAACTTCTATCATTCCATTTTTGTTAATTTTAAGTTCTGAACTTTGGAGTAAATTATTTGGAACGACGAGACAATGAACGGCAGAGCTATTTGTTTCAAAGACTGATTTTCTTATTTTCCTCATTACAATATCCTCTCTAACGTATTTAGCATTCCATTGTTTTTGTATCTATCAAAAAATCTATATTCATCACCATCAATTACAATTACATACTTTGGGTTAATAATGAATTCCTCAAGAGTGATTCCTTCCATTTTGAGAAACGAAGGAAGTAAATCCGCTGATTGGTGGTCTATATACCCATATTCAATTGCGCTTTTATCATTCCATCTATGAGGAAGTTCAAAACCTTTAAATTCATTACTCGGATGGGTAGAATTATATGCTCTCGCAAAGATATCCTGAATTTCATCAAACCTATCTTCTTGATAACAAGCAATTGCATATTTAGTTTTATCGTAAACAGAGAACAGAATTCTCATAGGCAAACGACCAAATTCCAGTTCGCTATCCCAAATCGAAACCGTCCCATTATCTCTGATATAGAACTCATATTTTGGGAACGCTTTTGTTTCTGGGGCACTATTGATACAAAAACAATGTTCTGATGATGAGTTTGTTTCAAACATTCCAATTCTGATTTTCTTCATACAATCCTTTCTATATTTTCATATAAACAAATTTCTTTTCCAAAAGATTTATTAATATGATGATGTCCGAAATACCAGCGCTTATATTTAGTTAGGTCTTGTATATCTTGCAAGTAACTATTTAACTCGTTTACATTTAAGCTGCCATACCTGTACATATGCAATAAAACACTTGTCGGACAATCATGTGTAATAATATAGTCAATATCATTGTTAACCAAATTTAAATTTAAAATGCCATTTAACATTTCATCTTCACTTGGCATTTCCTCTTTCCACCAAGAATAATGATTAATTCTAAACATTTTATTTTGGCTCAAAAAATCTTTTGCTTTTTGACGCCATCCTTTTTCAGATGGCTCTATAATTCCATCTGAAATATCGTGTGACATTGCTCCGCCAAATGTAAAAAATGTTTTATCTTGTAAAGTAAATATCTCTCCTCTCATTAAGTGGAAAATACTGTCAGTAATCCTATGGATATTACCACCATTCCATTTATCAACTGGGTATTGATATAGTCTATCAAAATTTTCATGATTTCCATCAACAAATAATGTAGTCCAAGGTTTATCGCTTAACCATTTGAACCAATATTTTTCTTCATATGTATCATGCCATAGACCAAAGTCACCGCATACGATTACATAATCATCTTTGGTAGCATCTTTGCCTTCTGGAAATCTATCGGTTGAAAACCTTTTAAAATCTCCGTGACAATCTCCTGTGACCCAAATCATTCGTCCTCCAAGTACTCACACTCATGTCTAAAGTTGCAGATGTTTTTACAGAAAAAGAAATCTTCTTTATTCTCAAATGCTTCTTCGTTCATTATTTTATCAATAAGCTCTGTTGCCCAATCCCAGGCCTCCCTGTACTCATCCCAATCAAATGGTACAACTGTGAGGTCTCCGCTCTTAAAATGATTCCAAACTAATTTCTTTGGAGTCTGATTATACTTTTCAATGATTGGCGTACTATACATATAAAGCTGGCGCTTATAATCACGAAGTGTATTAATCTCGCTCTTAAGAGGCTTTCCGTTTTTCCCAAGAAGCTTTTTATGAGATTTGTGATCCACTATAATTAAATCTTTTGTGTCTTTTTCTTGAAGCAGCAGGTCAATAAATCCTATAAACTCATTGCCGTTGCGCGTAAAATTAACCTTTCCCTCTGTCATCAGCACATTGTATTTATCCAGTTCATGCCCTGTTAACCCGCCAAGATAATCAATACACGACCAATAAGAGTTTTCGGCAATCGAATTTTTAACCTCGGATGAATCAACCTCGCTCCACAACTCGTCAAACTTCTTGATTGCATTATCTATTTTTAACTCGCCATTTGCCAAAAGCTCCAAGACTTTATGCATGGCCGAGCCGGTTTGTGAAAAAAAGTTATTATCCCCTTTTTGCTTTAATACATATTTTAAATAGTATGCATAGGGACATTGTTCAAATGCGTTTAATTTAGTAAAACTCCATATCACAGTAAATATCTCTCCATATATAATCTCTCCCAAACATCCTTTCCCTTATCAACCGGGGCTTCCTTTTCACCAAGTAGTTCTGTGTTGTGAATCATGTAGACATTAAGGAATCTGCAAAGAACATCCAACCCTTTGATTGAGCCTGGATCCACATCGGAATCAAACGCAATTACTACGTCAGCTCCAAGCTTAATAAGAAGTTTTATTTGCTCTGTATTAATGTCATGGCATTCCACAGATACTGTGTTTAGATATCCGTAATCGTAGGCTTTCATGCAGCTTTTAATGCCTTCAAAAAGAATAATTTCATTTTCAGCAACAATATTTGGAAGAGCCTGTTGCCACCCCTGGAAATAGTCAATAGTACCGACCTTGTAGTAATTAATGTACTTTGCAATTCCAAATTCTTTGTAAAGCTTCCTGCGCGTTCTTCCTTTGATATTAATAAAGTTCCCATGAGAGTCGAATACCGGGTAGACTATTCTGTTTCCATCGTTGTCTACCCGGACATAGTAACGACTCATTGCCTCTGGGCTAATCCCTTCCTCTAGCCATTCCTGCGGTAACTCCTTTGAAAACTTATTGTAAATATCTTTGTCCAGTATTCTATGTTCAAATGCCTTGTTTTTAATTGGTGCCAGCGACCTATTAATAATTACTGTTTGTGATTTATAACCCTGTTCATCTTGCTTAACACCGGATAAATTTGCAGCCTTTTTAACGGCGTTCTCAAAGCTTAGGTGTTCGGTAAACCTCAACCAGTTGATAATTCCGCCACCAGCCCCGCAAGCAAAGCATTTAAACATATTGCGCTCTGGATTGATGCACAAGCTTGGTGTATCATCGTTGTGAGATGTGCTTGGGCAATGAGTAAAGTAGTTTTCTCCTCGCTTTTCAAAGTCGAAATGCAACTTCGCATACCCAAGCAAATCAGCTTTTTGGTTTATTTCTTTTATGTATTCAGGATCATACTGTTCCTGAGTCATGTCTTGCAGCCTCCTGGATAGTCAACCCTTTGGCCCACTGAAGGTCAAGATATTCGCTGTCCATCATAGATGGCCCAAGTCTGTTTAGCTTTACAAGCAGACCCATTGTTCCACAGTCGGATCCATCTTCAAGAATCTGTTCTTGCGTTTTCTTGAATAGGTTACAAGAAACCGAACAATACCTTTCGATTGCATCTGATTCAGCAATCTCTCCAGACCTGCCGACCTGGGCGAATGCAAGAACCGCTAAATCAAGCTCGCCGCCGATTCTGTTCTTTAGGAAGTCGGTCATAGCTCCCATCTGATTAGACCTTCGTGAAGCCTCAACTTCATCTCCACCTTTGATATAGTCGTATATAACAAACTCAAGTCCATTCTGTACTTTCTGTTGATAACAAAGCGAGTACAGCTGATCCATATTCATTGATGGATTGAAGATGTGTGTAAGCGGCAGCTTGTTAATCGCTTTCATAGCATTGTCTACAAGCAAGTTTTCATCACCACTAAGTTGTTCGTTCTCTAGTCTAAGCGGCGGGATACCTGTATAATGAGATAGAATCCTAAGATAAAACAGCTTGTCTGACATTTCACTGTCATAAACTAACGTCTGGATTCCATGTTGTGCAGCATTTAGCGCTTCCAACATACCGAATATTGATTTGCCTGTTTTCATTCTTGCCCCAACAAGAACCATCTCCTGCTTCTGATAAATGAAATAGTTCTTCAGCGTTGGGAATATCGACGGGAAACCATTCATTTCTCCAGCCGCTTTGCGTTTCTGGATATCATCCCAAATTGCAGTGCCAACCTCGCCGATCTTCCTAATCTCGTCATGCGAAATATACTTTGTGACAATATCCTGAATATCTTTATATACTTTCGAGCTTAATTTCTCGACACCAACGTCACTATTTGAAAGCACATATTGGATTGTTTGTTCTGAGTTTTGAATGATATCCCTTGCAACAGATAGGTCGATGATTTTCTTGACATACATCTTGTAAGCTTGCACATCGTCTGTCTTGCTGTTATTTGCAAGGTCAATATACTCTTGCGTTGACCTTAAGTTGTTTACTTTGGCCCACTCTTTTCTTACTCCGCCATTACTATTGATTGCACTTTCAAGTTCCAGCGGCCCAATCTTTGATACGTGCTTTTCACGGAAGAGTTTTGATATAGCCCAGAACATTAGCTTGTTATCCATGTTATAAAAGCAGCGTTCCTGTAATGACGGTGAGTGAGCAATAAACTCGGGATGATACAACAATGTGCTGATAACCACAGCTTCTGCTTTGTTGTCTTTTATGTTGTCTAAGTTCATAATCCCTCTGTAATTGTTAGCAGTGTTTTTGGAGATACTGGCGTGTACTTATAATCTTGTGGGGTTTTTTGTTCTGCAAGCGGAATTGCTTTGATAATTTTCTGTACTTTTTTCTTATTCCATGTGTCAATTGCGTCCTGATCCTTAACAAGATAGTGCAGTCCATATGGTGCCTTGATTGGAACCTTATTTGATATAGCTCTCCTAAGAACAAACAATAAGAATTCTGGGTCTGTTTTACGGTCAAACACTATCTTGTTAATTACGTTTCTGAGCACAGGGATCGCAATGGTTTCATCGATTGATTCTGTGTATAGCTTTATAATTTGTTTAATTGCACTATTGTATCTTGCACATTCGCTATGCATATAGCGCCCTTTTGAAACTTCAACTTCCGTTCCTGGCTCAATATCTCCACCACCAAAGATGCATCTGCTGTATCTGCATTTCATCTATATTATTCACCATCGATTAACGAATTGTGAGTAGCTTCTTTTTAAGTTCCTCAAGCACTTCCTGATCCTGGCAAAGCTTCGGGTCTCCGTTCTGTTCTGGCAGCATATCCTTGCAAATTTCGCTGACCTTCTTTTTCTGAGCTTCACCAATCCTGCACTTCTTCCCAATCAATTCATAACAAGAAGTCTGAAGCTTCTGAATCGCAATGTCGGCGTCACTAAATTCCTCGTTGTCATATACGTGCAGGCCAAGACCGAAAGCAGCAATGTTCTTTACGATACATCTCATTGTTGCTTTATTGACATCCATAGATGTAATAGTGTCAAGCGTGACAGGCTGGTTCTTAAGGTTCATTACCGGAAGCCACATTTCCTTTACAATATTTACAGGGTCTGTTTCGTCATATGGAATATCAAGCGCATCATAAACATTCTTTGTCGTGAGTGTAATACGAGTTCTAACTTCTGCCGTATTACCAACTACCCAATAAGGTCTCGGTTCTCCATCAACAATCGTTTCACCAAGTAATACCTTTGGAATATAATCAAGTCGCTCAATCTTTGCGAATGGGTCTACCTTATGAAGTTCCGTTTCTGCAGATGCCCAAGATACATAATTTAAACCTTGCTTCTTTTTGATTTGGTCTGTAAGTGAGATTGCATTTAGCTTTGTAAAATAATTCTTAGTATTCATAATACCTCTTATCGAAATTTATATTTAAATGTTCATCTTCTTCGTAGCCTATAATTTGCAGCCGCCCACATGCTGGACAAATCATTAACTTGGTAATATATGTTCCACCACTATAGTCCAACACATACTCCATTTCTGCCTTACAGTCTTTACATTTCATCTATTGAATCAACTATTTTTTGTTCCTTCCTTATTTTATTTATCTCATTTATAACTGTTCTGGCGTCTCCCATTGTGATTCCGTCTCCAACAGAAATTCTAAGGCTTCTGTTGCATTCTTCATCGGTTAAACCCATAGCCTTTAACACATGACTCGGAGCCGCTTCTGTTGTATTGCACGCTGAACCTGCGCTCAGGTAGACTTTTCTTTTGCTGAGGCACTGAATCATTGTGTCGTTATGAATATCGAGCTGAAAATTAATAATGTTTTTCCATTGATCGTCATGACAACTAGCCCCATTGATTACCGCGCCGCATTCATTCACAAGCATGTCCTCAAACCAGGAAAGATTCACCGGCTTTTGGTCTGCATGTAACTTAACCGCCTCTGCTAGCCCTACGATAAGCGGAACCGGTTCAGTTCCTGGGCGAAACCCGAACTCCTGTCCACCGCCGTACATCTTTGGACACAAATAATGTTGCTGAACATACTTGCTTGCATACAAAAATCCAATTCCCTTTGGCCCATTTATCTTATGGCCGCTTACGCTCATCAGATCGATATATGTAATGTCAATAGGTCTATGTCCAAACGCCTGAACAGCATCTGTATGAAAAACCTTTCCGTATTTATGGCTTATATCAGCAATGTCTTTGTATGGTTGTGCTACACCAGTTTCATTGTTGACAGCCATAACGGACACCATTAATGTTTCCTTACTGATTTTTCTTTCGAAGCTTTCGATGTCAACCGTTCCGTCCTCACACACATCGGCAAAAAACGGATAGATTGCCGTTCTTATAATTGCTTTGTGTTCTATTGGGCTCGTAAACACCTTGTCTCTTGAGAACAAAGCAAGGTTGTCAGCTTCCGTTCCACCAGATGTAAAGATGATTTCTTCGGGTAGACACCCAACGACCTCGGCAATATCTTTTCTTGCGGTATCAATCGCATCTCTTGCCATCTTTCCAAAGTGATGATTTGAACTTGCGTTTCCGAAGTATGTTGTAAACCAAGGTGTCATTGCATTAAACACATCTGGGTGAATCTTTGTTGTTGCTGCATTATCTAAGTAAATCATTAACCACCTTTCAGAATAGATAAATTTCCATTTGATTTCCAAGAGAAAAATGTGTCAGCTCTTTGTTTTCCGCTTCTACCATTCTCCAATTGTCAATTGTTACCTCGCCACCATTTTCAAGCATTACATCGATGCTATCGTCTGTTACATAAACATCATCTACAGTATCACGAATTGTAATCGAGCAATCACTGTCTCCCATAACAAACATTACATCTGTGCCAATGCTTTTTAAAATAATTTCGTCGAATTCCATAGGCCCTCCAAGATGAAAATAAGTCGAACAAATGTTCCCTTTGATTTAAATTGTACCCTTTTAGTTTGCTTGTGTCAATAGCAAGTTTACATCTATTTGAATCACCATCGCATTAAGAATCGGTAGCCGCAAGCGAACGAATGTCATTGACAATGATCTGCTTTCCAATATCGTCATGGTAAACAGCCATCTCATAGTCTTTATAATACTTGTTAATTAAAGAGATAATTTCTTCTACATCTATAACGCCAGGGCACTCGCACATCTTAACAAGGTTAATTACTTCTGCGTTAGAGAATTTATATAAGTCTTTCTTCTCTTCTGCATCCGCAAATACATTCACATATTTTGATGAAAGAGTTTCGTTCGCGTACTTGTAAAATTTTGTCTCCATGTAGTGACCTCCTTTCTTTAATTATATTTTATTTACAAATTATTTGCAACATCTATATTTATTATCATTATAAAAACTATTTGCTCCTTTGTTTGCCTTTGCGCTCGCCTCATTCTTATCCTGGAGATAGATTTCTGTGGTGTGTGGCGAAGCGTGGCCGAGGAACTGCTGAATATCATATACAGAATATCCGTTCTTCGACAAAAGCGTTGCCGTGCTTGCTCTGATCTTATGCGGAGTAATATGCTTTCCGGTTACATTGCATCTTCTGGTAATCATACTCTCAATCATATAGCGGGTCATGCGAGTTCCGTTCTCAGTAACAAACATCGCCTCTGTTTTTGTGTGCGGTGCAATAAGCTTGCGCTCATTAAGATAAGATGCGGCAAGTTTAAGTACGTTATCGGAGGGATAGAACACTCTGAACTTATTCTCCTTCTCAATAACTCGCATTTCCTTTTTCTCAAAGTCAATATCTGAAATATTCAGTTCATATAGGGCATTAAGTCGCATCGCGTTGGTAAGAAAGAGAGCAAAGATAAGTTCGTCTCGCTTTGCAAATCTTCCACCGCTACGTCTGATTTCCCTAATGACCAAGTCGATTTCGTCCTGGGTGAGATATGTACGCTTAACCTGGTCGGAGGGTTTGGACGCCGGTCTATCCATCTCGTCCATGGGATTATCTTTAATTCGCTTTGTTTTACGAAGATACGTAAAGAACTTTTTTAAACCTGAATATACCGCTACCATCCAAGAACCAGACGTTTTTCCATTGTTAGACTTCTCGTCCATATACGTCAGAACATCATCGTAGGTGACGCTTGTTACCGGCTTATCGAGCCAAGCAACAAAAGCAATTACAATCTGTAGATACGACTTCTGTGTCATAAAAGACTTTGTCTTTCCAGAGTGTACCATATCAGAGTAGAAACCACGAACCTCATCAGGCTGTCCTTCAAGCATCTCAGCCATTTTTGCTTTCGCTTTCATGATGCTCTCTTCTCTCCCGGTCATGTTACTCTCCTTTCTCAATCGAATTCTTCTTTTGCGTTATCAATTGCATCGAGACTCTTCTTCAGCTTCTCTTCTAGCTCCAAAAGATGCATGTTTCTTGTTGTTCCGTACTTCTCGTCTTCAATTGCCTGCTGGACATCTTTTAACGACTGGTTGATATACCAGATTGCTTTATCAATTCGGCTTGCCGTCAGCTGATTCACCGTCTCTTTGTAATGTGGCTTAATTCCTTTTAGTTTCGCAAGCGCCATCATATCTTTGATACCGGCTGGCCTTCCCTTTTCATCTTCGACTCTCCAGCTCTTGTTTGCCCGAAGGAAATTAATAAGCTGCGTGAAATTATAAATTCCAAGCGCCGTCATGTCTGATAGGTAAAAACCATCGTCGTCTGTAATACCGATTAAAAACTTGTAATCGTTTTCCGTTTCATTAATTGTTGTATCAAGTACTTCCTGAAAGCGCTCGCAAAATTTCTCTCCATATTTCATGTTGATAATCTTTCCATCTTTCTCTTTACAATAGCGTAACATCTTTAGGTAAAAAGATTTCCCAAGTTTTTCATATACCTTCCTGAAACTATCATATTCGCTTCTTTGTGCTTTGTTGATTAAATAATATCGAAGCTTCATGAGATACCTCTTTTTTCACACCAGTATTTATTAAGCTTTTTATTCTGCTTGATATACTCATCTGTTGTCTGCAGTGCTATAATGTCGCCGTATCTTAAGATTAGATCGAGTATTTTCTTTGCGTTGCCAATTGGAATGTCGACACAGTATCTTTTTTCTTCTTCGTCATATACCTTTTTCCCGGCGTCTCTTGCCAGTTCTTTGATATCTATTTCCATTCTCCAGTCTTCATCCCAGTTAAAATCACCAAGTTGAATAACGCTATTCATATTGTTACCTCATCTCTCAATCAATCTAAATATTTGAAGCCCATTTTTCTGTTGCGTTCTCTTTTCTCTTCGAGGTAGCGCTCATGTCTATTGTAGCGCTCGGCGTATTTAAACACATCGTAGATAAACCAACCCCACATCATCACAATAAGCGCGGAACAGTTCATAATATAGAACAACGGGGAAAGAATAAGAAAACAAACAAACTCGACAATCATATATAGCCTCCGTTTTAATCACCGTTTTCCACAAATTTCATCAATTATTTTATACACATCATTGATGGCTCGCTTGTAGTTGTGTGTACCATCGACTCTAACTTCATTCACTCTAAATTCTCCTGTGTGAATAATCTTATTTCCGTCCATTACAGAATCAGAAAAGTTTAGTACCAATAACTCTTCTCCGTATGGTCTTCGTCTGCGAATATCAATTTCTGGTTTGCCCCAAAAAGACCTAAGTTCAATACTATATCCATCTTTCTCAGCGATAATATTTGGGATATTACTTGTATCATCAAACAAATCTTTCCAAAAAGAATCGTCAAAAGCGTGTCCGATTCCTCGGTTTGTAATAGTTAGTTTCTTTTTGTCTGCAACTCTTTTAATTAATCTGATAGACCCAGCAATAACATCATTCTTTTTCATATTAAATAATCTCCTCAATGGCATTAGCCGCCTCATCAATCTGATCCATTACTTCATCCATCACGTCAATATATTCCTGCATTTCCTCTCCACGTTCTCCATCCTGAAAAGATTCAGGGAGGTTATCATACGCATCCTCTTCGTCGTCTCTACATGATTCAATAATGCTATATGCTTCTCTTAACATATCAGCTGCCCTATCAAGTTCTTTTCTTCTTGCTTTATTCATAATTATCTTCTCCTTTTCGACATCTCCAGTATATTAATCAGGATCTTCGACTTCCTCAATATAAAACTCATTTCCATTTCTTTCAATACTATTTCCACCTCGAAACACTTCCATATCTCGCTTCGTTTCAATACCAAAGATACGATGAAAATATTCACTGGCTTCCTGCCATCCGTTGATATAATACTTCCTTCTCATTATTCCGTTCCACTTTATCCTTTAATCAAACTTGCGTTTTCGATAATCCATTCTTTTGCAGAATCAGAATATCTGATTTCCCCTTTAAACGTGCTTCTATTTGGACACGGATTTCTATAAATATCTGTTACATACCATCTTCCGTTAATATTTTCAGCTTCCCAGTGAGTGGAATTACCCGGCTTATATTTGTACGCATTAGCGAACTTCTCAGCACCATCCCAATAAACTTTAGTACCGCTTAATCTCGACTTTGGCACACTGATTTTACTTAAGATATTAGCAATATCAACAGCCATGACCGTCCTTGCACTACATCCTTTCTGTACATTATCGAGCTCTGCCTGAACCTTATCTAACGCCGTAATATTAATCTTCATACTTTTTACCTCCATTCACATCACATTGTCATATCCTTATAGTATTTATAATAATCTCTATTACACCATTCACATCTATGTTAATCAGCGTCAAATAAAATCAATACACCACCAGCCGGTATACTTATCAACACACTGCTCGTTGATATCTTCTTCTGGCACGTAATGATATGTTCTCACTGGATGTCCATCCCATGTGCAGTCAAGCGCATTTGCAATTTCATTACACAACTTCCCTTCTCCTATAAGAAGTTCCTCTCCATCAGTCCACATCGGAACGCTTCCGGTTTCGCTTAATTCACAAGCTTTAGAAATCAGCTTTGTCCACACTCTTTCATCTTCCATCTTAAGTTCGCCAGTTCGAATCCAATCAATGAGTTTTTCAAACATAGTTATTCATCTCCAAAAAGTTCTCTCAGTTCATTAAGCTTCATTCCCTTTATCTTTTTATAACTCTGGTCTTTTGTAAAGCCCTCTTTCATAAAAGTCTTCATGCCTCTTTTCTCTAATTTTTTCCGCTCCCTTTGTAGCCAATAATCATGTTCGAGCTTCTGAAGACAAGGACAATTTTTCTCGCAGCACTTGTGTTCTCTTACTGCGGATGCTGTAAGATATCCCTTATGAGCCTTACTGTGACAGATTGCGCATGGCTTTTTTGTTCCCCTTACAAAACTTATCTGTCTCATTGTTCACCTCCCTTCGAATTCTATCAATAAGATATTTTCCGTTTAGATTGGTCATTATTGAGAATCTGTCGCTCATAAAAAATGACTCACAATTATAAATCATATCCTTGTTTTTCGATTTAATAGCTCTTCTATAATCATTTGCAGCCTGCGCAATAACCGCATTTGCCAAAACCTGAAGTGGTGAAAGATTTTCGCTTGTATGCATTAATATACCACTCCGTAAATAACATCATCTGCCCTTGCACGACAGAAAAGTTCTTCAGTATCATCCGCTGTATACTCGTTCTCAAATTCTTCATAGCTCTTGTAAGCACCATCTTCTTTAATGTATTTCTTCAGCCAGTCAACCGGAACAAGGATGTCCATAAGGTTGTCGTTATCTGTATGGTCTGGCTCAAGTAGGTCTCTGTAACATGTAACCCATTCAAGGTTTGCTCTTTCAAGTTCGAAACAATCAAGTTCCCTTGGGGTAAGCATTCTATCATACTGCAGAACTCCCCATGCCTTCCAGTTGATACAAGGAATATATTTTCTGTCATCGAAATTGTTATGCCAAATGAACTTTCCAGGACAAGTACCAATACCAATAGGACGATAGATAGAAAAATAGAAGTAATTCATAACCTCTCCTTTATGAGTATACTATTTAATTTGTTAGCTTGCAACATCTTTTTTAATTACCGTAGTTCCAAATTCTTTGCTTCCCTTTGGTTGGAATCGGCGTTACCGGCTGAACATTATCAAGGACAAACGCGTACCTTCCAGGCTCATAAATTCCGCTGATATACTCGGCGTGATTTTTCTTGACGTTATCAATCATTTCTTTTGCCATCTTTTCACATCCAATTAAATCAGCAATAGTAATCGCTTTCATTTAAATCTCCTCTGTATAATCCAGCGGATTGTTCCCCTCAAATACATTCCACGCTTCAAACGGTGCAATTTCCATTACATTATCGGGGTCTGCATAAATATACAATTCTTCTTCCTGTGCTTCGTTAATCAGGTGGTCATGATACAATCCACAGATACAACCACAAACCTCTTCGATTGTATGTCCGTCATCAAACATCCTATCGATTCTCTTTTTGATTCTCGGGACCGCCATATATTCATAGGAGATATATTCCGGTTCGTCGTATGCCCAATAAATAAATGTAAGACGAAGCTCAAGCTTATAGAAGCAGACGTCCATCATCATTTCTCTATCATGAGAGCACAACTCCATCACATCGATATCATGCTCGTAATACCAATTAGTAATTTCTCTTGCGTTATCCGCGCCGATATCGTATCCAAATAATACATTTAACCATGCGTATCTATCAGCATCATATAAATCCATTCCATTATCGTGCATTGCCATGTAATAAAAATCAATTCCGAGTTCATCAAAGCCAGCCACAAAATCTTTTACGGCATTAATTTCAAGCCATTCTCTCTTGTTCATTTTTATGCCTCACTTTCACTATTATTTTGTGTTTCAATGGTTGATTGAAAGTCAGATTTTTAATGTTCGTCAATCGGGATTTCGTTTGCTCTACACATCTCGATGACATCCTTTCGTTTGTAACTAATCTTTTTTGTGTGTTCTTCTACATAAATATTTTCGTAAATGTAGAGGTCAACATCTTCCTTGCTTTCATAGTCATGTCTATAGTTTTCATCTTCTTTTACTTCGGAATAAGCCAGATCGAGAATAACATCAGTTCCCTTCGGTATAAAATATAAACCAATACCCGGAGCACCAGGGTCATGACTCTTTTCAGCAATGATTTTTCCAGCACTTGTTTCTACAATAATCTTGTTTTCCATTTCAGTCCTCCTCTCTGATTCCAATCCCGTCTACTCTAAGTGTCATATTATTTATCATCCTTTGAATAATAACCATACAGACTTTTGTGTCCACAATCCCATGTGTCATAATATTTTCCATCAACACAAGCAACTACGTGATGAGCAACCTTAAGAATATATTTTCCTTTTGGATGGTCTTTTGCAAACGAAAGAACCGTAGGTCTCTTGCTTCCCTTCTTATTACTAATACCTGTGTATGTAAATCCAAGCTTTGCCATTGATTCTTTTTCGATATTTAAAGCACCATCAAAAATTGTATATGTTTGTGCTTCCCTACAAATAGGGATTGTTAAATCGAAAGCTTCAAGCCATGAACAATCCAACGTCTTGCTTAATGCTCGTATCTGACAATCGCCAACCTTGTCTTTTAAATCTTTTTTATTCGGCTGATAATATACATATCTCTTCATGTTTACCCTCCGTTTATCAATTAAATACAATATCATTCATAATATTTCCAGACGGCTGAAAACCAGCTTCCTTGAGTTTATCTGTAATAATCCTTACAGCTTCTTCAGTTGAGTCCGCCTCAACTTCAAACTTCATAGATGGAGTCATATATCCTTTGATTTTCCTTTTGATTTCAAAATAATCCATCAGCTTCCTACATCCGAAGTCTTCAATTGCAAGCATGTAATCATCGGTTTCATCATCAAATTCTCTTGTAAATTCTTTTGCGAGTTCATAGATTTTGAACGACACACATCTTGAATCAACATCGAGATCGTAATCATGAATGAGCATTGTCGCAATTGTTGTAAGGTCATATATACACTCAGCAAGGCCATATTCATTACAATCTAAATTGTATTCCTTCTCATATGTTTCAAGATTTGCCTGCACAATATTTATAAACTCTTCCATTGTCTGCTGATTGCAAGGTGCTCCGAACATAAGAGATTTAATACCATAATTATTTTTGTAAATCCAGGCTTCATATTCGGTTCCGTTATCAACGATATCAACTCTAAACTCACCATATTTATAAGTAGTAGTCATTATATTCACCCCCAACATTTTTTTAATCGAAAATGATTTCAATTGCTTTACTAATTTCGCTTTCCGTTGGCACATAACTCTGGTCTGCTTTGACAGCTTTAATAAGCGCAATAACCATATCCTCTATTTTATCTGATTTAGGATTGTATTTATAATCCGCCTCATAGTTTTTCACTGGGCAATACTCACAACCATAACGGCACTTGCTAAGATAACACGGAGCTTTATCTTCGCTTTCAAAGTATGGGCAACATCCATTAAACTCACTTGTTAAATCTTCTCGGATATCACCTATAAATCGCTCATTACCGTCAATAATATCCACCCCAAATCGCTGAGCAATACAGCAAATTCCATATTCTACTTCATCGATAGACATACAAATCAAATCTTCGAAATCCATTCCGTTACCTCCTTAATAAGCTCGTTCGCTTCATTCATGTATCCCTCATATTCAGGGTTATTCCATTCTTTACACTCATCAACAATATCTTTAAGCCAATTGATAATTTGGTCTGGATACTCCTTAAGACCAGTCATAAAATTTTCAATTCCATTTACTCTATCATTAAAAGCGTCTGCGTAATTATATGGATCCCAATCATCTGCAAAATTATCCAATTTAATTGCAAGAATATACATTTTAATCCTCTCTTATGATATCGGTAACGTAACTATCTTCTGTTTTCCAATAGTTCAGGTCTTTCGTATCTGCAATTACAAGAGCGTCTCTTTCGGCGTCCGCTACGGACTCAGCAAACACGGTAATTACAGTTGAAACTCTCGCTTTTACATACACACTATATTCATTCACATTTACACCTCGCTTTTTATTCTATTAATTGTATTATCAACAGCATTTAAAAGGTCTGTTTTTGATTTATAGTTACCTGTGTAATATTCACAATAAATATCGCCAGTTGGAGACATTATTGTAAATTTAAAACCTCTCCCAAATAAACCACACGTTTCATAAATATGTATTCTATGATATATTTTTGCTACTTCTTGTTGTGCATAATAATATACAGCATCATATTCTTTTAGCTTCATTTTCATCATTCCTTTCTGCATAAATTCCGTGTTTATATCATCTTTTTTAATCACCATTAAGCAAGCTTTTCAAGAGGTTCTAAGCCAATTTTTCTGCAAATCGTTTTCACTTCTTCATCGCTAAGAACTCGATTCACCCTCATTTCTCCGCAAATAACCCAGCTACCTCTCATCTGAGCGGTTGTCTTGTAGCGGTAATATCCATCAGGCGCATACCGTAGACACTTATCTCTCGGCTGCTTTCCCATAGAATCTGCAAGTTCCTGCAGATTCTTTCCACGGTATTCTACCTCAGCCCAAACAGTTCCTTTCTTCATGTATTTCTTTCCATCCTTACCACGACTATAAATATGTTCAACATAAGGAGCATCATCATTGAGATGCCATCCGGGACGATAAGCGAGGTTACCAAGTTTAGACTTGACATGCTTCCCATCTTCAGCAAGTTTGCCAGCTTTCGCTTTCAGCCATACACCAATCGGAATAGCTTCAGTTACATCAACATACAGTGGATAAAGAACACCATTTTTCTCTCTGAAAAGTTTATATCCCTTCATGTTTTACTCCTTTCAAAACATTCCGCCTCTGTTTTAATCACCATTATTTAAAACATTATGCCCATTAATGTTTATAATAAACAACGTAGCCAATAATTCATTCAGTATATAATATTTCATTAACTCGACTAAAACCTGCCTTGCTGTAAACCCAAGATCATATTCAGAATTTTCACCGTAATCACCGATGTACTCGCAAATATGATCTATTCCATCGTTGTCATAACCATAAATAATAATTCCACAAACATCTTCAAGCGTTTTTACATACTTACTGTTATCAATGACACACCATCCCTCAGTGTAATCATAATCACCAGTTTCCTTGCGAATTTCATCAATTCTTTCACGATGAAAACGCTCGAACTTTTCATATAACTTCTGTCCATTTGCGTTGAGAATTGTATTCATAATAATTCATCCTTGTTTTTGAAATGGTTTTCTGTTTGGTCTATTTCCAATTATCCATTGCGCTTCTTCGTATATCGTGTGTTTATACCACTTTGTATTTCCAATCGGCATTTTTCCAATAATCAATAATACCTTGTGATATAAGTGAAAAAATAATTGTCTCACATAGACTCCTCCATATAATCTTCGATAGCCATTCTTGCAGCCAGCCAATATGCATCCCAAAGACTGTCGTTGCTTCCAATGTATTCTTCAAACATCGGTTCGATTTCCTTTGCTAGAATATATCTTCTCTCATCATCCGGTTCAATTTCAGTAAGTTCCGCAGTGCTCATCAAGTCTTCAATTCTGCAAGCTCTATCGTATTCCCAACCTGCTTCTCTTACTTCATCATTCGTCAATTCAATTTCCATCCCGTTTCTAATAATCTTCACTTCGTTTACCTCTCTTTCAGATTCATATATTCTTTTAATGGAAGACCCATGCTATCCGCAGCAATCTGCATTGCATGTTTCTTAGTCCCAAACGTTCCACGCTCACTCATAACAGGAATGTTGGGGAACCCAACCATATGTGCATACCAAACTTCCTTACCGCTTTCGCTTCTCGTAGATGAGACTGTATATTTACGCTTCATACATCCTCCTTAATCACCAACTAAACACAATTGCTCTTCCGACTTTTCCGTACAAATCATCTCTTTTAATGAGTTCCGCTAACATTTTAAAGTCAACAGATTCAACTGAGTAATTTGACTCGCTTATTGCATCCTCGATAGTTAAGATTCCATCTTCAGCGCAATCGTAGCTGATGCCACCAAGTTCCTTATTCGTTTCGATTGCAATTTCGATAGCCTCATTGTATGTATTTGCATCAACAAGGAACTGCGTATCATCAAGATCAAAGGTCACTAATACTAAATTCATCTATTATCTCCTTTGTTAGATAAAATTAAACGCCGGTGCCTTTTTTCGCTTCAGCATCCTTATCATCCTTATTATTATATTCTGTGATACACCATCTGCAGACCCCATCGACTAACGCTCCGTCTCCCCAGATTGTCGTATCACTATCGCAGTACTCTCCTCCGTTGTCAATATCATCAACGATTTCTTCGATATCAACATCTGGTCTGTTTTTAAAAACATCTTTAACCATTTCGCTTAATGCTTTACGTAAGCTTTTACTTCCTGCGATAATCTCATATTCATAATCGCAGTAGTTGTCACGAATTACATAAAACATATTCACACCCCCATATGGATAAAATTCATTTCTTTCCCAACTAGATAAAGCACATTCAATATTGTCGAGCACACAATATGCTGCATCAAGTTTTTCCTTATCCTCACTATCAATATTTACTTTAATACTCATTTCTGTACTCATAATTCACTCCTTTTAACAATCTCCCAACAGTTCCATTCAACACCATCATCGACAATTCCGCTCCAACTATCAGGTGTGATTGTTTCATTTTCATATGTATCATCGATATAGATATTATCAGCTTCGACTCGCATTGCCGCATTCGCTTCTTCAAACGTATCGAACTGCTTTACGCTAAAATCAACACCGTTATAAGCGTGCCACCATATAAGCACATACGGCTTATCGTTCAGCTCATACACTTCACATACCGCAAAATGTTGTTCACAATCGAAATCGTCTGTCCATACAAAACGATTTCCCTCTTCATAATACTCACCATAATCTTCGTTATTCCATTTTTTAAATATATCGAATCCTTCTACTTCCGTTTCACAAACCATATAATACATATCGGTGTAATGTTCATCGTCAAGCATTAGTGCGAGATACATTTTTATTCTCCCTTCTCATAGCATGTAAAATTCCAATGATCACCGAACTCATAATAAATACCAAATGACTCAAATATTTTATCGAAACTCTTTTTAAGTCGTGGGTATTCTCCATAATACAACATATGGCAAACAGGCCCTTCGAAACTCATGCTTACGTTGTCTGGATTGACGTAATCAAAATAGAATGATGGGTCAGCGTCATACTCAACAAGATGAGACCGGTCATTATAGTAGAACTTTCCGTTTTCAGGGTCGCGAGTTCCATATGCTTTTCCGTCAAAATAAATAGTGACGTCCTGCCACATATCATGGTCAAGAAGCCACTTACGAATTGCGTTGGCGAGCTTTCTATTTTTTGTCATTTGTACGGCCCCTCCTCATAATATTTATAAGTGATTTCATAGTTTGACATAGCTGCGGTTGCGCATTCGTTGTGCCACATGCAATCAATAATTAAGTAACACTCGTTTCCGTAGCGAACAGCAATGTAACAATTACCAAAATATTCAACGATGTATACCGTTTCGATGCTTTCTATATCATCGAACGTGTATGTTCCATATCCCCACTCATCGTTATTCCACAGTTCAATCATATCGATAAGGTCTTCAACTGTTATCGGGTTGAACTGGACTTCATCATTTCCATAATGTACGTTGTAACATCCAGACCCTTTAAACATCTTTATGACTTCATCTTTTGTCATATTAAATCCTCTTATACTTCGGTTCCATTTTGTAGCCATCAAACTTATAAAACTCGCACTCTTCAACCGAAACTCCATACTGGTCTGCAAGATCGCGCTTCATCTTATCTTCATTCCACTCGCAGGAATATAATGAAATTCTGTCGTCCATATCCTCGACTATCCACTCACTTCCCATATTCCAGTAAGCAATTGTAAACCATTCAATCCCATCATTATTCCACATATCAGCCGGGTAATAAATGATTACCCATTCGCTTGGCATTGATCCAATGATTTCTTTGCTCTTCCACTCCCTTCCGCTTAAAGCTTTCATCAGTAGGCAGATAATCATTCTCATATCTGTTGAATCATAAGCTGCCTTAAGTGCCACTTCATCTACGATATCGAAGTCTGCTTTGACATCATCAACTGTGTAATCATAGTTCATGATGTCATCATGCACAGAACAAGCCAACTGATAAAGCTCTGTTTCGTGCTTATCATAATTTCTATTGCCAGTAACTGTTACTTCACCGAAGCAACAACCCTCGTTGAAATCGAAGTAATCAATCGGGCTTTCTCTGTGTTCTGGTGCGACTTCATACATCTTAATCATTTGCGTTCTCCCTTCTTAAAATTCTTCTTCGATGTAGTTCTTTAACTTGTTAATCTGATTATAAAAATCGTCTTTGTCTTCCAGAGTACTTGCATATTTTTCAACATTTCCAATCATTTCGAGTAATTTTTCTTTGTGTTTGCTTGTTACTTTTTCAAGTTCATCTTCATAGAAATAATAACCGTTAACAATGTAATAACCATCCTCAATTCCATCTACCTTATAGACATGATTAATCATTCCATTCATGGAATATACCCAACCACCATGCTTTTCTCCGATTACCTTTACTGCATCTCCAGCTTTAATCATTTTTTCTTCCTTTCTGGCCTGTCTCATCAGTTGCGGTAGGCCATCTCCGCAAGAACCGGAGCTTTCGCCCCGGGTTTCGACTCGCTTAATCCCACCATGCATATGGCGGATCGCATTCAAATTCATCCGCCCATCTAAAGTTGCTGACAAAATCGATAAGCGTTTCCTTGTCAGGCATCTCATTGCTCTGAATTCCTTCGATTGTGATTCTATAATCACGTCGCTCTGGGCTAATTGCATAACCAAAAACAGTAAATCCATGATGGCTCTTCATAAAATCAATAAACTCCTCCGTTGTTGGGGAGGAATTTTGAGCTTCATAAAGGCTAATAAAATCCTCATCAACCAGTCTTTTTAAATCCTCAAGAGTTATATCGCTAAATCTACGAGCGCCACCAAGGTATTTATATTTGTTATACTCCTCACCGAACAGAATCATATCCCTTTTATTTACATCTTTATTCATAGCCTTCCTCCACTTCGAGAATCGTAATCATCTGTTCTCTTTTCTTACCAACTTGCACTATAGAACACAATCCAGTTATCAAAATCAGTTTCTTTTAATACCTTCTTAAGCAGTTCGATTGTAATTTCAATATCCTCTAAATACCATTCGTTGTAATCTGTGTTTCCAAAGAAAAATCCACTTTGCGTGGGAAGAAGTTCGATTGCAACTTCCGGGTTTTTGATAACCTTACCACTTTCATAACACGGCCCTGATAATGTATATCCATTAATAACCGTGCCATCAACAAGCTCACTTGATGCCTTTACTTTTTCGCAAGCATCAAGAAGCCTCTCAAGCTGTTCTTTCGTAACTTCATACGAACCACAATCATCCTCGTTTGACTGTACATTTTTAACAAACCAAGAATGAATCTGGTTTGCCTTGCGCCAGTAAGCAATATTCTGAAATATAGCATTGTATCCATATTCCTTATCGTCATCCCAATAACTATATCTTCTAATGTATTCAGACTTGTATTTTGCCGCAAGATTCATATCAACCTCAGAAATATCCGTTCCACAATACCTTTCCATAGAAAGGTATTTATACTCTTCTCCACGCTCAAGCCAACTATAATATTTATCTATTGCGGCAATCTGATGAATAGTTGCGTTATCAATTCTTTTTGCCTTATTAAGATACATATCAAGTCCCATATTTTTCTCCTTTATTTTTAAACTTTTTTAATTCCATCAATATTGATAACAAAACAATAACCACGACTAGAACCTTCAGTCTCAATATAAGCAAGAGTGCGGTCTTTAGTGAATAAATGTGGGGCGATTGCGATAACTTTATATTTTTCCGATGTGTCAATGTCGCTTTTTCCGTATGCATATCTAGCAATTGCCTTTTTGTCTTCTACGTTATCAGCAACCCATTCATAGAATGTCGAATATAAACGTCCGCTATCTATAACCATTACAGTATCATTAACTTTGATTTTATTTTTTTCTTTAAATAATTTATCAATTGCGTTCTTTGCTCCGTTTCTAAAATCATCGCATTCTACTTCTGCTTTATCGCCAGTTACAACATCAGTTGCAACAATTTTATTATTATACATAGCGATAGAAATTGCATTTGCTGGTTCAAGGTCATCTTCATCCCACATCCATCCGCCTTCTCGCTCAGACTGGTCTTCTTCCATTGTATATGTATCACAATAAGCATCCTTTACAGTCATTACCTGACCGAGCCAATGATCCATTTCTCCATCTGAATTCCAATTACGACCCCTTCTTGCTACAACAACCTTATCTCCAATATTAAATTTCATACATTTCTCCTTTATCCAAAATATTCTTTTGCTTCTTCAATTTCATCTTCGCTTCCATAATTACAAATATATTCATAATATTCTCTTTCTTCTTCGCTTAAGTAATCAAGCCTATCATTATCTAAATACCCATCCATATCACCCTCCTTTATTTCTTACGTGTTTACAATTTGCCCGGTATTACCCGACCGGGCTACGGGAATTAATGAGTTAAGCGATAGAGAGAATCAGGTCTCTTGCGGCATCAAGCATTTCATTTTTATTCTCAACCTGATTCTCAAAGCGCTTTTCCTTCCAGTTCTTAGTCGCTCTGATAGGTTCCGTATGGTCTACGAAATCTGCCACAGCATGAATTACTCTCGCTCCGTTATTTCCGTAACCCTGAAGGTCAGGCGCCTCACGATAACGGAAACGGAGTTCAGCTCTCTGTTCCATACGCTGGTCCACCTGCCGCTGACTCATCGTATCATCGATTTTAATCAGCGTCGGCAAAACAATTTTCTCAAACTGGATAGGAGAAATCTTTACCAGTGCAAGCTTCTCCATCTCTTTGTTCAGCGCAGCCATATAAGTTTCAGCAAGACCAAGCACCTGCCTTGCTTCATCCATTCTTGCTGCAATACTTCCCTTATGGACAAAAGAGAAGCATCGCTTTGCCCCTCTAATTGCCATATTAAGCGTGTTACTACAGATGACTCTAACGGGGGTCAAAGCAACTTTGACAGACCCGGTTCCATCATGAGTGTTCATAAACACGACATACGGTGTTACATTGTCTCCAAGGAACTGATATTCTCCAGGAAGAATGCCTTCCATCCAAACCTTCTCTCCGTCTCCAAAGTATCCTGCAGTTTCATACTGCAGTCCCATTCCTACGAGGTCGTCAGTGAACGCAAACGACTCTGCATTCTGGACAATTGTATACTGCTTTCCTACCACGCCAAGGACTGCGTTGTTATCATCACGAAGCGTTGCAAACTTATCGGGAATCGGAATTCCATCTACTGTCATGATGCCAGTCTTAATTACATTGTAGTTAAGTCCGGCAATCTGCATGACACTTGCGCTATCCTTTGCACCTGTTACAGAAACACCCTGTCCATCGTTGTAAACCTTACGAGAATCAAACATCTTCGTTGCAAACATTTCATTTCCTCCTTTTCCTTTTAATAAAGAATATTAGACGGGTCACTATCGAACCAGAATCCACCGATTTCATCACTCCACTTACCACCAATGCTCTTCAGCTCTTCTTTGATGGCGTTGAAAGTGATTTTCTCCACATCGGAGCAAATCGTAAGCTTCCAAACCGGAGTAATTGTATACATAACCTGATTTTTCTTCTCCTCCTTTTCACCATCAATCACAGTCATAGCTTCCTTGATAGGGTCAAAAGGTACAGGCATGACCTGTGCAGGTGCAGGTGTAACCTGTTTAGGCGCAGGTGTAACCTGTTTAGGCGTAGCCTTTGTAGGCGTGGTCTTCGGCTTCGCTCTCGGCTTCGGCTTTGCCTTTGGCACTTCTTCCGGGACAAGTCCATCAAGTTCTTCCTCGGTTGCGTTGGCTAAAGTTTCTTCAACTTCAGCTTCTGAATATCCGAGACTCAAAAGATATTCCCTTGCTCTTTCATTCATGTTCTCACTCCTTTCGTTCTTCATTTTGTTTCCCATTCCACGGCTCCGGTAGTAGCATCCATGCGACTACTTCGTCATCCCAATAGATACTGCCGTCTAACCTCATCCACACCTCATGCCCATAACCATTTTTGCCCTTGTAAAACGCTTCATGGATCGCGCCACAGTTCGTCTGTACAATCGCTTGTGAAATGCCATCTGGAAGTTTTTTTGATGTCGGAATCCACTGCTGTGCGGACGGCAATGCCCTTAAGCCATTAATGGCAACCTCCGCCTCGATCAACTTTGTCAATCTTCCCGCTTCAATTACTTCAATCGCCGCTTGTCTGCTGATTAAGTCCATAGCGCACCCTTCACCTTCCTTATAATTTCGTGGCAAACGTGAACTAGATTGATTTCATATTCTTCGTCATCACTCCCCCATTCTTCATCTACCTTTTTGCACACTTTCTCTTCGCGCTCAATTGCCTTCAAGAAAATTCTCTGCTCTGCGTCCGTAAGCCGTTCCCGCTGTGCTGATGGCAAAAGTGCCACATACCGCTGTACATGACTCAGCGCCTCAAAAACCATTCTATCGCCGTAAGTCGGCACTCTTCCGATTGCTTTAAGCGCCTCCGTTCTGCTGATCAAGTCAGCTCCCGTCCGTTCCTGTCCGTTCATATCCATTATTTCGCTCCTTACAAATTACCGCATCTTTCCTTGCGGAGCTTATCAACAGCGTTCTTTGCTTCAACAAGCCCCACGTTATTGATGTTACTGTATACCTTGAACGCATTAAGCGTATCACCACGGTCGAGGCATTCTTCAACCGTCAACGTCTTTGTCACCTCCCTTTTGATTGACGGGAACATCCTGCGGATTTTTGCGAATTCCCACTCGTCGATTACATAAGAACGCACAGGATTCTTATGGAAAACAAGAGAAGCATCTGCAAGAACTCTAGTATCGACGATGTCGCCCCTCTTAGTCATAAAGAATCTGTATCTAATTTCCATATCGCCACCTCCATTCATTTTAATCATTATATAAATTAAATTTACCGTATGTCAATCCTTTTGTACTGCCTTCAGATATCTATCTAAATCGAAGTTACATGCGATTCTGAATGCGCACACTCTACGGTCTCCACATGCTACCGATTCTTCATAGTCGAAGGTAATGCCTGTTTCAGAGAAAGAAATATATTTCATAAGCTCTTCACAGGACTGGGTTTCGAACTTAGCGATAATCTTGTCAGTATCAAGCATAAGTTCGTCGCACAAATCTTGTAATTCTTCACCGATAAACTCTATGGCAGTGTCTTCCTGTTGAAGTTGCGCGAGAATTTCAGCTTTTATATCTGCCTTATCACTTAAAAGCAACGATAAAGCATCCTCATAGATTGTTATGTCAAAATTATACATTTCATTACCTCCTAATCTTTCCGACGACTATTTAAGAAGCTCGTTGATGTAACGGCTTGACTTCCTCGCACCACTTCCGTAGCACTTCATGCACCGTCTGCACTTTCGCTTCAGACCTGCCTTGATGTCAGCCTGATTTCCGCAGTTGATTTCAAAACCAAGCTCTCTTGCCTTGGCTTCGCTTTCGAATACGGTGAACACCTTATCTGCCCACCAATACTTCGAAACATCAGCAACCACATTAATCATGAAGCTACTAATAATAATGATGAGGTTCCTTGGCTTTTTGTAACCTGCCTTGAAAACCTCATCATAAAGCTCTGCGTTCTTCGTCCACGCAGTAAACCATGTGTGTGGATTCCTATTGCAGAGATTAATGAAATTGATAACTGCGTTGTGACTTCCTACATCTCCGAATGATTCAAGACGGAAGATGTCATCCGTGATAATAGGCAGGTCTTCTTTATCGAGAATACCTGAGTTCAGAAGACGGTAATTCCATTCAGTCCAGTCGCGAAGTCCCTTTCGCATTTCAAGATAAATCTGTGCATAACACTTTTCGCAGACGCTACCGGAAATCTGCGCTCTCTTCTGACAGAGCGGATTTATTTTGCACGAAGTAGAAATAGACCGAAGCCCTTCCATCTTCGTGTCCTCTCCGTGTACGGTGATATGAAGAGTTTTTCTCCCCATATTGAGCGGGATAGAACGGAATCCCATGTAATAGATTCCGTCATCCTTTTCCGTCATAAATGTCAAAATGTATCTGTTACGCCATTTATTGACCCCTCTCGTTCTTCCGCTCTTTGTGGTGAAATGAGATACATACGGTTCGCTTCCATCGTCGAAGTAAATCTTTACAAACAACGACATATTACACCTCCATTGCGAGATTTTTATCCCTTGCCCACATATTGATAAAATCAAGATGTTCCTTATCAGCATTTCTGTTGTTGCGTGCTTTAACCTGAACAATCTTATTATCAGGTGTTGTTTCAATTGTTACTACACTCTTATCTGAATCCTCCTTTTTACTACTACGCAGGAAATAAATCCTGCTTGTTCCATTAGAAACCCTCGAAACATACGAAGCGAGGCAGTTCTGCTGCTGGTTCGCTTCGTCAATCATATCCTCTTTATTCTTAGGGCAGATAATCTGCCACTTAGAGCCATCAGGTTTCCATTCATATTTTTTCATTTCCGTTACCGCATTCTCAAACCCCTCAGCATCAATAATATCCTGCCTCACTCTCAACATATTAGAGAGCTTTACATGCAAGCTACTAAGATATTCAGGGTATTTCTCCCTAATTTTACCATAGAGAATTTTCTGCATCCTGAGCGTATCTGTAAGCTCAGTGATAGCATCACTCATGCTATTACTCCAACCAGAAACCCCATATCCCTGCCGAGGAAGGTCATACATAATATACTCAATGAGCCTATGCGGCTGAAATTCAGCCATATCTAATAACCCATTTAAATAGTATTCCCTTGGAATCTGTGTTGCATAAGAAATCAAGAACTCGTCAACAAACTTCTTCGCATACTCAATTCCATATTTGCTTGCGATGAAATTTATTCCGCTAAAATCCTCAAATATACGTCTTGCCTTCTCTGGTATAGTCCTTCCTTCCTTACAAGCGAAAGAAGAATTATTATTCTGTGTGTTACATTTCACATAAATCTCGTCAATATTATAAAAAGACGAAATTTTATGAATCATATACTTATATAATACAGGATTCATTTTATAAAGCCTAATTTCATTTGAATCACACGACTTATTTCCGGTAGCCCCGAACAATCCTGTCTTTATCATACTGGAATAATAACTATCCAGCAGAGAGCAAAAATAATCTGCAAACTCCTTTCCTTTCTGCATGGCCTTAATCCAGTTTGAATTAATCTGAATCGGTTCCTGCATATCCGAAAAGAATCGAGCCATATTCTTGGAGTTGATACTTTCTATATCACCTCCATTTTTCAAATAAAACTGGTTCTGAGACATAAGGACAACAAACAGCTGTTGTGTCTTTGAGGTATTCCTTGATATTGCAAAGTCACATCCAGAACACACTTCGACCTTATATGTTACTGAGGGCTTTGTTCTCTTTTTTACCTCTACAACTTCTTCTTTTTTGTCAGTTCCATTTGACAAAATTAACCCTCTGATTTCCATACAATATTTCCTCCTTTTTTAGATTAACTCAATAACTACATGAGCATGAAATGGTGACAGACTCGCCACAGTTTCATAACTTTCCATTACCTCGACCCAATCAAACATAATCTCGACCTACCTTTTCACAAATCTCTCTTGCTCCCCTTTCGTCAACGCAATACACACCGACATGAGAAGCGTTCTCAATCTTGTCGCACATCTCAGCATATGTAAACTTGCGTACCATGCCAACCTTTACCTTATTCGCCATTACGTTGCGACTGCTCGGCCCATTGGCACCGATCTTATATCCGCAGCTCGCCAGAAGGTCTGTTGCGACATACCAACGCTTTCCAAAACATTCGAAAGTTCGAATACCATAATCCGTGCGCTCCTTCGGCTTAGTTGCGTTCTGAAGTTCGATACTGATGCGCTCGAACTCGATATTCCTTTCGGCAAGTCTTGCCTTAACATCATCAAGTTCTGCCTTGAGGCGGTTAATCTCTTCATCCTTCCCATTGTAGTCCTCAAAAAACTCCTGCATGGTCTTACTCATCTCGGTTGTGGTCATCATCATAATTACTTCCTTTCTGCGCTTTGCGCTCTGATTTTGCTTTCCCTATTGAAAGCGAACCGCCCCTTACGGAGTCGAACCGTAAAGAGCGGGAGTTGCGTTATGCCTGACCGTCAGGCTTTTTCAATTGTCCACTTTCCGTTCTTAAAGACGGGAACATACGGAAAGTCACTGAGAACCTCCTTCGGAGAGACTTCCGTTCTGTTAATCAGTCTGATTGTCTGAGCAAGGTACTCCTTATCTGCAATAGACTTCGGGACAGCAAGCCATTCATGGACAGATGAAGGTACAAGGTAATAGTCTTTAAGCGCCTCAAGAACTCCGTCATAGAAAATTGCCGAAGCTCCGTAGTATCCGCTGGAATTGGTTACAACCATCACTCCCGTCTCTTCTGCGGTGGCATCGTTACCTGTGAGTGCGTTGATTTTCTCTTCCAGTCCGCTCTTCTCAAGCGGAAAGTTCGCTTCTGTTTCGGCAATGCCCACCCATTCAGGCTTTCGGTTGGTCTGCTTTGAGACAAAGCCTTTTTCAATGTTGTCAACTTCAAGCTCGACAGCAACAATATCTTCTGCGACCTCAAGATAGTTCTCTTTTGCGTTGTAACGGTTAACCAGTGCAATCATTTTCTTCATAGTTTTCTCCTTCTATTTTAATCACCATTGTTTACAGCATAACAACAAGAAGAGCCGCGAACAGCATTACGTTAGCCGCAAGCCCTCCAATACATACATCATCCATCGGGCTTCCGTTTCCGTTGACCCAATGATACGCCCCGGCGATTCCGCCGATGCCGACACATGCGACGGCTCCACACATGAAAATCAGTTCCATTCTTCGTGTCTCCTTTCCTCAGTGGTGAACTGATATAACTTTTCGGTCTCTCGTTCACCGATAATATTACGAAGTTCCTTTTTTGCTTCGTGACGCTCGTGCCTCAGTTCACAAAGCACCTCGTAGCTCCATTCTTTCTTATGCCTCATTTCTCTCTCCTTTCACCGTGTATTTCACGGAGTTTCCATATCTCGATTTAAGATAATTCACTGCAGCTTCGACTGTCGGGGCGATATTGTGGAACCCTTTTGCTGTGATTTCGTATCCCCATACCGGGATTCTCGCTTTCTTAATTACAAACGTCATCTTCGGCCTCCTTTTTAATTGCGTTTAGTACTGACTGAGCTGCCTTGTAGTAACTGACCTGCTGGTCAAGTGTGAGGTCGGGATTGCTGACCTGACGCATATAGTAGTCGTACCAATTCATCTTGTCGCTCATAATTTTCCTCCTTCTGCAAATGAATAATAGTTTCCGTTGCCTACCACAATATGGTCAAGCAACCTGATTCCAAGAAGCTCACCTGCCTCTCGGACTTTCCTTGTGGCATTGAAGTCATCCTCGCTCGGAGACGGGTCTCCGCTAGGATGATTGTGTGCAAGTATGATATACTTTGCGTTAGATAAAAGCGCTGTCTTATATATGTTCGCGACTTCAAATGTCGCACCAGATAACCCGCCGATTGCCACCGTACTCACGTTAATCGGCTGGCTTCTGTTGTTGAGACACACAAGTAGAAGATGCTCTCTGTCGTATGTCTCCATTTCGCTTCTGAGAAGCGAGACTAAATCTTCCGGGCATGAAATAGGACAGGCCGAATATAATGACCTGTCCTCACAAAGACGTACGCAGACCCCTTTGAGTTCGTACATCATTTTGCTTTCCTCCATTACTCACAGTTGATTGGTACGTCTGTGAGAACATAGTTCCAGCGTGTACCGAAATGCGTGACTCCCCACAGGTACATATCGAGGTCGGCGTTGTAATACACGACCTCGCCAATATCCTTCAGGATGTCAGCGCCTTCACCGTCTACGATATACCATTGAAAGACCTCTTCTTCCGGTGACCCGCTCTCTTGCTCCCAGTAAAAGCCTGCGCTTTCCGTTGCCGACATGATATTGTTGTTCAAGACACATTCAAACGCTTCGGACAGGGTTCCGTAGTCAAGAAATCCGTGTTCCTGACCGTATTCGCTAACCTCGTTTCCATAGAAATACTTTCCTGTAATTTTCATGTTGCTCTCCATTCCGGGCATTCAGCCCATTTAGCTTGTCTTAGACTTTCAGCCAACAATCATTCATCTTTTATTAAAACCCGAGGTAATCCAAGCACCTCACCGGATCCCAAGGGTCAATCAACAGTTCACACAATTCTTCGCACGAATACTCTCCATATCCGTGAAGAATTGCCTTGTAATCTCCGCACCATCCACGGAGGTATTCCCGGCACTCTCTTGCAAGCATTCCTTCAAGGCGAGGAGCAAAATACTCCTCGATTTGCTTTTCAGAGAAAAACCGCACAGCTTCTCTGTAGTTCTCGAAGCTAAAATCTCTGCGGACTGCCATTCTTCCCCAGCCAGCACTTAAATGATATGTGCTGACAATTGCATTCTCGGAATCCACCACAACGGTTTCGATTCCGTTGTATGGAAAGAACGGATAGTCGCACTCAAGTTTCACCCCGTGCTTACGGAGTTCTCTTTTAAATCTGTTCATAATTTCTCCTTTCTCTTGTTAAATACTCAAAGAGAGGGACAAACCTCGCTTACGGTTGGCTTGTCCCCAATTTTGGGCACTTACTCAGACAGAACTTCCCCTGTCCCAGACGACGTAATAACACCGTCGTCGTCAACATCCAGTCCATCGGTGAACAGAAGTACACCATTGAGAGCCGATGAGAGCACGGAGAGGTTATACTTCAGTCTCTCTACCTCTGCCTTGAGCGCTTCTCTCTCAAGAAGCAACTCCGCATTCTGCTTAGAAAGCTCTGAGTTCATCTTGGAGAGCTTTCCGTTCTCGCAGTTCCTCTTGGTGAGCTTTCTCCAGATGCGAATCCTGCTCTCGCGGAGGTCTGCATTTTCCTTGAGAAGATCGTCGATGCTTCCGATGTTCTCGAAGGTATTTCCAAAGATGCGAACTACGTCTCCCTTATTCAATGACATAACTTCGCTAAGTTTGTCATCCGGGAAGTCGTACTCATCATCAATGCGCCATTTTGGAAGGTATGCGAAGATTTCGTCCTCATACATGCACTTAATAACTTCGTTTCTGTTTCCCATACTTCTTTCCTTTCCGGGCGCTATACGCCCCTTGCTTTTTAAAATGCTCAGAAAAAAGGACGAGTTCCCTTGTCGAAAACTCGTCCTTAGATCTCGGCACTTTAATTGTTTGTTGGCACATCAACGGTGTATCCGCACTCGCGAAGAGCGTTAATGATACTGTCGGCATACCCGATAATGCCAACATATTCACACCACATTTCGAACAGTTCACGAGGTGTGGCGACTTCCAGTTCCCTTGTGTCAAACTCTCCCGTCTGCCAGAGACGGAATTTCATTTCAGAACCCATTTTACCGCTCCTTTCTGTAGTCAAAAATGACCATCTCATTTCCGTTTCCCTTGCAGAAGGCAAAAATTTCCTCGCCCTCGCTAAGATCATCGGCAAAAATCCCATAAGACTCGCCATTCGAATCAACCAAGCAGACATAATCATCCTTGACTGATTCGACAACCATATTTTTTACCCGAAACGGGCATAAAAAAAGCGTCCCAATAAGGAACGCTGCAATTATTTTTTTCATTTTATTTTATCTCCTTCCTGCAAAATGGTAAACTTCAGCCGTGCGCTTCTATTCCACGGTGGTTATATATTTTAAACCCCAAAAAACTCCAGAAGCTGTGCTTCAGCTTTTTCGGGAAGCACATCCATAAGGATTTGCTGACGAATTTCACGATTGATTTCGTCAGTACCCACATTCTGCGACATAAGCCAACGCTGATTGCTTTCAGCGTATTTATACGAATCTCTAACACTAATCACACTTTTTCTCCTTGATTCTCTATTCATATTTTTTTACCTCTCTATGCGGATAAAAACATCTCCGCTCTTCCATTCGAAACCACTTCTATATCTGATACGATAAAACTGGCTACCAGCATCGTTTCTCATAGCAAGCACAAACTTAACTGCGCTTGCGTGATCTGAGAAAAAACGCCTCTGCTTCTTCTCAGCGCTTCCATATACAACAATTCTCATAATCCATACCTCTTTACACACTCCACAACATGAGTGTTAAAACTTCCAGTCCGGGAGGCAGGTTGCTACAGACTTCCAACAGCCCTGTCTTACCCGGCATTTCCCGATCTCGCTCCCACTTGTTCTTGTCGAGACCGAATCTAACGCTTTGTAAACATGACCAGCGGGCAGAAAGATAGCTTTGTTGACGGTGTCACCGTCTTTTTTCAAGGCATATCTTTTCGCCCAATACGCCTTACTATGATGCATTTGTTTCCTCCTACTCAGAAGTTAATTAATTCACCTGTCTCCCAGTTAATATCGTTGGCGTCGGGACGTGCGAATGATGGACGTCCATAGCGGATCCCGCACATTGCCTCAAATACCAACTCAGCGGCAGGAGTCCCAGCGTATTTTTCAGGGTTCTTGTAATACTCAGGAAACTCCTGCTTAAGGCACCATTCCTCGCTATCGGCAAGTTTCATGCAGATATACGGCCCAACTCTATAATTTTCCTGCACCGGAGCGGGAGCGTTAATAATCATCTCACGCTCAAATTCTTCAAGTTTTAGAGACTCTAAGTTACCATACCATAAACCACTTCTAACTAAAATCATATATGTTACCTCCATCAGATTATTTAAAAAAGCGTGTCGGGAATCGAACCCGAACAAATGAGCAGACTTCACCTAAAGTTGCTCAAAAGTGAACCACAGAGATCGTCAGCTGTAAACAGCGAATTGTTGTCAGCCGAAGCAAAACGGCGGACTATCGTCAGCCGAAACAAAACGGCGGACTATCCCTGTGCCAGTTCCACGCTAACAATTTGAGCGGGATTGAGTCGATTATATTTGCGGTTCCGAGTACCGCCCGTCATGGTCGCCACGTTCTTCACATGGTCGCACTACTCCTGTAGATTTTACCAATGCCGATTTGTACCAGTGATAACGCACTGAGACGATGAAACAAGCACACATTAAGCACTATTTGTCTGTATGTAGACCACACACGCCGAACTTAATCAGCTATCAAGTGTGCAAACAATGAACTTAATCATTGCCGAAAAAGCACACAAAAAATAGCCGAAAATGTTTCGGCTATTTTCTCTGCACTTTTTAAAAAAGGACGCCGAGTTTCCCCGGCGTCCTGCGTGACTCCTGCGTGTTACTCCTGCGTGGCGTCATTGTTATACACGCCATCAGTAAAGGCCCAGTCCGGGACTTCATAAGTCCCGTCTGTACATCTCTTAAAATGCTTGTTCGATGCCCAAAAATCAACGACAACGGCACGAACGGCAAGCGCTAAGTCATTAACTGTCTTAAACTCTTTCGACCGTACCATAGCAACAGCGTTGTAAGTCTTGTCTTTATCGAGCTTTCCGGCATACTTCCTATAAGTTGCGGAAACACTCAATGCCTCGATAACGGTTAACAGGTCGTATGCAACGTTATTTCCCATAGACTCAAAGTCTTTAGTGAATCCGAGCAAGAAAACGAGTTTCTTAAAATCTTTAATATCCCACACATGAAACGTTTTAAACTTGCGGAACATATCATCGAAAACATTCCGCTGTGTGTCGACTAACTCAAAGCCAAATTCATCGACCCCGGATACAGAATAATCAGCGCATGAGATGAATTCATCAATAGCAGATTCCCTGTTTTCCTCAGCTTTGCGGATGTCGTCAACGTAGATTCCAAGCAAGCTCTTAATATCTTCTTTACCGTATCCGTCAGACTCGTACACAACTCTTTTATCGTGCATGACACGCCGTGATACCTGAACGTCCTTATCAGCTTTTGCAATGGCGTTAACAGCGTCGACGACTTTCCGTGACGCGTAACATCCGTAACTTGCGCCCGTAATCTTGACTCCTGCAACGATAACAACCTTTGATTTCTTGTTCTTTCCCATGGTATTCCTCATCTTTCCCCCGGCTTAACCGAGAATGTGTTGTTTATGACAGACAGCGCACAACGGACTTAACCCCGGAAAAACCCGGTTAATGGTGCTGTGTGTGTTTGTCATTGTACGGTGTGAAATGTTTACTTGTTCCCGAGAGACTTAACCCCCGGGGCGGACTATCCGCCTACGACAATAATACATTCGTCCTGCATCGGTGTCAACATCTTTTGCCAGGCATTTTTAAAAACGTGTTTCTTCCTATTCCATGCGTTAAAACGGTTACCCGGTTACGGTTACCCGGTTACGGTTACCCGGTTACGGTTACCCGGTTACGGTTACCCGGTTACGGTTACCCGGTTACGGTTACCCGGTTACGGTTACCCGGTTACGGTTA
>Ga0256405_10002365_pt1 | contig 43775 bp, 37 predicted proteins | sample RumenRJG_02DNA_FD_189096 | JGI IMG/M metagenome (GOLD analysis project Ga0256405, IMG submission 189096) | Bovine rumen microbial communities from Lethbridge, Alberta, Canada - RJG_02 | ecosystem: Host-associated > Mammals > Digestive system > Stomach > Rumen | place: Canada: Alberta... | reverse complement strand
AACATGAGAACGATCTCCTACTTAAAGTTTTGTTTCGTCGCAATAACTTTATCACTTATTCGAGATCGTTCTCTTTTCTATTTTCTTAAACCTACAAAAACTTTACGCTAGCTTCTTCATCTCTTGGATACCATCTACCTGAAAGTCCCCAGAAGTCTGAGTCTGCATTTTGAACAGTCTCAACAAATTCATGAAAAAATGAATAACAATCATAGTCATCATGATATTTCCTCATGTTATTTAAAACAATATCTGACAATTCATCCGCCAGTCTATTACCATCATTTTCCAAAATCTGGTCTAAACAACATCCTGTTTGTTCATTTATTCTATTAAGTATAGATTTATCTGGATTTCTGTCATCTTCTTTCATTACGTCATCAATCAACTTGTCAAATCTCTTATAAAGCTCTTCTTTTGATTGTATCAATATACGGTATCTTGCATAGTTTTCTTCATCCATCAAAAACATATATTTAATGTTTCTGATGGATATACTATTAGAATCTGTAAATACTGAAATACGGTAAATCTCATTTGAGAATAATAGCCAAAACTCGTTTGAATCAATGATAAATTTTTTGAGCAATTCCAATGTTTCCTCACAATAATTTATATGCGAATACTCAGACTTGTATCTTTCTATATTTTCGTTCCATATAGAACCGGCTGTTCTCAAATACTCAAAACTATTATTAATTTTTTTTAAGCTTATATCCAGATAAAGTATTTCAAATTCCTTCTTAAATTCAGTACCGGCATATAGTATATATTCTTGCTCATCATTCATGCTTTTTAATCGCTTGATTAGATCAGATAATCTTCTAAATACACAAAATAAATCTTCTGATAATCCATCAAAATATTCAGCAATTAAGACCAATCCATAAAAGTCATCCATATGATTCATCCTACTGAAATCTCTCATAGTTCACCTCACACTTCATCTAATTTAATTAATGTAACGCACCTTTTATGGCAATATAATAATAGGCCACTCTACAATATTCTTTGTAAAGTAGCCTTTATTCAGACGAAGATTAATCTACCAATAGATTGTTTTGAGCTAAGTAACTAATAAAGTTATCTATTATGTTCTTCTTTCGATTTATAATATCACTTTCCAAATAATCCTCTTTACTTGCTGCCATTTTTCTGAGTTCTATGATTTTTGTAGCCGGTTTTTCTTTTCCGCTATCGGTTACATAGCCCAAATAATATTTCTTCTTATCAGCAAAGCGATAATCAGATGCTCTTATATTAATAGTTTTCTCCAACAACGACTTGTTTCCCAGGGATTCAAGACTATTCTTATCCTTCAAGGTTTTCTCTGTATCCTGACGTTTTCTTGAATAGATATGCTCAATTTCAAGCGTAGCATCTATAGGAATAAGGTTCTGATCTTTATCCTGATATGCCCACCAAGCTAACATTGATTTGGTAATAGGTCTTCCATTAGTAAACACATAATTCTCAAGAGCATTCTTTACCTGATGCTTGTCAAATTTATAATCCGAAAATTCAACATCTTGTCCATTTACAATGTTTATCATTTCTGGATAAGCTGGACTTCGCAGAGCGTTAACACCTGGTCTAATAATGGAGTAAGCCCACACAAAAGCAGTGATTCTATTTAAAAACACAATCAACTTTTCATCATCAAGCCTATCATCTTTATCTTTATTAGTCATAAAATAGACTGATAGAATATATGTCCACATACCGTTTGGTGCATAACGCAAAACTGATAGAAGTTTTAAAACAGTATCTGAAAAGCAATCATCTTGACTTTCTACTCGTTTCCAAAATAGAGCCAACTTTTCCAGATTATCCAAAATCTGATCATTCTTTAAGAGTTTATATTTATCTCGTTCGTAAAATTTTCTAAGCGCTTCTGTTGTTGTGTTCTTATTTCCCTGTTTAGCTCTTTCAAAATACATGTAACGAGCAAACAATTCATCCATTGGAGAACCATTTGTCCCAGAGAATATATCTTCACACAAACTTTCCAAATATCTCCAGCGGTTGATAAAGTCTTCTTTTTGTCCTTTATCCGAATAATACTTATAAAACTGTGCCTTAAAAATATCCGTATCAGATAAAGGTTTTCCTCTATCATTCAAGGTAGAGAATATCCTAAGTGCTGTATCCTGCGACTCAGCCTCAATAGGGAGCAAAATACAGTTATTCATTATTCTATTCGGTAGATATGCAAAGTAAGCTGGATAATTTCGCAGAAAATCTTCAATCCTTCCCAAAAAAAATCTATAGTTTTGTGCGTACTTGCTCTTTTGATTTGGATTGACTGCTCCTGTCTTTAGAATCGATAAGAACTGCTCTTTATCGTCATCTGTAGATACCTCAGAATCAATCTTAAGTTTATTTTTGTTTGCAGTGCCAAATTCATCCGTTTTCCAGATACATTTACCTATTGCCTCGGCAGTTTTTATTGAGTTTTCATCCTTCATATTACCGAAATATGAATAAAACGCCCTAAGAAGTAGCATCAAGGTTGTCAATCTCTGCTGTCCGTCAATTATTTCTTGCTTTCCATTTTCATTTTTAAAAGTAACTATTGGTCCTAGAAAATATTCATCATTTTCTGAATCAAATTCACTATAGTTATCGTTTGGAAAGGCAAAGGCAAAAATATCATCCCATAATGTCTGGCATTCATTTTCATCCCACGCATATGGTCTCTGATAATCCGGAATTAAAAAATCGGCCTTTTTGTTTGTAAAAAGTTCTTTTATAGTTTGTTGATCAATATTAAGCTTTGACATATATCAATACCTTTCGATCATATTTTAAATTTATAAGGGGCTAATGTTGTAGCCCCACTCTATCAATTATTCTTCAATTCAGGGAATAATTCCTTGAGTTTTTTCTCTAATGCTCCATCATCAGTATATTTCAAGGCATCACAACATCTTATATTGTTTGTCTTAATTTCGTGATCCTTACTGAAACCAAGAATATAAGATAAACATATTCTGTAGATAATCTCTGTCGGAGCTAAACCATAAACCTGTTTTGCGAAAATATGATTAAGCCTTTCGCCATCATCAGGGTACAGCTTCTTAATCTTTTCGTTCTGATAAAGCCTCTTCACAATTTCAGTAATATACATCCCTGATTTCATATAAAGATCCGCAAATGTATAATTCGGATTATCAAAACAGCCAGGATTCTCTGACTCTAACCGGTTGACCATATCCTTAACTACCCACTTCGGAGTGAATATCTGATTTGTTTTCTGCGGAGGAATATAATCAAATATATCCTCTTCTTTTCCGACTTCAAAATAATCAGCCAAGGCAACCTTCTTAGCCATAAACTCCTTCACAGAATCATTGAATACTACCGGGTCAAATAAATGTCCATAATAGTCTTCTTCTAAACCTGTTTCTGGATTCTTAACTTTACCACCATCACGGAGTAGCCTAAATGCCTCCAAAGAAATACTTGTCACATCCCTGAACACCTGGTCAGGAATTATCTTGTCGAAGTTTTCTAATGTAGTTTCATCATCACCATAAGCCATAAGAAACGAGGGAATAGTTCTTGAAAATCCGCGTAGATGATCCTTTATAGAATCTTCTATCGTCCGTTTCTTCTGTTCTCTCTTTTCGGTTTCTACCGTCTCTACAACTGTCTGTCCGGCACTCTCAATAAACGTGTTAACAGACTCCTTTATTGTATTTTGTAATGTTTCTACGGCCTTTTTCTGCTGTTCATCAATCATCTGATTGATAGTCTGCATCTCTTCTCTGCTGGAAGCCTCTGCAAGCTTTTCTTCTCGTTCCTTTTCAAGAGTACGCTGTTGAATCTTAAAATCACCTACTGCTTTTCCTACAACTGCATGAGTCTCTGTCTGGAGCTTACGTTCCAAACCTTTCTTTGTTGCGGTAGATAATTCCTTGCCATACTGTTTCTCCGCAACATCTAGGATATGATCTGTGACCTCAGCTTTAAATGTATTGGATAATTTTTCTATGAGATCCTCTTCCTTTTTAACCGAATCTGTTTTATCAGGGACAGCCTTTTCAATGACATCGGTGATTACGTCTTCTATTTCACTCTTGTCATAAATTTTGTCACCGAACATATCGGCAGCCTTACCGATAACATAATCTTCATCAAGCTGGACCTCACCATCTTCATTTAATGATAGTTCATCAGCTACCTGTGAATTAACTTCAAAATCATCCTTTGAAGGTGCTATGGCTGTAAGAATGTCTAATACTTCCTGTGGCGCATTAAATACTCTACCAATGTTTTGAAATAAGAAGTCCGACATGAATCCACGTTTTACTACTTCCTGCGATTTTAGCTTTCTTGGTATAGAAAGAACTTTTTCAGCATCAAGCTCAATCATCTCACCTTCTGCATCTTCTGCATATACCGGGAAGAAATTTAAAAGCTCCCTGACATGCTGCTTGCGTGTATCAGAGTCTCCTTTATCTCCTGAAGTATCATCAGAAAGACCGTTAGCTATTTGCTCATATATGATTAGCGTTCTTGCTGGATCAAAGTCAAAGACATACGCATTCTCTTTTCTATAATGTTCTGTACCTTTTGTAAAAAGACATGGATTTTGAGCTCTGAATGCAGCCTGCATATAAAGAGCTGGACTCTTAAGGCTTGACAGCATTAATACAGCAGACCACTCCGGGATAGTTACGCCGGTTGTTAATTGGCCTACAGACAGGGTTATTGTTTTGTCGTGCTCTTTAATTGCCTTGTTAACCTTGTCAAAAGCTTTCTTTATTTCAACATCATCAGCTTCCCTATCCTCGTCAAGCTTTCCATCACCTGCCGCAAGAACAATCTCATAATTCTTAAATACTGGATGATTATTAAGCTTCTTTGCAAGAGCCTTTGCGCTATCCACTCTATTAAGAAGCCATAGAGTATGTTTTAGCTCATCTCTTAGATCATCAGTAGAAAATGGGAACTTCTCCTGAGTTGTAAGAGCGTCAAGGAACATATCTACAGAATCATCATATACAAACTGTCCATTATTCTTGGTAGAGAAAAATTCGTTCAGATCAAAGGCATATTCCTCTGTTTCTCCGTTAATCTCAACGCCTTGAGACAGTTTATCTCTGATGATTTCGGACATCTGATAAGTAAACATGTTAAGCCGAGGAAGCTTACCGTATGGATTTTCATCTCCTGGTTCTCCCTTAAACTCTCTTTTTGCTTTCTGCTCATCAGCGTATGTCCAGTTATAAATTGCATCCCTTGAGAACTTATCATTAGCAAGAGCTTTGAATGGAGTCCCCGACAAGTGCAACGTTTGTTTGCGCTCAATATGATCAAATGCTACATCTGTCTTATAGGTATCAACGCCTTCATGAGCTTCATCAATAACTAGGATATCCCAATTTGTATCACGCACTTCTTTTAGCTTGTCATATTGACCACCAAAATAAATTGAACCCTTCAGATCCTGTAAGCTTATGAACTCTATACAGCCACAAAACTCATTTTCATCTACATGAGCAGCGTATTTCTGATACTCTTCTCTTCCCATGACATAAGGATGCTTCTTTCTATCCTGTATTCCATCTACAGTGCTCACAAAGTGATACCCAGATTTCGTCCCAAGAAACTTTTCATAATCCTCATACCAAGAGTTAGCAATAGCAGGTCTATTAGTTACAATTAAAATGTTAACAGCTCCTAGTCTCTTACAAAGATCATAGGTTGTAAGGGTCTTTCCAAAACGTGGTTTTGCATTGTATAGGAACTGACCTCTTTCATGCTTCTTAAAGTAGTCAAATGCCTCACTCGCTGCTTTCTCTTGCTCTGGTCGCAAAGAATAATTAATGACTTCTGTTGATTCTAATTGTCCTCTTTGTTCTTTGAACTGATAAAACAGTGTTTTTGAAAGTGGTGGTAAGACTTTGAACCACTCAGTTCCTTCTTTACGTTCAATTCCATTTTTACTGAGATATGCATGGAAATCGGAATCATGGAATATATCTCCAGATCCGTCGTCATAAATGGCTGTACCTTTCCACTCAAGTTTGTATTCAACATCAGCAGTATGCATTTGCTGTTCAAGACGCTTTTCTACAGATTGTTCTGTATAACCTATCTTTGTCCAACCATCGTGTCTACGTATTTCAGGAGTTGTATAAGCATAAATCATTGGTACTACTTTTTCGGATGTTTTAAGATTGATTTTTCTAGACATTATTGCTTTGCCTCCGTTTTATCATGCAACTCAGTGATAACTATTACACCAATGACACCTTTAGCCATTAACTCATCTCCTTAACGTTTGTTTCAATGAATTTAATTTCAGCGTCATTAAGTCCATATTTTTCATACATCTGAAGATCAATCTCGTGAATTGATTTAGACCATAATATATCCGAATTATCAGTAAAATCTTGTATTGGAACATACTTCCATACATCTTTATTATTCATTTGTGTCACCTTCAAAACAGATAACATGGTTCTGCAAAACTTTGTTTTTAAGTATTTGAGTATATTATCTGCACATTCTCTAGTGTCACATTTGCCGATGCCTATAAATGATCTTGTATATGCTTCTCCAGGGTTTTCTATTTCCATGTTCGACAATACTTGTCCAAAGGCACCATTTCCGTTAGCAACAGTAATAACAACTTTGTACTTATCAAGATTGTCATGATTTGTATCGATATATTTTTTAGGAATATATCTCCATGTTCTCTTTAAATTATGAATACCTAGTACCTTTACATCATCATCGCCCGGATTTTCTGTGAATATCGGAATTTTGGCGAAAATATTTTTTTCTAATCTTGAATCTTTTCCATTACTACCAATATTACTCTTAAATTCAGGATGATCCTCATACAATTTATCTAAATCGAATCTGTTCTGAATAAATACCAAATTCATTAATGACATCTCTTTCATTTCCCTTGAGACCTTGTTCAGAATCGATGAAAGCTCTTTTGATTTGGTGAATACTTTTATTGCATCAAACACTTTTTTGTCATCTCGATAGGAAATCACAATACCACCTTTAATATCTGTATTGCTAAATATTTTTGTACAATCTTCCTCATATTCTAGAATTTTAAAGTGTTCATCGTTTAACATCTTCTCATTCCAAGCCTTGGGAGTGGAACCTGCATTAAATAAAAATCTCGCAGGATGAATTAATTCGACTTTTTCTGCGACACTATATGCAGCATCCATGAACTTATCATACACTGGTGCCGAATAAGTCTCATTTTCCCCTTCGATGCTCTCTTGATATGGTGGGTTACCGGCACAAAAATCAAAAAGTTTTTTACTCATAGCTTTATCTCCTTTGCAATCTTTATAAAATAAAGATTCATTAGAACGCCAGTTGTAAATCTTACAAGACACGTCTTCCTTATGCTCTGGCTCATTATCGCTTAAAAACATTTCAAATATATTAAATTGGTGATTTGCTTCATTCATACTGCCCTTTGGAACAACATTATGAAGTCCATCCATCTGCCAAATATTCCATGAAATTATCGTTGCTATTTTTTTTATTATTTTAATATCTGGTTCCTCTATAAAATGGTCAAGGTAATAATCCCTAAATGACAGCAACATATTTATCCTTGCTATCAACAGATTATCCCCCTGATATTCAAATCCATAGCTAGACTGAAAAGCCCGTATTGCCCACTTAAGCCATTCATCATCAGATGCATTCTCATTAACTATCCGCATTTTTCGATCCAATATTCCAATACGCATTTTCTGATGAATCAGATCTCCAGTAGCCATATCATACCGAGATACAAGAAACGGAGCTTCTCCACACGTGATTTCAAGTCTTCTTGAATCTACATATTTCTTCCAGCTTTTTCCTTTAGGAAACTCTATCTTATCCTTTACAACCTTCCATGAATGGTCTTCAAGTTCAATATTAAATACATCTTTACGCCCGAACCACTGCTCATCACAATAATTATTCATATGGTTACATAACCATACAGGAGTAAAAACCTCTGCTTTTTTTCGAGTTCTTTGTTGTTGTTCTTCTAAAGACTTACTGATTCTGGGCTGCAAGACTAGGGAATCAAACCCCACAAGATCTACTGTTTCTATTGTATCTGTATCTTTATATTTACCACTGGTTGTATATGTATCAGTGGCCCATATGATATTTTTTCCGGTGGTTTTATCCGTCAAAAGATATTTCAAAACCTTATTGATAGGATAAGAGTTAACATTTATAAGTTTATCCATATGTTTTCCTATTTAACAAAAATATGTATGTACTGATTATAGTTCATATTTAAAACTTCGTGTACGTTTTCGAAAATATTCACTCTTTTAAATATAATAGTGATTCATAACATTCCAATTTCCTCACGGTGAGGATATTAGTTATTTTAAAAAAGCCAGCTAGTAGCGTGCACTTTTTTGAATAATCCTATGTGTTTATATAAAAAAAGCGCCAAGATTGATATACTCCTGGCGCCTTAAACATTATTGATTTTTAAAAATATTCTTCCATTGGAAGCTCATCTACATTTAACGATTCTGTGTAAGCCACATCCAGAGGTACTATAGATACTAGATATGTTACTTCCTCATCACTTAATGATGAAACCTTAGTTGACAGCCCCTTAAGAAGTTCTCTGTAATTCTCATCACCATTCATCTCATATTGAAGAGCTATATCATTTAAAAGCTCTGCCTTCACCATATTCTGAGTGATTGTGTCATTTAAGATCTGTCTTTCTTCCGTAATAAAATAATCCTTTACTTCAAACATTGTTCTTCCTTCCTTATGCTTCATAAAATGAGCGCACAAAAACAGTATATGCTAACCTTGTAGATACTTTATTACGGAGTATAACACCGCTTTCACTTAATGATTTCAGCGCCTTTTCTGCCATCCTGTCTGATATATCAGCCATTTCAGCCATCTTCTTTACAGGCAGATCAATAGACACTCCATTCTCTGTGTCCTCGCCATAAGTAAGTGCATAGTCAAGGACCCTTATATAGAATATCTTTGATGAATATGTAAGTGTGACCTCATGCTCATTGGCAGCCTTTTGTAAGCGCTTGAATAAATCGTTGTTTGAAATTCTTTCCATAATATCTTTTCCGCCTGTTCGATAAAAATCCCATTACCACACACAGAAAATCTATCTTGTATTTGTTTAACAGCGATTCGTCTTTACATATAGCATTATAGCATTTAGTACATACAAAGTCAAAAAAATATTTCAAAAAATATAGGCAGGAGGGAACCTGCCTATACACGCTCATTAAATCGAATTATTGTTATCTATTCTAACTCCATACTGTTTTCTCAAAGAAGAGATTTTTCTTCTTCTTTTCATTTCTTCTGGGTTAGGAGTTCTACATAAAACCAACGTAGGGATTTCAAACTCATCTTTTTCTTCAACCGTTGATTTACTAGATAATATAGAATTTTTCATAATTTCTTCCATTCCCAATGTAAAGTTCTCCTCTTAGCGATTATTCTCCCCTATAGAATAATCACGTTTATCCTCCACTTCAGACACTACGTCTTTTCTTACCTCATCATTTTCCCGATTTTGCTCAGTTTCTTGTTTTGCTCTTTCATCTGCTATATCAGATCTCCATTCATTAATGGATTGCTGATTCTCAAGAACATTCTCTTTGACAGTATCTACCGCCTTTTCTAAAACTTCTGCCTTAGGTACTGAATAAATTTTATCTTTCACGGACTTTTCCTTTAAAGCTTTCTCAAATCCTTCGCCAGTTGTCTTAGTTTTTGAAGCTTTCTGCCTTGATAGGAAATCACTTAATGATGATTGATATCCGTCCCCGATATCCATTCGGTCCGTAAAGGTCGTCAGGTTGTTACCTGATGCATCAAATAAAGTAAAACTGCATTTTGTATACGGAATATACTCTTCTGTATTTCTCTGCATTTCTGCGATTTGTTTTTCGGCCTGTTTTGAAATTGTCTCCGCATTCTTTGGATGCATAATCTGTCCTCTTTCAAAGATCGGATTATTGAACCAATTCTCGCAATCATTGATTTCAATAAACTGATTTGATTTTGAAATGACCGAATCTATCTTTAATGCCCTTTCGGATGACTTTTTGGCAAACTCATCCGGGTTTGTATTTAGAAGCTTTCCATACTCGCTTAAAATGTATTTACTCTTTGCAATATAAGACAATTGCATCTTGCTGAGATTCTTAAGGTCTGCATTATGCTTTGCGATTTCCCTTAAAACAGTCATAGGCTTTTGCTTAAATTCTTCTAACTTATTGGTCTGCTTCTTGGCTGCCACATCAACGAACTGATTTGAGAGGTCCTCTATCTTCATCGAATACTCATTAAGTCTTGCTATAGCCTTATCAAGCTTCTCTATTATCGTATCCTGAGTGGTTCTGTTATTTGCTTTCTTAAGATCAGTTACACAGTTATATACTGCATCCAGGTCCATCTGCTGTGCATTTACGATTCTTGCTTGTCTATTAATAATAGATACCAATTCAGGATTATTTTGATTGACTAAAAGCATTTTGGGCAGTTCGCACTTTATCTCATCTACGTTCTTCTGTATTGGTACGGTCTTTTCAACATATTCAGCCGCAAGGTCATCAAGGCTTTCCCTTGTCATGGCGCTCTTCTTTTCAGTGAGATCAAGATTATATCCAAGCTTATCTAGTTCAGCCGTGATCTCCTTTGTCATGGTCTGACATTCCTTATATATCGCATCAAGGTTCTTCCTAAGATCCTTGAAGTCAAGATCTTTCTGCCATGCTGCCAGATATTGAAAACTACTTGTATCTGTTTCTATGCCAAACTGGCTTGCCACAGAATAAGCCGTAGCCTCGGCCTGCAGCTCTCTTGTGTTCCTGTCATATAGCTTTGCCTTTTCAAGTGAACCATGGAGATCTGAATGTGCCATTTCATGCATCATTACTGATGCAAGCTTTGTCTTGTTCTCCAAGTCTGTAGGCAAAATGATGTAGCCCTTACCCTCAGTGTTCTTATCATTTTCAGCTCTGCTGAAATAACCGTCTGCGCCACCTTTTAATGTTTCATCACTTGCACGTTCAACTTCATATACAGGGACACCATTCTGCACAGATACCGACTTAAGTGCATTCAGTAAGACATCCGCCTTTTTCTCATCTATCGGCTCAACATGCATATCAAGATCCGGATTGAATTTATTGATTCTATCCTCGGAATTCTTTACCCTGAACTCTCCCTTCTTCGACTGTATAGGTTCTCCATGGGCATTTAGTGCAAGCTCCTCTTTTTTGAAATTCCCTTCTTTAAGCCAAAGATATTCAGGTGTACTGCACTGCTTAATATCAAACACAGTGCCTACACTGTACCTTTGCACCAACTTGTTAAGAACGTGATCTCTTACAAATTTTCCAAACTGTTCCTCTGTATAGATTCCTCTGTCCTTACCATTTATGACAAGACCGTATTTTCCTGGAACATTTCTGTTAAGCGAGACCTTTGTAGCCCCACTTACATCAAGATTATGGTACACAACCTCATCACTACCGTTTTCCAGTTGTTTTTTCAGACTTTCTTTTACATATCGGAGAAAGTCACCCTGTCTTTTTTCATATGCTTTAACCGGAAGGATTACCTTCAAGCCTGTTTCGCCCTTATTTACCTGTCTTCCAAAGTCTTTCCACTGCTCATATCCTTTTACATAGGTAGCTTTCTGATTCTGCGCAAAAATAAGTAGCGCATTATTCATTGAATAATAATGCGTAAAGTAGCTTCCCGATGTATTGAGCCAATTCTTAAAATTGTCTGCCTTAAGGACATTGGTTACACCATCCTTCAAGCGCTGATATAGCTCGTCCTTTTCTTCTTTTTCACTTGCCATATTCGTTTCCTCTCATATTAACGTGAATGTACGATTTCATTTTCTTCTGTCTTGGTGTTTCCTGCTGTTTTCGTAATCGTATGGTCTTTTATACTTTCTGCAGTAATATTACGTTCATGAGTGATTTCTTCTTTTAGAGCATCCATGCTGGAATATCGAATCCCTTTTTCAAGAGGATTCTCATAATCATCATCTATTATGCCGGTCTGGGTTCTTCTGGTATATTCCAGAGCATTTAACCTTTTCCGATATTCTCTCGCTTTTTCGAGATTGATAAGATTAATACGCTGCGCAAACTGTATATTCGCATTTAACCTTGTCGTATCATCATTATCTGGCAATTCTCGTTGGTTTTCTAATTTTGAAATATCCTTTTCCAACTCCATGCAGGCATTTTTCTTGAAATCAGTAAATACTCCCATAAAGTTATCTCCATATAAAACAACAACCATATCCTCACGGTGAGGATATGGATTGTTATCATATTTTGCAACACGCAAATTTTTGTGTTGCACGAATATTACACCAACACATTGAGTATAACATATATTTAAATTTTTTAAACTGTTTTTTTCATATTTATCATATATTTTTCAGATTTGTTTCTTTAAACTAAAATCCATATCTTTTTATCTGTTTTTTCCTATTTACAATGTCTACATTAAATGAAGTCCCTGCCTTTCCATCCCTGTCGGTCTGTACAAATGAAAATATACCTTTATACGTTCCATCCCCGGACTGTTTTTTACACGTCTTAGTTAATGACTTATCATTAATGAGTTTTATAGCATCCTTCTCAGATAGGTTTTTACCTAATCTGCCGATAAATACCGTAGAGTCCAGTGAAAACATAAATCCACACGGATTCTCCTCATCAAATTTATGTGAGCAATAAAAAAGGATTGATCCGGTCTTCTTACTTTTCCCTTTAAATACATCCTTTCCGCAAAACGGACATTTCCCTACCGGCTCTTTTGCATCCCTGAAGTCAATGCTCAGTGTGCTGTTCTTTATCTCAGCTGTCTTTTCCTTTATGAACGGAATAAATTCATTCATAAACTCACTCTCATCAGCTTTACCATCAGCGATTAAAGCGATCTTATTTTCCCAATCCGCTGTCATCTTTGGTGATATAAGTTCTTTTGGAAGTGCACGGATTATCTTAAGTCCTTTTTGCGTAGGAACTATATAATTTGTCTTTCCCTTTTTTAATGTTTCACAGTATTTCTTTTCAAATAGGGTTTTAATAATCTCTGCCCTGGTGGCCTGTGTACCGATACCACGTCCCTTAAGAATTTCTCCTCCTTCAATACTTGCTCCTGCATTTTCCATTGCGGTAAGAAGTGTTGCTTCGGTATGAAGTTTTGGTGGAGTTGTCTTTTTAGCGATAACAGAGCAATCTTTCAGTTTAAGTCTCATTCCCTTCTCGAGATTCGGAAACAGCTGCTCATCATTTCTATCATCTTCCATATCCTTCAGAGCACCTGTGAGTGCACTTTCTACACCTTTCCATCCCTCTTTAACCGGTCTGGTTCCGCTTGCTGTAAACCTTAATTCATCACAGAAAGTGACTTCTACGGATGTCTGTATATATAGATATGGTTGGGAAAATGCGACTATCATTCGTGTGAGGACGAGATTCAGGACATTCCTCATCATTTCAGAAGTAACACCCTTTTTCCTTTCCTCATCTGTAGGAACGAGCTTATTTAGATCATAATTTCTGATATTTTCAGTACAAATTAGAGCATGATGGTCAGTAACCTTGTTATCGTCTACTATCTTCTTATCGATATTAAGACCATCTGAAAGTAACTTCTCACATGAAGACGAATACTTATTCAATGTAGCTATGTGTTTTATCCTGTCTGCCATATATGGCACCAAATCGCTTGTAATATATTTGCTGTCAGTCCTCGGATAGCTAAGAATCTTCTGTGTCTCATATAATGCCTGTGCAGTTGCAAGGGTTCCGGCTGCAGTGTAGCCATATATTCTGTTGGCATCCCTTTCGAGTTCGGTGATATCATATAACTGTGGCCTGTTTGTGGCTTTTTTCTCTGTTTTAAGCTCTGTGACTATTCCATATTGGCATTCTTTTATTGCCCTGCATTTTTGCTCTATAACTTGTCTGTCGATGACTCTGTTATCATCATCCTTGGATGAACTACCAAAAACATTATCTGAATCCTTGTTATAAAATACCGAAAAGCCTTCAAGGTCGGATTTCATTGTATAGTAGTCTTTTGGCTTGAAATTTGTGACATCGAGATATCTCTTAACGACGAAATATAATGTAGGACTCTGCACCCTTCCAACACTAAAATTCGTATTGTACTTTAAAGATCCTGCCCTGCTTAATGACATCCCTATAATCCAATCCGCCTTTTTCTTACAGTATTCACCCTTGATAATGTTTTTGTATTTATCTATAGGCATCAGGTTCTGCATTGCAAAAGTGATGGCTTCTTTGGTCATTGATGTAGCGCAGAATCTCCTCACCGGTTTCCTGCATCCTGCCTTTTCCCTTATGAACCATTGAAGTATATGCCCTTCAGGTCCCATATCTCCACAATCTATAATCTCATCAGTTTCATCAGATAACATCAGTTGCTTTACAATCTCAAATTGTCCAGCAGTCGGTTCCAATACCTTAAGCTTGAATTTTTCAGGGATTATTGGAAGTTCCATCCAGGCTTTTTCCTGATTACCTTCATCATATATTTCTTCCTGTTTCATGAACCCATACGCTTCAGGTTCTTCAAGTCCTACAAGATGACCAACAGCCCAAGTAACTCTATATCCATTTCCTTCGTAATATCCATTTTTCTTTGTATTTGCTCCTATTACTTCTGCAATATCCCTTGCCACAGAAGGCTTCTCACAGCAGCAAAGTCGGTATTTTACCAAAAGAGATCACTTCCCTTCACATATATAATCAAATACTTTTTCTTTAAAAAATGGTGCATGACCTGAATCATGCACCATCTATATATACCCCGGTGAGGACCAAATTTAACAACAGATTACCGAACAACTAACATAGTAGATATGGTAAACACATCATAAGAAAACCAACAACAAAAAGAATAGCTCCGTATTTTTTCAGATCTTTACTATGTTCTTTTAATTTTTTCTCAAATTCGTTATAGTTCATAAGCTCACCATGTCTTTCTGTCCTCACGGTGAGTACCGGTGTTGTAGAGGCTGGAAATGATACGACCTGTGCCTTTTACAAAGTTGCAACAGCAATCTTCGCCTTAGCCTTTGCCTTCTTTGAAACTTTTCCGGCTTTTGATCCTTTTACCTCACGAAGCATTTTTTTGTTTTCAATCCTTGCTTCCCTATCAGCCTTGATTTCTTTCTTCCTGTCAGAAAGAATTGCCTTTCTAAAACCATTCAGTTCCGCAAGATTATCGTCACAGTCTGATATTTCCTTATTGAGTCTGTCAAGATTAGCTCTGGTATAGGCCTTTTCTTCCTCTGTAACATCAATGTCCGCCTTACGCTTTATATTGGCAAGTTCTATCTGATAGTTATACTTGGCATCAAGCACATATAGTTGTTTTGCCATGTTAAAAGCTTCAAAATATGAAAACCTGCTAAGCTTATGCTCCTGGGCATTGTCATTTACAAGATCCTTAATGTATTGCTCAGTAATGGCAACATCCTTTTCCTTTTTGACAACTCTGGCCCATACATTACATTTCTTATAAGCCTGTTCGTCCTTGTAATAGAATCCAAGCTTCTTCATCCTCTTACGGAGTTCGGATGCATTCAGCGGTTTATATTCCCTTTCCGATAATAACTTCTTGAAAGATGGATGCTTTTTCTGACTTCGCTTTGTGCTTATATCTACAACGTTGAATCGTGTATCTTTTTCAGCAAAGAACCCGTCCTCTACGGATATCCTTTTTACTGCCCTTTTCTTTCTGTTGTAATCATTGGCAAACTGTTCTGCGGTATACCCTTTTCCGGTATCAGAAATATCCTGCCCTTCCTGACCCACAAAAGTGAACACAGTGTCCTTTTCTTCTTTTCCTTTACCAAGATACACGACTCTTGCTTTGATAGTCTCTTTTTTTCTTGTGTACGAAACGATTTCCATGTTCCGTACTTCAAAGAGCTTTTTTCCCTTTACCGATATGAAGGGGATCTTATCATTAGGAACAAGTTCTGTAGCATCAACTGTAAGTTCCTTCTCCGGAACCTCTTCGTATATTAGCTTGTACTTGTTCCATTTTTCTTCTGCCTTCAGGACCGCCTTTATAAATTGACTATTCCCTATTTGTTCGACAAAAGTATATACGTCACCCGTATACATATTTACGAGCTTACTGCCTTTCGTTAAAAGGCCAATAAGATTTATATCCATATAACACCTCAATAGAGGCTATTATTCTTTCTCTACTTCGAGCAGTTCTTCAACAATAGCCTTTGCATCAAGACCAAATTCAACTGCATAGTCGATAGCAACCCTAAACATCCTCCTGCACTCAGCAGTATGTTTATCTATAAGCTTGCCTTTAATGTAGGGCTTTATAAAAAAGCCAACCCCTCGTTTTTTTACAATGATATCCTCAGCACTTAAGTTGTTTACTATCTTCTGGGCAGTTGAAGTTCCAATATCATACATTTCTGCCAGATCACGGATAGGTGGAAATTTTTCTCCCGGTGCAAGTTCACCAGTTACTATTTTGAATTCTAGATCGGTTTGTACTTCCTTTACGACAGATTCATCCTTAAAACTGCTCTTTACACCAGAATTCTGATTTGACATTTTTCACCTCTTAACTTTCCCTGATCCCTCCGCCGGTCTGTGATTGTAACTGCGATTGACTTAGCGCAAATGCGCTAAAATCAATCTTTCCATCTTTGATAGCAGAAAGGATAGCGTCGACATTATATTGTTTAGCTGCGAGTTCCTTCTTCAGTACACCGAACTGTTCAGCATCATATGTAACCTTTATAGTATTGATGTCATTCTCCAATACTCTAATCTTTCCTTTTGTATCTTCAAGTATAGCATAGAGTTTATTGAGCTTTTCCTGCTTTTTTTTAAGTATCATTTCATAATTGCTTCTCACTTCGAATACCTCTCTTTACTTTTCATGAATTGCTTCTGTGTAATTGTTCTTTTTCTTTAAATAAATCACATACCCTAGACCAAGAAGAAGGGTCATGAGTACAGCGATAGTAATAAGGTTATTAGACAGGATATTAAGTGTATCTGACCATATTCCCTTATCTTCTTTCTTTACTTCTTTTATGATTTCTTCCCTTACCTCTTCAATCTCTTTCTCTTCTTGTATCTCTGCTCCCTCAGTTGATGGAGCTTCACCCTTTTTAACCCCTATTTCTTCAAGGTAAGACCGGTTATTTATAAAGTTGAATGGGCTACCATTTGCAGCTATATAGTCGGCCTGCCATTGGATGAGCTTTTTGTATGCTTCAATGACCTCATCTGATCTTGTCCTTTTGCCAATCTGCATATTCTGGATTGGACATGCACTGTTAGTAATTATCTTTTCAAAGCTTGATACATTGTCCGGATGACCGTTCTTTATGGAATCAGCCATAAAAAGATATGTTGATACCCAAAGGAACTTATCATAGTCGGACATTGCTTCATATTCACCAATCATTTCCTCTTCACTCTTACCGTCAGCACTTACACAGTTTGCGTACATTTTCCCAAACGTGCTTAAAAGTGAAGGAAATGAATAGCCTTGCAACAGGCTCTCCCATGAACTGTCACTTTCGATAAACGATACCGTATTCAGGAACTCTTGATATACTTTTTCTGCATCCTGATTAGCATCACCCTGTTCATCCATGATCACATTACCAGCCATGATATCAGTTGCTTCGTTGATGGAAGTTGCTGTCTCATGAGTATTATTGGAACCTGCCTCGTTCTTGACTATCTCCCAATAAAAAGTCAACTCCCCATTATTTGTTGCGACAAAAGAAGAATCTATATCCTTTCCGGACATAAAGTCTCTCAGCTTATATCCATCGTTTAAACCGCTTATTGAAATTTTGTATGTGTTTGGTGCTGGAACTGATATCACCGGGATGTTTCCGGTTGTATTTCCCCATGAGGCAGCTTTTTTCAGCTCATACTCCTGTGTATTGACACCCATTACATCTTCCATCTTTACGGTAAAACTTGTTCCGTCATAGCCATTTGACGAATCTACCACTACAAATTTCACATTGAACATCGTATTCATTTCAGCTGCATAAGCAGTGCTCATATATAATCCGGTTTTGACTTGATCACACGGAGTCCAACACATAATCAGCAGAAGTATCAGAAGGACCGTGAGACCTTTCATAATATTTTTCATCCTGTTTCCTCTCACTTTCCAAATTTATTTGTCTGCCTATGCTGGAGTCTGTCAGGATGTGTCTGATGATTAAGACCATCCTGTCTTTGATCGTGCTTTATACCATAACCGGAATAAGATTTCATATTCCCGGTCTGTGGAACTCCATAAGAAAACCTATTACTGTTGTTATCCTTCTTATCGTTAAGATTCATTTAAACCTCTCCTTCCATCCTCACCGTGAGGATCTTTTTTATCAATAATTCATTAATCCATATCCAAATATCACACTGGAATTAAGGTCATAGGAATTAATTTTGACCTGGTCTCCGGAATTTCCTTCAATCGTATATACTGTGGTCTCATCCCTTCCAATAACTATTCCTGTATGGTGTGACTCTCCCTGCCCTTTGTAGTCGAAATATATTACGTCACCTGCCACGATATCCCTGAAATCCCTTCCTGCAAATCTTCCGACATTAGAGAATGCTTCTGTCATATCTGGACAATACGCATAATTTACTGAACTCGGATAACTTGCACCATAACCTGAATTACGCATGATGTAGTAAACAAAGCATGCACACCACGCTACTCTGCCCCCAAATCCAAGATATGACCAGAATGTACGTCCGCCTTTGTTTCCAAGGAACTGTTTGGCATACTCGACTATCTCATCACAACCTGTACGTGTACCATCTACCCAATTGACTCCGCTCAGGTCCTCTACAGCGAGACTACCTGAATAGCCACCAATATTTACGAGCTTTGACATTTCATCAAAGATTTCGTAATACGATTTGAGCATTGACAGTTGCTCTTCCTGATCTTCTGTACGTGCTGTGCCCTCCAGCATATCAATAGGATCCTGGAAGTACTCCTGAACAAGGGTATATATTCCATCACAGTTAAGTGTGAATGTTGTTACGCTATGACCTCCACAATCTATATGACCATTACAGGCATGGACACATCCGCTACAGTAAGTTGTATATGAATTACCACTTGAATCTGTATGGTCATGCCCCGGGCAGTAGTAGTAGCAGCATTCATCACATGTATATGAAGAATGGTAGGCCATCGGTAAAGGGTTAGGACAGTCAGAATGTGCATGGACTTCACCGCACGATCCACAATTGTCTATATCACCCTCACCACTCACAAGATCCTGTCCGCAGTACTCGGTAGTATCAACCTGTGTGATTACGAACATCTTGTCAATTATATGATCAAGTAACGCCTGACATTCAGCATCCGTAGGACTATTCTCATAGTTCATGAGGATCACCGACTGGAACAAGGGCTTCACCATCTCTATAATCTCGGTGTCAGTTGGGAATACTGCACTAATCGCTCCATATGAATGGTCAGTTATCAGCCCACCGGCTCCTTCAGAAGTATTTGCCCTGAACCTAGCTATATTGTAAGTAGATGCAGCCGCTGAAAGCTCCCCTACAATTTCATTCTTTAACGCATCAGTTTTTGCCGGAATACCTTTAGTTGTATCATTTAGGTATGCGTCTATATTTACTTCATCACCAGTATCCTCATCGTTGAAAACCCCTCCGAACACTCCGGCTATTGCCATAACCGGAGCTGTCATGAGGTTGAATCCGATTGCAATAACCAATATGACAGCAATTGGAACTATCATTTTGGTTCCAAGATGCTTCATAAGCTCCAAGAGCAGATTTGCAGCTTTCTTTAACCCTTTAGCTGCAGCTTTAACCCCTTTCTGTCTTGCCTTTTTCCATGCGGCTTTAAGGCCCTTGTTTTTTATGAACTTTGCTCCCTGAACAACTCCTTTTCCTGCCCTATAAGCTCCTTTTCCTGCATAAACAATGGTCTTTCCTCCGGTCTGCATCGTCTTTACAGTAGCCTTTACAGTTTTTACAGATACTCTTGTAGTTTGATACGTAGTTTCCATTGCGGTCCCTACTGCCTTTAATCCAAGATCTTCACTCCCCATAAGAGCCTTACCTGCAAAACTCCATGTACCAATGGAACCTTTTCCAAGAATTTTAAATGTCTTAGGAAAAGCACTTGTAAAAGTCCACCTGACACCTTTAGCCGCAGCTTTGATACCATTGAATCCTAATTTCTGAGCCCCATAACCAATAGCGGCAGCACCTTTTCTGATGCCGTATCCCGTAGCACTCATGAGCTGTTTTCCTGAATAAGCACCGCTAAACACATTTCTTGTCAACTGACCGACCATAACAATCTGTTGTCCGGTTTTTATGGTTGTGTCAATGACAGTCTGAACGCCATTTATTCCATGTTTTAACGTACCCTTCACATTCCCTGCAGTCTGTATTAACCCTTGGGCTATTTTTGTCTGGTCAAGTCCGGTTCCTAAAGCCTGGCTCTTAAGAATATTAAAAGCATTGTTGGATAGTGGTGTGACACGGGCTATACCTGCAAATCTATCCAGAGTTTGATAACCCTTGACGGTGAAATCAGTTACAGCGACAGCACCATTTATTGAGTTTGCACCTCCCTTTATTCCTAACTCAGATATCTTCTGAGCTGTTTCAAATCCTCTTATACCAACAATACCCGCAGTCGCTAAACTTCCGACCGAAGCCGTTCCCATATCATCGCTTGATGATAATTTTGAGACTTGCCCCAGAACTGATACAGTGCCATTTTTAATGTTTCCTAGAGCTGATACGTTATTTTCAAGCGATTGCTTCAAAGAAGAACCACTTACTCTGATATTGTTTTTAGCCCTGTCATTGCTTATGAAATTATTGGAATTATAGTTATTTGTTGTTGCAACAGCCCTCATGAAAGCCTGTATCTGAGCCTGTGATGCTGTCTGAACATGACCCGTTCCGGTTTTCCTGTTGACTTCATAATTCATAGAACTAAGAGCCTGTTTTAGACTATCTTCGCTCATGGATATAGGAGTCTTTGAAACCTTGGGCTTTTGACCATTGAATGAAGGATTTACATGATTAGATGTTCCTACATAGTTTTCACTATTTCGTCCTGTGGGCGTTTTGTCGCCTTTATGACTTCCATTAGAGTTATTTTCATGAGTGGCTTTAATATCCTTTTTAGGATTTTTTTCACCACTCTTAGGAACATGTTTAAGTGAATGACCTTTGTTTGAGTTATGAGCCTCATAGTTATTGACTTTTCTACCAGCGCCCGTTACATTGTTCGTTTTTTTGTACTTAGCCACTAGAAAACTCCTTTTTTATAAATCCTCACCGTGAGGACCCGGTGAGGGTTTATAGTACTTAAGATGCCTTTACACCGTATCTTCCTCGTATCTCGCTCTCTATCTCCCTGTCTGTCTTTTCGGCAACAAATTTGCTGCTAGCGATAATGCTTTCAACATAATCTGCCATCTCCTTATCGGATTCTTCACCTTCACCGAATTTAGTGGAAAGAAGTTTATACAGATAACTTTCTTCAGGGAACTTATCTTCAAACGGTACGAGCGTATTTTCAGCAAATAAAAGTCCGTTTCCGGAATCAGCATTTGTAACATATCCCATCTGTGATTCTGAGATGTTGAGCATGCCTGCGAGTACCCTCAGGTTCTCAGGTTTCTGATTCAGCATCATGATAAAATCAGAGTTGGATAACATTCCTCTTGCCTGATCTGATCTTAAGAGGTCTTCGATATCCTGAGTGATACCGGTGATTACAAGACCGTACTTACGTCCTCTCTTATAAAGCTGTTTGAGATAATCTGCAGAATAGTAACTCTTGAACATTACATGGATCTCATCACAATAGCAGTATGTTCTGACACCCCTGTTCTTGTTCTCTACCATTCTGTTCCATATGAAGTCAAACACGATGATGAGCGCTATCTGTCTCAGCTGTTCTCCAAGATCACGGACATTGAATACTACAAATCTGTTATTAACATCAACGTTGGTCTTGTGTGAGAAAACATCCATGGATCCACGTGTGAAATACTCAACACCTTCAGCTACATAATGTGCGTCAACGCTTAATTCTCCTTCTTCATCAAGTGCATCCTGTAGATCCATGAGCGTAGGAAGATAATTGATGTCAAAGTCATGATCAAGGTATTCGGCATATGCCTTTCTTACGCATCTGTCCACGATAGTCTTCTGTGAAGGAGTAATCATGGAAGCTGTGTCCGAACCACCCATTGAAATCATTCTCTCTATGATGGATAAGATATAGTCTGATTTTTTCTTTAATGCCTTTTCCTTCTTTGTGCTGAGTGGTGTTATTGAAGGATCATCATCCTCATCAAGTCCATAGTCCTCTGTCATATCCATAGGATTGATATAGTATTCCGAATCCGCAGATATCTTGATGACAGTTCCACCAAAACACTTACAGATTGCTGAGTACTCATTCTCAGGGTCAATGACGAGAATTCCCGTCTTATCATCATCAAGGAATACATTGAGCATTTCTCTCTTTACCGCAAATGATTTTCCAGATCCGGAAGACCCAAGGATGAATCCTGAAGGTGTCTTCATACCCGTTCTGTTTACGATAACAAGGTTCTGTGAAATACTGTTTCTGCCATAGTAGAAACCTCCGCTATGGAAAAGTTCCTGGTTTCTGAACGGCATAAAGATTGAAGATGATTCTGTAGTAAGGGCTCTGTCTACACACATGTCATGAGGATGATATCCGAATGGCAGTGTGACTCTCCATGCCTCTTCCTGCTGTATAGTCAGACACTGGAGCTGACAGGTATACTTTCTCGCAATACTCATTACAAGATTACAGTTAGCATCAAGCTCATCCAGATCTTTACCATGCACAAGACATGTGATGGTCACAAAAAACATCTTCTGGTTCTTGTTAAGCATGTCATCATATAATTCTTCTGCCTGTACGTGTGCATCCTTGATAGAGTGAGGAATTGTTTCCGGAGAATATCCGGATTTGATGGCTCTCTTCTCTGCATCAATCTTATTTGCTTCAATACCAGTAAGCTGCTTTTTGACGATTCTGAGACCTTTATCCTGTGCTACAGGCTGTACCGAAAGAGTTGTTGTGATTGGAAAGTCCTGATCGACAAGCTCTGCAAAAAATTCATCCTGTAGGGATTTTGGCAGGTTATTAAGATAAAGAACCCGGTAGAATTCATCTTCTATTTGGATATGCTTTGCTCTGAACTCCATATATTCAGGGGCAATATAATCCTTTGAGGAAATGCCCTGCTTCTTGATGTAGTCAAAGTCTATATGGAACTCACCTTCCCTGCCTTTCCTGAACTTGTCATGGAAGAAGGCTAATCTCTCCGTTGTACTTAACGGTCTACCATCAGAACTTATCTTTTTAAGGTTCTGTATTACCTCTGCATCGATCTTATGGAAACGGAGCAGGGCTTCTATTGGTGAATTGGCATCAATAGTTACCGTGATATACTTCTGAAGGCTCATATCGTTTTTACCAATGCTCATCGCCCTGGCAATGACCTTGTTAAATTCGATTCTGTGACGGTCATTACCGTCATTCTTCATGTGTTTAAAGATTTTTCTCTGCTGTTCCTTTTTAGATATGGTTCGATTATCGACAGAGATCTGGAATCTCATTTCATCTGAGAAATAGTTGAAGAACTCACCGAGCTTTACGAATATGTCTACCTGCTCATCCTGCTGAGCAGTCTTATAATTGATATCCTTGATTGCGTACATCTTACTGAACTTATTCGGTTCAACTTCAAAGATACCTTCATCATAATCAGCGATAAAAGGAATGGACTGCTGTACTGTCTTGGGTATAACAGTGGTTGCTTTCCTTCTCTTCTTAAGAACATTGTTCTTTTTTCTAAGCTGCTTTTTACCAAGCTCTATTTCCTTTTTACGGAGCTTTAGTTGCTCTGCCTTATATTTCTTCAGGATATCAAGTTCTTTTTTATTAGGGATATACTCCGGATTATCTGCTTGCTTCTGTTCAATCTCTTTTGCCTTTCTTGCAAGCTTCGTCTCCGTTTTCTTCTTTTCTTTTTCCTTCTTCTTTTTATCCTTGTTGTTTCTGAACGGGAACCTCACGGTGAGGATTTTTTCTTTTTCGACATCATATGGTGCCGCTACCTTATCTATATCACTCGTATATGTCGCTTCTCCGTTTGCTTCCGCTTCAGCAAGTAAAAACGTCTTTTCCAATGCAAGCTCTTCCTTATACTTTGCCAGTTTCTTTCTGTCCTTTTTTGATTTAGGCATATCCTCAGCATCAGCCTGATCCTGCCAGGTCCTGAATGCATTTTCAGACTTGTACTTCCTTTTTACCGGATACATCATCTGTGTGAGAAAAAAAATCTTAGCCATCTTTTCCATTGGCACACCGTTTATTTTTACATAACCGACTGACAACAGCGGAAGGGCGATTATAATTATGGCCCATCCGAGTATATCTTCAGGAATTATGTTTCTGCATTTCCAGTACAGAGGGACACATATGGCTCCTGATATGATGGTACATATAAGTTGCCTGGCAGTGAGGCCAAATGCGAGCTTTTCTTTATATTTTCTAATTTCTTCAGGTATTCTTACTGCAATCATTTAAAGACCTCTCCTTCCTTAAACATTACCCTGCATCTAATATTGATTTAGCCCATTGTCCACTCTTAGCACAGGCCATCACCAATACAATGCCTCCTAAAAGCATCGAATAACAGAGATTGGATACATTCGTGGCAGCATCTGCACCACTTCCCGTAGCCATTGTCGTTACCGCGTTTGTCATCATGATTCCAAATAATTTGATGCTTATGATTATCATCACACCATGAAGACATACCCCGATAAAATTCAGGAAGAACTTTTTGGTAATCCTGCTGAACCCACCACCACTTCCATCACCCAATGGAAAGAAAGCACATGGCAATGGTGATACGCATAACAGACAATAGATTTCAAACATTCGTCCAAACGCTATTACTTCAACCAATAGTCCGCATATTTTCACCGCCATAAGCGGAAGCAAAACCACAATGCACAGAAGTAGTGGCTGGAAAAATCCGGTTATACTATCTACCTCCGAATCGATTGTTGCCTTTAAAGTTGTACCTAGTGAGATTGTGCCACTGACACCGAGGCTGCTTATCCATATAGCAGCCTGGTTATAACAGGCTTTGAGAAATGTTGGGGCAATATCGATCATCACCTTTGAAAGGACCATCTTGACCGCGATCTTAAGACCATGTTCCCATTTTATTAGATCCACCTTTGAGGCTACATTAGCAAGTTCAATTAGAAGACATATGCCAATAACTATGTAGCAGAATGGTTTTAAAGCGTTAGACAACGTAATAACCTGTGACCATACACTGTCGGCGGAAAAAGCAGATCCGCCGCCAGTCAGGACATCCACGCTATTATTTACCAACGTATCAAAACTGGTAAATGCATCAGAAAGCAGGTTTTTTAACCAATCTTTAGCAAAATCCATTGATTACCCCTTTCCTTACTGCATAAACCGATTATGCGAAGAACTGTGATGAAAGACCTGCCACAGCAACAACGATAGCTCCAGCTATTATTGTGTTGATTCCACGTGTCTTTCCGTCAGCATCATCATTCTTCCATCCAAGTCCGAACATAACACCGCCAACGAACATTACTACTCCGCCAAGACGTGTTACCCATGTCTGGATAAGAGTTGCGATGGTGTTCCAAAGGGCATCAGCTGCAAATACCTGACCTGCAATCATGAGCACTGAGAGAGCGCATAAAGCAGCGATTGTTGCATGACGGTTCATGAAGTTTCCTAAGTTCTCTTTTACACTGATTCTTTTCATTGTTGTTTCTCCTAACTTTTGAATATTTTGTTATTGGTTCTATATCAAACACTGATTTGTGTTTAATAAGCAGTAAAAAGGAATTGCTTCAAGCACTTTCCATATCATCGATAGTCGTCTCTTCATCCTGAGTAATTTCATCAATGGAGTCCATGTCCAATTCATCAGCAAGGTCATTAATATCCTGCATGATGGATCCGATTCCATTGTCATCATCCATGACAAAATCCTCATCATCTTTTGTTTCAAGATAACTTTCATATGCTTCGTTAATATCTTTCTCTGATGTCTCACCATCTTCTACAACAAGCTCATCATCCGGTATGATATTAAGATCACTTATGTTTTCAAAAATGAAACTTAGCGACTTTATTATCTCCTCATCACGAGTATTCTTTGATGTATTAAGACTTTCTATCTCACTTATCGAAGTGGCACTGAACGTATCCGGTTCCTCATCGAGGAACAGTTCTTCAAAGGATCTATTGATCATTTCCTCAGAAGTCTCTCCATCCTCTACAACAAGCTCATCATCTGGAAGCACATCGTATTCATTCAGATTTTTTGCAAGTCTCCTCACGGCAGCCTCTCGGTCCACATTGAACTCGGTATCTTTTAACTCTATACCTGCTTTTCGGTTTATTTCTTCGAAATTCAGTGCTTTCTCAGCATCTGTGTTGTTATTCTTTTCGTCCTCACGGTGAGGATTATCATGCGCTATAGCATGGTGTTCATATGAGTATCTTGGATCTCCATCAGACGTGAATCTATAATTTGGGTGTTCCTGATAAACGTATTTCTTTGAGTAAAATGGTCTCCGTCCGCTGACAAATAAAATGCATTCATCAGATTTCATTTCTGAATAAAGTTCGTCCGATTCAAAAAGACCTCTTCCGACAACATCTTCATTTGTAGAGCTACTGCCCTGTCTTCCTCTTGTCCTTCCGGTAGTCTTTTTATCGAAGGTACCTTTTCCAAGAAGATCTCTGAAATAATTCAGAGTATCCATATGCTTGATACCACCAAGGTAGAGCATTGAACTACAGTTATCGATTATGACTCCCCACTCTTTTTCATAAATTTTCTTAATCTGTTCCAGCGACTGAAGTATGATAGTCATGCCTACTCCGAAGCTTCGTGCATATGCAAGGAGCTGTACAAAGTTCGGAACCACACAGGTATTAGCAAACTCATCAAGGATCAGTCTCACCGGTACCGGCAATCTCTGTCCTTCATGCCTGTGAATGACAGATGCACAGTACTGAATTTCTTGAAACATAGTAGTGAAGAGCATTCCTGATACGAATGAGAATGTCTGATCTGTCGGTGGGACAATAATGAATATTGCGGTCTTTTCTTCACCGACCCTGTCTAGATGCATATCATCGGCGCTCAGTATCCTCTGTATCTCATTTCCTCTAAATGGCTGCATTCTTGCAAGTATCGACATAAGTACGGAATTACCTGTCTTGTCCGGTGCCTTTTTTCTGAACTCAGAATAGGTTCTATATGCAAAATCTTCGCCATATTTTTCTTCATACTTTCGGAAAAATATATCAAGGTCTGAGTTGTAGTCTTCCCTGCTTGAATCCTTAATCTCAAGCATCGCTATCAGTTCAAGCAGTGTTTTGAAAGTCTGACACTCTTCCGTGAACGCTTTTGGAATTGCATACATGAGGGACTGCAGGAACATCCTTTCCGCCTTGGGCCAGAACGGATCCGGTGTATCTTTCTTTTCACCACCATCTGTATTGATCATGATAGTTTCAACTAATGCTATGACTCTTTCTTCATATCCGGGTCTTTCAGGATGAAGATATATGATAGGGTTGAAACATGCACTTTTTGATTTATCAACAAGATCAAGAGCCCTTACCTTGTATCCTTTTTCATGTTCAAGGAAATATCCTCCCTTTTCCATGATTTCGCCTTTTGGATCTGTGAACACATATGAGGAATGAGCCTGCAAAAGATTTGGCATTACATATCCACGCGTCTTACCTGTACCGGAACCACCCACAATAAGAGTATTCATATTGATTGACTGATAGTTGATGAAGGATATCCTCTCCGTTTTCGTGAGTAGCATATCCATGTTGTGATATTTAGCTTTGATCCTTAGCTCCTCATTCTTATCGTTATAGAAGCTCTTGCATTTTTCGTTGAATTCTTTTTTTGCTATATCACACTGCTTTTTCCGCTCAGCGTTGTTTTCATATAGCGGACTTGAATTAATATCCTTTACCCTGTTCCTATACTCTTCCTCATACAGGATTGGTTTCCATTCTCTTTTTATGTTTGCATCTACTATGCTGGCAACCTCTGCTTTGATATCTTCCCTTGACTTTGGCTTTGGATAGCCAGATACGTCTACTCCCTTAGCTTTATCATCTTCAAGTTTGAACTGTTGGATCTCAGCATCTTCAATGAGGATCTTCTGGATCCTGTTTCCCTCGTTCTTCCAGTGCTTTACCACCTTATTTCTGAGAGAATGCCTCTGAATCCGGCTTCGCCTCTTTGCAAGATCCTGTATTTCTTTTTTTGCTATGTTGTCAGCAAATAGCATCTTGATTTCTGAGAGCTTTCCCCATCTTGCTGTTCCATATTCTTTTCCGTGAATGTAATTCTTTTTGGAATTCTCTATGGCAGCTACTGTAATGAACCACCCACAAAATCCATACAGGAGATAATTGAATGTATATTCTTTAGTCCAGATGAACCCTAAAGGGTCTTTCATAAGCTTATTACTCAAGACCTTAAAGATTGTGCTCATTTCATCCTTGGCATTTATTACACCTTCTGAGATGAGTACCTCCGTATATGCCTTGCAATATGCAAGATGAAAAGTCGTATAAAGTATTGCCACCAGAAGAATCGCATATAGAATATACTGGATTGAACTCTCCTTTTTAGGTTTCATTCAAACACCCCTTTTCATATAAACGTATTACTTTGTCCCTAGCTTTTGAGGTGATAGGTTTTATATTTTCTAATTCAATGCCTTCGTCCAAAGCATATGAGTAAGTTTCTATAGACCAACAAAAATCTTCATCAATTTCTATCCCTATAAGCCTTCTTTTGGCATCCTCTAAAGCTTCATCTTCACGATTGAACCCGTATGCTCCAATGTGACAGTCCTGCTTTTCATCATCTGATTTAGCTTTTTGAAAAATCCGATATCCATATCCGATGATCATCATTAACCTCCTTCTCGTCCTCACGGTGAGGACTTATCTTCCATGGTTATCCGGGTTTATCGTAGGTATGTTATTCCCTTTTATCGGGTTATCTTTTCCAATGCCAAAATTCTTTAATGTCTGAAGTTTTGCCTTGAAACCATTTATCATTGACTTCCAATCTTTCATTGACATCTGGAAATTAGTTTGTGCATTTTCCTTTATATGCTCAGCACGTACATTTGGATCCTTTGCCATTCCATTATTAACATTTCTTTCAGACTGTCCTGCATTCACCTTTTTACGCTCATTCTGTATTGCTTCTATATTGTCAGTCTCTGTCTTGAGCTGCGATTCCAGTTCCGCATATTCCTTTTCGAGGATTGCTTTTCTTTCAGGATCATCCTCTACAGCTATCTCAGCATTCTTAATACCCATTTCATTCTCAATGGTGTTGGACTTTTCTAGTGACTGTATAGCCTGACTTATTAAAAACGCTTCTCTGAAATCAAGATTCTGTTCGAGAGTTGTCAGATCACCTTTTCTGATAATCTTACGGATGAAGGCTTCATCAATTGCCTGACCCTCTGGGATGATATTCTCATTCTTACCTTTTAGCTCATGGTCAAGTACTGCATTGCCTCCCTTGTAATCAAATCCGTTGCTTTTCAGTTCCTCTTTTAAAGACTCGATTGTATTGTTGTTTAGTAACTGCTCGTTTTGTTTCGTTACATCATCCGCCCAGGATTTGTAAACATCCTCTGTCTTAAACTTGTAAAAATATTTTGGATTACCAAGTAACGCATTCATCTCTTCGCGAATACTCTTCCAATATCCTTTAGGTCTTCCCTGATATCTCTTATCGTCAAATGTTTTTACTAACTCATTGTCTTTATATACCTCATACTGCGAACGGACATATTTTATAGATTCACCTTTTTCATTAGTGAAGGTATCATCAAAGCCATGTACTTTGATGTAATTGCCAGGATTTACTGCATCTGCTATTACAAAGTCTCCTGAATCAGGTTTTGAAAGGTTGTAGCCGGTCAGTCTGTTGAGCCCTTCTTCAAGATCCATTTTTTTCAGATTACCTTCATCATCAAGGACCGCTTCCTCCAGGATAGATTCATTCATTTCCACATTGAACTGTTCTGTGGTCTCATCTATAAGATGTTCTTTTTCAGCAAGTAGTCCGTTGTATACTTCCTTTTCTTCATCTGTAAGGTTTTCATATCCTTTCTTACGCAATGCATCGATCTTTTCCTGTATCCCATACAACATTTTTTCATTTATGAATCGTGCATTTGCCTTTGCAAACTTTTCCAAATCTTCACGGAAAATCAATATTTCTTTTTTGTTAGAACCTTTTGCTTCGAGCCCACAAAATGTCAGATCGTATCTTTTGGCTATATCGGAAAACAGTTTCATTTCCTCTTTGGACATCCTTACTCCGACATTGTCCAATGGTTTTCCAGTTGCCTTCATATTTTCAAATGTGGTGATACCAGCTTTGCCGTTTATCTTGCTGAGAGCAATCTCCTTACTGTGTCTTGATTTGGCCATTTTATATTCCAGCATGGCTCTTTTTCTTTCTGGATGATTCTCAATAAATTTAAAAATCTTATCCAAAAGCTTGGCTATAAGCTCCAATGCCCTGGCAGAAAGATTAAGCGTTGCCTGTCCTGAATCAGTTCCTAAATCCGCCATACATCCAATCCTTTCTTCTGTCATCCTCACCGTGAGGACAAATTATAATTATTATTTTTGTGTTGCTCTAGCATTACGCCATTACACATATTATATACAATGAATTATAAATTACAAGAACTATTTAAAAATATTTAAATTTATTGGATGGTAATAAAAAAGACCGTTGCCTAGATGTGAATTAAACATCTATTACAACAGCCCCTTTTTTATGGCTATCAGGCGATTTGTTCAGCCCTAACATATTCTCTTATACGATATTTTGAATCATCACTTAGTTTAGATGATATGTATAACAGCAAAAGGAACAGATTCAGTTTTTGCTCTTCCTCTGCTGTGTTAATTATGAACGGTTGACCAATGATACTTATGTCATCAACAAAATAATAACGGGCCTTGCCATTTTCCAGTTCTTTGAAAATCTCCGATTTTTCAATTCTCGAAAGGATCTCTCCTTCACTCTGTCCCAAAGATTCACACGAAGAAATCCATGAAGCGTACAAATTATCTATCTCTTCTTTTGCTTGGTTCCATGTTTTTCCTTTTCCTGTGATAACATACTGCTTGTCCATTTTATATACATTGTCTTCATGCAGCTCTTCATTAAATTTGTTTCGGAACATTTCTTTGATTTTCATCTGCGGATTTTCCTTCTTTCTTTTTCATCTCATATTCTTTACCTAGCGTCTTCACATACTCATTGAAATAACCATATGTTTCCATTTCTATGTTCATTAGATCTACCTTGGATTCGATGCCCCGGAGCTTAGCTTCAGCTGCACTGATTTTCTTTCTATGTGCCTGAAGCTTTTCCGGCGTAACAAGACCTTTAGCCTGCAATCTCTTTTTTAGCTCATTGATCGTCTTCACATCTTCAAAATATTCAGTGGACATATAGCCTTCATTGTTTTTGTTGACAGCAATCTTATAAGACAGGTGCTCAATTTTATCCGGGAGATTTAAGAGAGCTTTCTCTTTATCTATTGCAGCTCTCAACGTTTCAATGGCAGAGTTTAGCTTCTGTAACTGGACTGAGGTTTTGCTTATTCTTTCCTGGATTGCATCGAACGTTTTTATATCTTTCTTTTCAATAAACCTGAGGCAGTTACACTGGAACTGAATGATTTCACGCAGCTGTTTTTCCTTAGCTGTCATAGCACTATTGCTATTGTGTAAATATTTATAATCGTTGATTCCATTTACGGTGTATTGCTTCTTGATATCCTTGATAATCTCAGTTTCTACGATAGATCTTCTCTTTGCATAAGTACCATTCAGCTCATCACGCTCTAGCCTGGTATGTTCATCAATATCTTTATAAGGATCGAACTCTCCAACGATGTATTCGTCAAAATATTTGAGGTTTCCATTTCCCGGAACTGTTCTATGGTTTGAGTGTTCCTGTATTATCTTTTCAAGATTGGACCGTCTATAGAAACCGTCACCTGACAGGGAATTATCCCTCACCCCACGCCTGGCTACAGGCGGTTTATAAGTGATATATTCGAGCCACTCTCCATTCTTCTTTTTATCCCGGATTGAATAACCCTGTTCACGTAACCTTTGGAGCAATGAATCAAATGACGAGACCTGAGGAAGCCAGAAATCTATATCTCTCTTGACCACCATACGAACAGTTTCCTTGTTTGCTTCCTTGTCATCATACTGAGAAGTATTCCTATAGCTGTTCACGTCGTCTTTCGATATATCACCTGATTCACGCTTACTGATCAGCTCATTTTTTCTGTCTGTTGGCTCATAGTAGTGTGTTTTTCCTTCATCGTCCTTGTACTTAACAAGCTTCATTTCTCTTGTATCTTCAAGGACATGAAGACCGTATTCTTTGCATAGTTCGTCAGAAACCTGCCGGATAAAATCAACGGCCTTATGGTCATTGTTGAACTTCTTTCCATACAGGTCCCATGCAGATAAAATTATATGATTATGGGTATGAGCTGTATTTGTATGAGTGGATATCTGACACGGAAAGTCAGGGATTATTTTTACGACCAGCTTCCTTCCGATTTCATTTGCGATTTCCGGTCTTATGTTCTCTTCAAAGCTCTGAATAAGGTGCCAGCCTATGACCTCTTTATTATCTTTTGTGGCCTTCCTGTTCTTGTCATTCTCCTTCTTCTTGCTCCAAAAAGCAGTATGGTCCAATATGAATGTTTCAAAAGTCTGTCCTTCGATAGGGAAGCAGGAATTGTATGATGTGTATGTTCTGAAGGTCAATGTACCTTCCTTGTCATTCATTGCATAATCCAGTGAATCTTTCATGGAATCATTCAACGATTTCCCAGCAGTTACACCCTCCATTTCCAAGACTCTTTGTACTTTGTCTTCTGAAATATCCTCGACTTTATCACGAGTTATGTATTCAAGGGCCGCATTCAATGTGGCTGTGATCTTATGTATTTCTGTGTAAGCCAATTTAGAATCCCACCTTCATAAATTCATTGAACTTTATCCTGAGTTCCCTGATAATTCTTCTCACATATTGTATATCTTTGTCAGTGATTTCCTTCTTTTCTGAGATAGCTTTGATAGATTCATTTATTGATTCAAGCTCCGCATTGAAAGTATCTATGTCTCCTTTTACCGCTTTTGAGTAAGCATGGAAAAGGTGGCTCATTTCCATCATGAGGTCCTCATAATCCTGTTTACTTTCAATCCTGTTTGAATTGACCCTGTGGGCTATCTGATTGATGTTCCCACCTATATGGTTCACTTCATACATAAATTTCTTTTGTTCTTCTTTGGAATCTTTTTTAGAACTTTGTTTAACGGAGCCAAACATGATCAACTGTCTGAAATAATCGGAATAGGAAATTCCAAGTTCATCACATTTTGCCTTCAATATTTCATATTCTTCATCAAGCAATCTAACGATTATTTGATTGTTTCGTAATCTTTTTTTATCAGCCATAACTTCCTCTTTATATACAAAACAGCAAGACAAGCCCTATCACAATACTTAACGGGATACAGAAAATCTTTTTATTTGAATTCCAAAAATATCTCACTCCCTGATATGCGGAAAAAAGCACAATGGCTATTAAACAATAATAAATTGTAATTAGCATAATTATCGTCCTCACCGTGAGGAACTTTTATGATTTTTCCTCACTGCTCAGCGTTAGATTTAAGGGGTTTTAGGGGGGATACCTCACTAACAAGCTGGGATGGTGGCTATCCACCTCCCCTTGCTTGCTATATAACTTAATTTCATGAAATGAATTATATTGGAAATGCTAATTTCCGTCAATATGATACCCTCACCCAAAAGCAAAACTTAATATCAATAAAGGCTGTGATCCGAACAATACAACGCAATCTGACTGAACACAAAATATAAAAAAGATGCGATAAAAGGAAGGATGAGGAATCGACATTCAGCCACTATGCTTCCCCAAAAACTGTCACCTACCCTCACGCTCTCATATACCTTGTAGCACGCAAATAAGAAAGTTGCTGCCCCGACATACATGGCGATTTTTGAAACAAGGGAAAGAACCCCAAATATCGGAGCCAATGGTGTGAGGATGATATCCCGGAACGTCGAAACGAACGCTTCCTGCATCTCAAGTCTTCTCTCCACCTTCCTTCTGTAAGCGTCCTGAATCATCCTTTCCTCTTCGCTAATTTCTTTATAAAAAGGACTGTTTTTATATGACCTGTTAGGATCCTTCCGCCATTCTTTATACCTTTGGATATCCCTCATTAGTTCATCTATGCTCTTCTCATCCTGTTTCTTTTTTCCGAAACCCATACTTCTTCCTTTCCAAAATCAAATAATTGATAGCACAAAACCAGTCCGTTAATGAACCGGATTTCATGCTACCATAGCTGAACTATTTTCAAAATTTTTTAAATCAATAACGGGCTTAACATGATTGTTCCGTATAATCCCATTGCAAAAACCAACGTGAGAACTATCGCAATGATTTCTCCTTTTCTACTCTTTCGAGAAAGGAAAAACACCACAAGCACTGCCAGCACCATCAGGAACAAAGTAGCTATAACTGAGAAGTTGATTCCCTTAAACTTAACTGTCAACGTAACTGAAAAAATTGCAGATATCAGATAGATCACGGCAAGTACATAGGTGACAAGCTTCACATCCTTTGGATATATGATCCTGCTTGCCTTTTTCTCTTCACTTTTCCTTTTTTTCTCAGCTTCAACATCTATCCCTTTTACATATTCCTTGTAAGTGTCTGTGAAAAAATCGAACATTCTCCCCCTCCATTTCGTCCTCACGGTGAGGACGATTCAAAAAAGCTTCACTCTGTTGAACGGATAAAACCGGGCCACGATCTTGCCGGTAATATCCTCACCATCTATCGCACCAATGAGCCTGCAGTCTGCTGAGTGCTGGCGGTTATCACCCATTAAAAAATATTCATTATCACCACAGATAAAGACTGCCTTATCACTTACTTCCTCACCATCATTTGTTATGTAGTAATAGCCTTTATCCGATTCACATTTTTTGTATTCCTTGGTACCATCCGGATAGGTTTCAAAGTCATATTCCGAGTCTATCTTTTCATCGTTTATGTACACCGTTCCATCCATTATCCGGATCACATCTCCCGGAAGTCCAATGACCCTTTTTATGATCAGCTTATCATTCACTTTGGCAACAACCACATCGTATCTGTCTATAGATTTGTATCTTTTATCGGACCAGCATACGTCGCTTTCATGGAAATTTGCTTCCATGGATTGACCGTTGATTATTACTCTCTCGCATATGTTTTTTCTGAAAAAAAGAACCATCATCATGGCAATGATAATGCCAAATATTTTCAAATAGCCTTTCGTGCTATCCTTTATATCCATATCCTTTTGACTCACTCCAATATTTTTCTTTTCAACATTCTCACAGGTGCTCCCTATAGCTTCTAAATGGCTCTTAAAGGCGTTTATATTTCTAAGCCATCATTTTATCGTCTGGTCGATTTAAAGGCATTTTAAGGACCTGTACGTACTTCATTTATTTTAAAAAGGATTGCTTACTCTGACCATTTCAAAGCCACTTAAACGCTTTATCTATTCCCTCGATTCTGATCTTATTGATCATTGCACGCTGCTCAGATTCCGATTTCTGTTGGATCGCTTTTCTGAGTCCATATGGAAAAACCGCCTGCCTCCAAAACTATCTTTTCAACTCTTCTTCATTCATGATAACCTCCGATATTTGCCACCTGATTCATGCCTGAATCTTTTCATTTTTATCGGTTTCCGTTCTGCATTTTTCCAAAAATAAATACAATATTCATTTTGTTTATTGTAGTATTATGTACATACGTTGTCAATCATTTAATTTGATATTTTTAAGTATTTTCATTTTTCATTCCTCAAATTTTTTGACACATCTACACATGAAAAATAAAAAATCCAGCCCCGAAGGACTGGATATATACTATTTTATATCTGCGTCATTGCTTTCCACTTCAGTGAGAAGCTCTTGAAACACCTGTTCCTCATCATCCACATCATCTAACCAAACTCTGTCGCCATCCTCTCCATCATCATATTCGAGGAATACTGCGTTCCATTCATAGACTCCATTGACAAAAAATCTCGTGCCTTTAGGTGTCTTAAATCCCCAAGCATTAGAACCATAGGTATCTATAATGTCTTTTTCATACAATTTGCTGAACCTCTCCTCCATTGCCTCAACCATCAGTTCTAACGGAGTAGGTTCTCCATACTTGCCGGGATGCTGTTTTACATCAAAAACCTCTCGCACATTTCCCATTTAGGTTATGCCTTTCCTCCTTGGCAGCTTGGACACTTTCTCTGCCAAATGTCACTACCATTTGCTTTGTACTTATGACCGCAGTTTAAGCACTCCATCTCATAGAACCATTGAGCATTATCCGTTCCAGGCTCATCAGTGCGACCATTATTTCTTTGGTTATTTTTGTTGACCGTTCCTGTTTCAGTCCATTTTTTAGGCATTGAATTGTCCTCTTTATCTAAAATCATGATTTTATTATCTAAGTGTACCGACTCATCAACAATATCCTGTTTTCGATTTCTCATAGATAAACAGTATAAAATATTTACACCAAATACCACCGCTATCAAAAACAGGAAAAAAGCATTGAAACTAAATCCTGTCTTAAATAGCACCCAGAATCCGCCTATTATGGCGATAAACATAACTGCACCTGCAGGTGCTTCATATCTCGCTCTATTATTCCTATACTGCTCATAGTGCGCATATGATCGTTCCTTCTCTTCTTGAGTCATAAAGCATCCTCCATATCAATAATGTATGCTTATTCTGTTCCCCTTTATGCTAACATGAAACCGCTTGTCTTACCAACGGTACTCAAAAATGACTTCCTCACCTAACTATGAGATGCTTTTAAATCTAAATTTTCTTTGTATATCTGCATTTTGGATAATTGCTGCAGCCGTAAAAATCGCCATACTTGCCATTCTTTTTTATAAGATTTCCGCCACACTTAGGACAAATTCCTTCTTCGATGGATCTTTTCTCGGCTTTTGTTTTTTCATGTATGCTCTTCACATGAGATTCACGATTTTCCTTTGAATCTATATTTGCCTTTTGAAATAAATCAGCCAGCCTGTTCATCTGATCTTTACTGACTACCGCATTTTCTGAGTGCTCTTTAATGGCATTGTTCAGGTCTCCCCATTTCACAACTATGCTTTTTTTGAAATCGATCTTTATAGTTGCGTCTCCAGGAAATGTCACAATCGGTATGATCGGAATGTCTGATAAACCATTTTCTTCAAGCAATGCTTCGATTGCTTTTACATGTCCAAAGTTTTGATGTATAGGGTTCATGAATTGATTCTTATGGCCATATATAGACTGTGTCCATTTAGCACCATTCTCGGATCCAAGTATCCAGCCTTTATAATTTTTTACTTCGATCACAAATATTCCAAAACAGGAAACTATCACATGATCCACCTGTGTAGTTCCTGATTCAGAAGGAATCATCACATTATGAATCACCTTGTAGTTATCTTTGTCTAAAAAACCTAATATGCCAGATACTGTTGCTTCGCCTAAAGAGCCTTTGATTAAAGGCAACCACAATTTTTTTGTAAGTTTTAGTACTACATAGATAGCTATCAGAATCCAAATCCAATTATACTTTAAATACGCTTCAGCATTCATTGCACTAAGCCTCCCTTAGAATAGAATGAACTTAGGTGATTAAAGCAACCTAAACGTAATCATATCATCCAAAGAAATCTTTCGGATGTCACATTCTTCACCCTTGAGGTAGGTCTGAATATGATAGAACATCATGCAATCTCTCAATCTTGCTGTTATAGAATCACTACGACGCTTGTAGCCGTAATTCTTAAGCATCGTCCTCAGTTTCATTCTTGTATACTGCTTATCCGTAATGAACCTAATTCTTAATCTCATCAGCATGAAAAACAGGTCAAATTCAGGATAATCTGACATAAAATCTTCTTTTACAAAAGCAAATCCTTTGCCCTTCAAATCTCTTTCAACTTTCGGAAATTCTTGGTCAAGCTTTTCTTTATCCACGAGGTAGTCTGCCCAATATAGGACATCAGAAATCATTTTTTTCTTGTTTCCTTTGTATATAGGGTGAAGATACTCGTATTCTGAATCATATAGTTTGTTTAAAAACTCCATCAGACTTTTGCTGCCCATATCCTGGCTCACTACAAAGTAAGCTATAGAGTAGGAATCGTAATATAGCTCAATCATAATTTGTCACTCTTCTTTGCATTACAGCTTCTACACAAAATCTGCAGATTCTCGGAAACCGTTTTACCGCCCTTGTTCATTGGAATTATATGATCGACCTGGAAAGGAATCCTGTCCTTTGCTTTCATACCGCATTCGGCACACACATAATATCCATTATCATCTTTAGCCTTATCAAATGCTCCATCGCGAAGTTCTTTCTCGTAGTTCGGATTCAACTTCCTTATCTCATATAGAGACATATTTGCCATCTCTTTTGTACCATACTTGACATTGTTCTCATCAACGAAAATGTCAGGGTCTGATAACTTCATCATTTCAATGTCGAGTTGCTTCCAGAAATAAACTTTTCTGCCAAAGAAAAGTCTAAGCATATCGTCATCTGTACTGTCCCAAAGAGAATCCACATACTCTGCTTTTTTCCTCGGCCCCATATCCTCATCCCAGATGTGTTTAGCAATGGCAGCAACATCAAGCTTACTTTTATCGACTGCATCAAAAGTATAGAATTTAGGCACAGCCTCATACTGAGCATAATACTTCAGTATCCTAATTACGTCTGTTTCGGAATACGGCGGAATCATTTCACCAAGGAAATAACTATCTCTTAACTGGTCAGCCATCTCTTTAAGAGTTTCATCCGGTAAGAATCCATCATCTGTATTTATATCCTTAAAAAGAACAGGAAGCGCCTCCATCATGTTTTCATATGATTTTTTCGTACTGTCATAGACCATTACCTGATATGAGTGATCCATGCCATTTTCCTCAAGATATGAAAAAACATACATGCCTATCGGGATGCGTTGCTCAAAAGGCACACGTTCCAACGCCGTTGTATCTACAGAATCATCAAGGATTGAAGCAAATTCCTCGATCTTTGATATTGCTATCATACGGATATCATGTTTCTGCTTATCTATCTCATTTTCAATAAAATCATTATCCGTATCTATAAACAGATTCTCAGGATTTATCCATGCGATATGCTCATTCCAGTTATCTATGAACGATACAATATGAGCATCCGGAGTTCCTCCGGCAGCTTCACCTCTCAGGGCCCGTCCTATCATCTGTGTCATAAGAATTGTTGACACGGTAGGTCTTGCAAGAAATACAGTCTTTGTCTGAGGGAGATCAACACCTTCTGTGAGAATATTGACATTCACAAGGACATTGATTTTGCCACTTCTATAGGCTTCCAGTTTTCTTTCATTGTCTTCTCTACTGATCGTGACTCCTGTAACTGAGTCCTTCACATCAGAAACAATGAAATCTGCTGGGATTCCGGATTTATTGAACAGTTTTGACAACGTAATAGCGTGTACAACATTTACTGCAAACACAATAGTCTGACCATAAACATCTTTATGTTTCTTATAAGTGTCAACTATCAGCTTATTTCTAGCTGCACTATCAGCCATCTGACCGGCAATTGAATCAGGAATCACATCTAAATGTGAGATCTTTTCCCAATCATCAAGTCCAAGGTTATCTCCAAATGCTTCCTCCGTATAGCAACTCTCGAAAATAGGTTTTGACAAAATACGTCTACTTATCAGATCTTTTAATCCAATCTGATATGCAATTCCTATATTTCCCTTTGTGACTTTGCCGGATGACACTCCATCAGAGAAAATCTTAGCAAGAAGTCCCTGCTCATTATCGGCAGTTCTGATTGGCGTAGCAGTTAATCCGATTATCTTTGCATTTTTGACATTTTGTTTAACATAATCAATGATTTTCCTATAGGTCTTTGCCGTTGAATGATGGGCCTCATCAATAACAAGATATACTTCTTTTTCTCCATTTATCCATGTACTGAGGGCATCCATATTTCTACCAATGCTGTCCTTACTGGCGATTAACAGATCATCCTTTGGAGTGATGTCAATGGATCTGTCATGATTGGTTGAGCCTGAAACAATCCTATAATTAAATGAAGATGCATTTGGAAGGCTTTCTGAATATGCATACTTCTGGAAGGATTCAGCTGCCTGATCAAGCAGCATCTGTCTGTGGGCAATCCATAAAATCTTCTTATGTTTGTTCAAAGCATGCTTAAGAAGCCACAAAGATGCCGTATATGTTTTACCGCCTCCTGTAGGAAGCACAACCAGTGTGCTATAGTTTGTGCATTCATCAATAATATCCAGATTTTCCATAGCTTTTTTCTGATGCTCGTATGGAATACGGCTATTACGCCCTGTCTTTGCCGAAATAAGTCCATGTGATTTAACTTCTACAAATGTATTCTCCATCTTAACCCCCCTCTGATTAACCTGTTTTCAAAATTAACCTATGTATGTTCACGCAGGCTATACTCTCCCTTTCGAGGAACTTCGACATGTACTTTTCTAATTATTAGTCTATCACACTCCAATGGTCTTAATCCTAAACGGAAGGAACCAAAACATAAATCACAATGCGTTCAGATTTATGCTTTTTATATTCAGAGTTTATTATTAAGCATTCCATTTATAAAAAAAAACAAAGAGGAAAATGGTCGAAAACCTTCTCCTCTTTACATTTGGCATCGGACCCATTCCAATATCCCATGCGCCAATGGTATATACATTGTCAATTCTGTATAAATCGTCCTCACGGTGAGGACGATTTATTCTTATTGTTTTAAAACATCATCTATACCAGTCCTGCAAAAGCCCAAAAAGGAACAGTTCTAAATCGACTCTGATTCGTATATTATAATCGTAAGAGATTACTCACAAACGTCCCATACAGTGAAAAAGCGGAAGGGAGGATACCGATGAAGAAATGCTTTGCAGCCATAATTTTCTTTGCCATGATTCTTTCTACTGCTTCCTGCAAAAATGAACGTGTCGATACTCTCACGTATGCTGTGTTTCCGTATTTACCCGACACTGATTACTATCAGCAGCTTATTGAAAGCCGGTGGGCAGAACTCGAACCTGATATCCAGCTTATCCGCAAAGACTGGGACTGTTATTCTGATGGAGAACCGGAGGGAATAGATGTCATCATATACGATGCCGTCATGCAGGATACGATTATAGATTCCGGATGGATCCAGCCGATTGACTCATCAGCAGTACTGGAATCTGATGATTATTTTCAGTTTGCCCTTGAGGGCGTTACGGTAAAAGACAAATTATACGGTGTCCCCGTTTTCCTTTGCGGTAATTTCCTTATCTACGACCGTGAATATCCGGAACTTGCCAAAGCAGAGCATATTACCGATCTGGCAGATGAATCAGATATTCTCGTGATGAATTTTGAAGACTCTGTAAACAGGCCGCAGTACATCATTGAAGTAATTGCCGATGTCAGGGGTGAGGCAAATCCCTCCGTTAATAGTGGCGCAGAGGAAATAATACCTCTTATAGACCGTCTAGTAATTGAGGATCACAAGAACGATACCGATGCCCAGGTTGCAATGGCCTATGATTCCGGAATTGGCCAGGGATATATCGGTTTTAGTGAAAGTATGCGCTTTTTGAAAAAACGTTTTGCCGAGACAGATATTAAAACAATCAGCTTTAGTGATAAAGAAAACGTGCCGAGAATGTATGCGGACGCAATAGCCGTGACAGCCAATGCAAAAGGCTTGCGATATAAAAAAAGCCTCGAATTGATAAATGTAATGTCGGATGCGCATGTTCTTACGGATTTATCCATGCAGGATGGAAACCCACAGTATCTTATGCTCGCACGTAAATCCCCCTATCAATTGCTTTCCGACAAATTCCCAAAATACAAACAGATGGAATGTCTTGCAGCTAATGAAATGAACCATGTCATTCTTACGAAATAACATAAAATATTCGTAGTTCAAATTCAAAGTTTCCAACTATTTATTCCGGCTTTGCCGGACAGAAGAGAGGAGAAGGTCCGAAAACCTTCTCCTCTCTACGTTTGATTACGAAATCCGTTATCCCTTATACCAAAGGACTTTCCTCACCCTTCTTGTGTGCTCCGACTTCAAGTTTTGAAACAAGGACATATGGATATGACCTGTTCTTTTCCTTGTCGTAAGGCTGTCTCACATCAAATGATTTGAGTGTTACAAGGCTCTTATCGTCGAGTGATTCTACTGCCTTCTTGGCATCCCCAACAAACCTTGCATTCCAGGATTCGTAGGTGTACTGTCCTTCGACCTTCTGACCATTTTCAAACTTGTCCTGGCTCTCTGAAAGCCTTCCGTAGATGACCTTATCGGTATTCTTTTCGAAAGCCTTATCATCCTTAAAATACATCATGATTACATTTGCGTTAGATACGAACATTGCAAGTACCTTCCTTTCTTTGATAAAAATCTATTACTCTTATATTGTAGCACTATATACATACATTGTCAATTATACGTGCTTTGTATAAATCGTCCTCACCGTGAGGACGATTCTACTCACCGACTCTTTTAAGCGATTTCGACATCCGGATACTCACCAGGAGTGTATTCGCTCTTATACTCATAGCCTGCCGTAAAAGAAAAATCTCTGTCATATATGCTTTTACGTTCCCACTTTTCGATCTTAACGGATGTGACATTGATTATTATCATCATCCTGTCACCATTGCTCTTAAACACCCTTGTAAATGCTGTTTCTATATTGCAGTAGTAGTTGGTATATTCATCCGGAGAAACCAAGAATGGTATCGGCTGTGATATCCAACTTGCTCCGGCTGTGTGGTGCTTCATGAGATCCTTTTTTATCGCTTCTACAGCCTCAGGCTCTATGTCATCCTTATCCTGAAGAATGGAGAAGTCATAAAATATGTCGCTCCTTGGAGATTCTGTCAGTTTGTTCCCTAAAGCTATTCTTTTCTTTGTCTTATAGCAGTCGTATGTCTTTATATTCATAATCCGTAAACCTCTTTTTCCGTGGCAGGGATTTTCTCCCTGCCATCATGTGTCATCATGTGTCATCATGTCTTATTTTTTGAGCGGTTCTACATATCCGCCATCACACCCTTGTTTCCAGTAGTGGTAATTCCCATCCGGATCAAGGAACTCGCAATAGAATCCGTCCTTCTCACCGAAGTATTCGTTGTAGTAGATTTTCTCACCGACTGTGATGATGAGGTTCTGGCAATGGATCCTGTCACCGGGTTCCAACTTTCTGCCGTATGAAGTTTCAATCATTAAGCTACCTACCTTTCTTTAAAAGCTGTTCTCTTTACTCTTCTATTATAGAATATAGTACATACATTGTCAATC
>Ga0256405_10002364_pt1 | contig 43832 bp, 44 predicted proteins | sample RumenRJG_02DNA_FD_189096 | JGI IMG/M metagenome (GOLD analysis project Ga0256405, IMG submission 189096) | Bovine rumen microbial communities from Lethbridge, Alberta, Canada - RJG_02 | ecosystem: Host-associated > Mammals > Digestive system > Stomach > Rumen | place: Canada: Alberta... | reverse complement strand
TGCCAACGATGTATTCAAGACGCTGCGTGAAAAGTGGCAGGCCACCTATCCCGTGGCATTAATGACTAAGGATGCATACGTCTATACGCAGAAGTTCGGCATTTCCCTGACGTATAAATTCAATTCGGCCCGAAGCAAATATAAGGGTACGGGTGCTGGTAATGCGGAAAAGAACAGGCTCTAAAACATCCCAACTATGCAGAACAATTTCCATTACATAAATCTCTCTTGGGCAGTGGTGGCCATCTGTGAAAGGCTACGGGTAGGCGACGGCACGTCGGGAATGGATGGCACCTGCCACTTTCCACCATCGTCCATGACGGGCAGGACGAGGTGGAAATGGTGGAGCATTACGTCATCGGCTACATGGCCTTTTGGCACATCGCCTTTGTGGATGAGGACTGCCTCGTGCCCTGCAACGACGATGCCCTGTGCACCGAGGCCCGACAGAAGATAGACCGCTACATTGCCGACCATCCGCCAGTCGAGACCTTTCCCCGCTTCTACCTCGTCCTGCTCCGTCAGCCGATAGCCCCGATGGAAGCCGACGGCATGAGCCGCGTGTATCAGATGTGAAATAGGTGAATGTCAGACAAATGTCAGGAAGATAATTCGTTTGTCAGGCATAAATGGCAGTACCTTTGCACTCAAAAAAACACATGAGACATCTTATGTTATTAAGTATGCTGACTGTTGGAATGATAGTTCAGGCACAAGAAGTAAAAGAGGGTGGTGCACTACAGGAAGTGACCATTCAAGGTTCTAAAATCGTACAACGGGTGGACGGGCAGACCATCTATCCCACACGCCAGCAGCTGGAGAGTTCCACGAATGGCTACTCGCTGTTGTCGAAACTGACGCTGCCCCATCTGCGAATTGACCCCGTGATGCATACCATTACGGCTCTTTCTAATCTCGGCAGCGTGCAAGTACGCATCAACAACATCGTTGCCTCAAAAGAGGACTTGCTCGCGCTTGACATAAAGGCCGTACAGCATATCGACTACATCGACAATCCAGGAGTCAGATATGGTGAGGGCATTGCCTACGTTGTCAACATCATCGTAAAGAAGCCAGTCAGCGGTTACGACATCGGTGCAGACCTGACGAATACGCTCACAGTTGTGAACGGTGATGAGACTGTCTTTGGGAAATTCAACTATGGAAAGAGCGAGTTAGGATTGAACTACTCGCTGGGCTATCAAAACTTCAAGGGGATGGAATATGAAGAACAGGCTACATACGAACTGGAGTCAGGGGAGAAACGAAGCATTTTGCGTCAGCAATTAGATGGGCAAAACAAAAGTCTTAATCACAACATCCAACTCACCTATAGCCTGAGTGACTCCAACTATGTGTTCCAATCGAAACTCTCAGCCCGTCGCGACATTCAGCCCCACAGGTCGTGGACTAAGTTTGAGACCTACGAAGACCAATCCTCGTCCCGTACCTCATCGCCTGTGCTCGACCTCTATTTCTATCAAGACTTCAAGCGTCACCAGTCACTTACTGCCAATGCAGTGGGAACGTATATCAAGACCGACAGCTATGCAGAGCACAACGAAGGAGGCAATTATGCCTACGATGTGACGGGCAAAACGTATTCGCTCTGGACAGAGGCCGTCTACGAAAACCGACTAAAGCCCTTCACGCTCTCTTTGGGTACTCAGTATGGGCAGAAATATATTAATAATGTGTATTCGGGCGATGCCAATGCCGACAATTCCATGCGTTCGTCCATGTTTTACTTCTTCGGGCAACTGAAAGGTCTTCTTGGCAAACTTGGCTATATGGGAGGACTCGGTGTGAGCTCACGCTACTATCGACAAGGCGAATGGAATGACCGTTTCCTGCTGTTCCGTCCAAAGATGACGCTTGCCTATCCATTGGCCAGGAACCTGAAGGCAAAGTACGACTTTGAAATATCGCAGCACGTCTCACAGATAGCCCTCGTCAGCGATGTCTCAATCAAACAGAACGCTATGGAGACGTTAGTGGGTAATCCTGAGATTACTCCCAATCGCGTCACTTCGCACGATCTCCGTCTGACGTACTCTACGCCCCGAATCATGACAGAGTTACAAGGCTATTGGCGACTGAATGCCAACTGTAACATGGAGAAATACACCCGCAAGGACGGACATTTCTATCAGACGCAGACCAACGCCAATAACGAGTGCAGTTTCTTCTTCATCCAAAGTTACAACCGCTGGGAGGCTATACCAGAGCATCTGTCCGTCACCCTCTATGGAGGCATCTACCGTTTCTTCAACTTCACGGATGACTATCGCCATACCTATACGGCATTCAACGGTGGTGCCAGCGTAGAAGCCTATCTTGGCCGATGGACGCTGACTGCATACGCAGATAATGGCTGGAACTTCATGGAGGGTGAGCATCGGGGACATCAGGCACCCGCATGGTATCTCACAGCCTCTTATCAGTTGAAGAATATCACCTTTTCTCTCTATGCCCAGCATCCCTTCTGCGCCCGTCCGCTCACCAACAAAACGGAGGTGCTTAGCCGTTATATCCACAAGAATGTAACGCAGCACAGCCGTGACTTCGGCAATATGCTGACACTCAATCTTACGTGGCATCTTTCTTCTGGTCGCAAATATCGCGACATTCAGCGTACCATGAATCATCGGGATACAGAAACAGGAATCCTACAAAGCAAATGAGAAAGGCTATCTTCATATTCATTGCAATCATCCTCGTGGCTGCGAGCATCGACTGGATTCATTCTTGTGCCGAGTTGAAGTCACACAAGGAGGTATTCGGGCGTTACCTTACATATGCCGATATGTACGAATACAAGGATAAGGACTATGACTACGTTGTCCGCGTGCCCTCGTTCTTCACCGCCCAACCCGATTCCCTTTAAGAGGAAAAAGGCCGCATGCGCTTCGAGTACGGCGACCAGTGGATCACCGTTGTCATCGAGAGTCATGTGATGCACAATAACGGCCAGTCGCTAAAGGACGGTATGGACTCGCTGGCCCAAGTGCTTCAAGCAACAGACCGCAGACTCGGCAGCGATTACTTCATCCTCTCTGGCTCGACTATGGCATGGACAACTATGCCGGCGTCACATGGTCGAATACCGGCGACCGCAAGATGCTCATCGGCTGGATGAACAACTGGAGCTATGCCGGCGACGTGCCCTGCTCCGGTGTCGATCATAAACAGGCATGGCTTGCCGTTTACGAGTATGGAGGTGGTGATATGTCCGGTAGGGGTGATGAAAAGGTTTAATTCCTCATGGTCATGAAGATTCATGATACTATCTTGATCAGTTGTAGAAAAGGCAATTTTTCCTGTGTTATTGCCCTTTCCACAACTGATCAAGAGAATGATGGTCAAGTAGAGGAATCCCCTGCTCATTCTTTTTTGCTGTTAGCCACTCTTCCTGCCTCTAAGATTGGCAGACCAGCCTCTGTAGGGATGTAGATAATCTTATTATTGGTGTTCGCGTTCTGCTGGCGCACCCACAGGTATTGGATATAGGCAGGGGTAATACTTCCGTTCTCTATACGGATTGCCTCTGCGGCACCTTTTGCACGCTCGATCTCTGCCTGCGCATTCAACTTCTCTGCCTCAAGGTTAGCCTTTGCTTCTTCAATCTTGATACGGCGGTTTTGCTCTGCCTTGGCAAACTCAGCCTTTCCTGCCTGCTCTTGCTGCCACACATTGTACTTAGGGATGAGATACATACATCCACCGATGATCACTAAAACGACAAACAGTCCGATGAGGAGTGTCGTAACAACAGATTTTAGATTGCTATTCATAATAAGATTCTGATTAGTGTTTTTTTTGTTCATATTGAATGATTCGTTATATAATTATCTGCGATAAGATAAAAGCATCCGCCAGAGGTAGTCAACCGGTCGGTAGTGCGATGTGCTGCATGAACAGTGCATACGAATGCTGATGTGCTGAGCCTGCGCCATGCTGTCTTTTCAGAGACGGGTGCTGTCGGCTCCTGACAGCGATCATAAGGGGTTCGGTTCGCCCTACGTCTGTGGATGCTAAGGTTTATATCAGATCTGTCTGAAAGTTCAACGACTGAATCTTGATGTCGAGTTGCCGCAGTTGTGCAGAGTAGGTGTCTATCTGCTTACTGAGTTGTTTCACGTCAACAACCGTGACCATCTTGATCTCCGACCTGCTATAACGGTCTTGTCCTGATGATGCCGTGTCGAAGATGTTTCGAAGGGTTCCTATACGCATGGTGAGGATATCCTTTTCAGCCATCAGTTGTGTCAGGGTCTTCCCCTCTTCATCGGTTGTCTGCATATTCGTAGCGTTGATACGCCAGATTAGACCCTCCAGTTTCTCAAGACACTCATCCAGTTCCTTCATCAGTTCCTTCGGTTGCTCAGAGGGCTCGTCACCTTCCTGCACCTTCACGTTGTTTTGTATGCGCTGTCCCAGTTGTTGGATGCGCTTCTGTAAATCCTTCCGGATGCTTAATGCTTCTGCCAGTTTCATTTCCTCTAAAAAAATTATTTGTTGCAAATTTAATAATTATTGCCGAATTTGGTATATGATGCCACAAAAATAATTCGAGAAAACATGTGATCATGATTTTTTTTATATATTTGACTTCGTCGAAGATACTCTCGTTCGAATATGAAAAGAAAATCTATGCTTTTCTTTTGCATTTCACTCACTTATCCGTATCTTTGCAGCGTTTCAAATGCTCATATCATATGAAAAGATTATTGATATTGACCACCCTGTTTGTCTTGTGTCTATGCATGACAGCACAGACACCATCTATCATTGACCGTCCGAAAGTAGGACTGGTATTGGGTGGCGGTGGTGCCAAGGGTGCTGCCGAGGTAGGGGCTTTGAAGGTGATTGAAGAACTGAATATTCCCATCGACTATATCGCAGGAACCAGCATCGGGGCAATCCTTGGCGGATTATATGCCACGGGCTATCGCGCGGAGCAGTTGGATTCTCTTTTCCGTTCAGGATTATGGATGACGGATAATGTGTTGGAACTCTTAGAACGGTTGACAGAGACTGATGAGTGGATAGACTTTGATGAACTACCCATCCCTTTCCGATGTGTGGCCGTTGATTTCGATACGCAGGAAGAGGTGGTGTTTCGTAATGGACATCTTGCCACGGCCATGCGTGCGAGTATGGCTATCCCCGGCCGCACCTACCGCTGCTTCGAGTGTCCCGACTTCTTCCAGCTCACCGTCGACAACGGTCCGAAGAAGGGACAGAAGAAATGGGTGCTGGTGGTGTCGGTCGACTGGGACAACGAGCAGTATTTCGTGGGCGACTTCGACGGCACGACCTTCGCAGCCGACGACCACACCGCCCTTGAGCTCTTTGCCCATCAGCCAGGCACCAACTACCAGCTCGACGTCTGGCCCATGACATCCATCTGGCCGTCAGTCGCTCAATAGAAAAGCATTATAGATACACGTTACGGAATGCACCGGGGGAGAAAGCAAGAGAAAGCATCACGTTTTTCTTAGCTTTCCCCCCCGAATTTTAATTGTGCCGAATTCGACATCATTAAATCTCAGGCTGGACAGAACCGTTTCCGTCTTAGCGCAAAAGAATGGACGGAGAATCGCCATCCTGCTCGCCCTCGTCGCTATAGTGGGTCAGGCACAGCCCACAGACACAATCGCCATCGGAATGGAACTGAGAGAGTTCAAGATTTTATAGGCACGAGAAAGTTTATGTAAACCCTCTGCTCATCCACACGAGGTACGATGGTGGTACAAAATTACTCTAATTGAGGCAAAAGTGTAATAGGCGAAGTATTATTGGTTAAGCGGAGTTAATTGTATGACAGCGTTTTTCGCGTATCTCTTTAAGGTTTGGTTCGGTCTGTTTCGACCCATTTTAATCGGTTAATAATTCAAGCCGAACTCATGCATGGCATTTTGATTCATTTTAGAGGGAAATGTGCACTATATCGTGTTAAAGTCTGTCATATCAGAACCTCCTTGAAGAATATTCTGTAACTTTGCAACCAAATTCACATAGGATTGTATCATCATGAACGAGAATTTCGCTATACAGCTCTTTGAGGGCAAGAAAGTTCGCATCGTATGGGATGCAGAACAGGAGAAGTACTATTTCTCTGTTGCAGACATAGTACAAGTGTTGACCGACAGTGCTGATGTCAAGCAGTACATCAAGCGAATGCGGTCACGTGATTCGGAACTCAACTCTAAGTGGGGTACAATTTGTACCCCTGTTGTAATGTTGGCTCCAGATGGCAAGCGACGCAAGACGCAAGCCGCTGATCTTGAAGGCATTTTTAGAATCATCCAGGCCATACCCTCCAAGAAAGCCGAACCGGTGAAACAATGGCTTGCTGAGTTGGGCAGTATGCGTGTTGACCAAATGATTGACCCGGAACTGACCTTTCAGATGGCCGTCGAGGACTATCGTCGTCAAGGCTACAGCGACCGCTGGATAAACGAGCGCATGCGCTCCATCGAGATGCGCAAAGAGCTGACCGATGAGTGGCATCGTTCTGGCATACATGAGCCTAGGGACTTCGCCATTCTGACAAATGTGCTGACAAAGGCGTGGAGCGGCATGACCACAGGCGAATACAAGCGTTACAAGGGGCTGACCAAGCAGAATCTGCGCGACAACATGACGAATGTGGAACTGGCACTCAACACACTTGCCGAGGTAGCTACCACGGAGTATTCTCGCCAATCTAATCCGCAGTCGATGGCCGAGAGCCAACGTATTGCAAAGGAAGGTGGCGAAGTAGCACGCGAAGCACGCGAGACGATGGAACGCCGTCTTGGCAGAAGCGTTGTTTCTTCTGAGCGTGCATCAGACTACATAAGGCCAATTGAGGACAAAGGGCAGAACGCTCTGCCCAAGGAGGACGAATAAGAACAATTCTATGAACATCATCATCATTGGAGCCACATCGGGCATTGGCAAGGCCTTGTATGAGAAATATGCCATTGACGGAAACCGTGTCGGTATCGTTGGGCGACGAATACACATGCTGGATGAACTCCGCCAGCAACACCCGGAATGCACTATCACGGCAACGGCCGACATCACCAAACAAGACGAGGTAGAGAGAATGACTCTCTTCGCAAAGAGGTCGAAAGCCTGAAAGAGACCCTAAAGGCTAAAGACGAAGCCCTAAAGGCGAAGGACGATTTGATACAAGCAAAGACCGACCTCATCGAGGCATTAAAGACCCAGTTTCCCTCAAAATAATGAGCAAACAATCAAATTATATTTTGGAGGACAGAAAAAAGATGAAGTATGTTATAATTCTAATCACACTTATTACCTTTTCAACTCAAAAAGTGAAAGGTAATGAGTGTATATCACAAATATGTGATGTAGAATCTTCTATAATCATACGAACACAAGAAAAAGAATATTTTGTAGTTCAATTATTTAGAGGATTTACAAAAGAAGGCGAGTTTGTGAAAAAACTTTTAATCAGCAAGAATAGAAAAGACATTGTAAGTATAGTTCTTCCTTCATCAGAAGAAGTAAAAAACTTCGATGCCAATATAAAGAAATATAGAACTGGATTTATCCTTGAAACCTTGTATGGTGGAGGAGAAAATTTTTACACACGTTCCTTCTATTTCAAGTGTATTAAAGGTAATTTGTTCCTATACAAAATTGTCGGCACACACATCATTCCAAACTCTGATAAGAAGCTAGTTAATACAAAGAATATACGACCACAAATCAATGTCAGAAATTTTAATATCCAATATTATTTAGAGAATACTCCTTAACATGAAAAAAAATAGCATTTTTTCCATAGTTAGAAATGGACTATATGAGCAATATTTGAAATTGATAACAAACATTGATGTTAATTGTCAAAATGAGTATGGACAAAACCTCCTACAGGAAGCGATAGTATCTAACATGGATGAAATCGCTATTGATTTGGTGAAGAAAAAAATCAACGTTAATCACCAAGATGGTAAAGGACTGTCTCCATTACACTATTGTGCACAGTATTGTAATATTCGTATTGCAAAGTTACTACTAAAGAACAATGCAAATGTAAATATTTGCGACTCATATGGAAACAATCCATTGTGGACTGCAGTGTTTAGTGCGCGTGGCAATTATCAGATGGTAAAATTATTTGTAAAATATGGTGCTGATGCATACAATAAAAATAAAGCCAGTCGATCACCTATTGATTTTGCAGAACAAATTGAAGATTCTGATATGGTAAAAATTCTTTTGAATGAAGGATAATCAGTGAACACTAATTCCCGACTATAAGCAGGCTTATGGATATAAAGGATATAACCCTAAAATTCTATCAAGAAAAAGAATCAACAATTCAATATGATGTCTTAGAATTGTTGCAAACTGATTTGAGTGACGATATAAAAAAACATTTGAAAAAGTTGAATAGTAGTAATATCGAAAAATTACTCTCATTTTTTCCAATCCGAAACAAGTCACAAATATCTGAAGTCAAGAATTTACTAAAGACTCTAAAAGCGAGCCTGCCAAAAGAAATATTTAGTGAACTTAAAGATGAAGTGAAAGATATTTGTATAGATTACACATGGATACATAGTAAAGAAGGAGAAAAAATTCTTCAAATAGAGCAATGGATTAAGAACGCAAGATATAATCTTGCCTCTGATTTTCCCAATGCAATGATTTATATAGGGAGAAGTTTTATTAATCCCGTAAGTCTTATAATAGGAGGCTTCGTAGAAAACCAGAATGTTAAAGATTTATTAAAAACGCATTTTGACAATCTACGTCCACCGATAAAAATTGATTATAAAATATCACTTTTTCATAAGACTCAAGATTGAACGACAAGTATAAAAAATAAAACATATTCAGCGAATTAAATTCCATTTTAGCGAAATGAATGCTATTAGGATTCTGACATACATAGGCATTTCATTCATCTATTATAGTTGCAGCGACTATGAATCACGAATGACTGATGGCGGTAATGCAATAGTTGAACGGATTGAATCGTACATAGATTCCGTTGGTACAACCCCTGAATCTCTTTCGGATATAGGTATAGTGATAGTGGACGAGAGCAATCCCCCTTATTATTACGAGCAGATAGATTCAGCCAACTATACATTATATTTCGGAACTGTGCTTGGAGAATCAAAAACATATTACTCAGATTCAAAGAAGTGGGAAGATTTCTATAGACCCATAAAGTGTGATTAATAGTCTTCGTTGACAAATTCCAATTTAGCGGACTGCTATATCATATAGCAGCGGCCTATCTCGATATCCCTTGCTGGAACTTCTGTATGCGCCCATCGTATCTGCCATCGGCAATGTCGTGGACTTCATGGTCGGCACGTCTCAGTTCGGTGGCGTTGAACTTGCCCAAGGTGCCTGCCAGCCATACAAACCAGTCCGCCACCTGCTTCAAGGTGGCACTTGCCAGTTCAGCAAACATCTTCAGGTATTACTTGATGGCGTATGATTCGTTGTCCCAAAAGATGTCACCATGCTTGCCGCCCCGCCCTCCAAATCCAGAATAGGCGTAGTCCTGAATGGCTTTGATGCAAAACTGCAAGCCCTCGTCAATGCGGTAGATATAGGCAGACATGGCAAAGAACATCGGGTCTTGCCAGTTGCCACGCTCCTTGATGGTGTAGAAGTCCCGCAGCTTCTCATCGGCTGGATGAACAACTGGAGCTATGCCGGCGACGTGCCCTGCTCACCGTGGCGCTCAGCCATGACGCTGCCCCGCGAGCTGAAGCTGGGCGAGTATGATGGCAAGCCTCTGCTCTGTTCCACCGTTGTGAAGGAGATCGAAGGCATTGCCGAGTCGTGGCAGGACGTCAGTGGCAGCTTTGCCGCCGGCGATGCCTACCAGCTGCGCGTCACAGTTGCCCTCGACCAAAATACCACCATCGCCCTGTCGAATGCCACCGGCGAGAAATACGAGATGGAAGTGCTGGCTATGGAGCGCAAGTTGCTAGTGCGCCGCTCTGGCCAGACCGGCAGCAAGGACTTCAACGGCTCTTTCTCCATCCCCTCGATGCAGGCACCGTTGTGTGTCAACGGCAACAGTGTGACCCTCGACATCTTTGTCGACCAGTCTTCTGTTGAGGTGTTCACTCAGGAGGGCACCATGGCACTGACCAACTTGGTATTCCCCTCGAGCATCTACAATCAGTTGTCAGTAGAGGGAGCAGCTGCCGAGTGCCAGGTGCGCCAGCTGAAGCGGATTTGGAAATAATGATAGGTTGAGAATAATGATGGTTAGCTTTTTTTCATAGTACGAAAGGTATTAGGTAAAAAAAGATGGATGAACGGAATGGGGGTGCCCGGGTTGGGTACTCCCATTTCTTTACTTTCGAGATTGAGCTCACTCACATGGGGCATACCCGTCAGTCATGACCGTTTCCCGGAAAATATTTTACTGCCGCCGTTCTGTTCTCAGATATTTTCCGTATCTTTGCATTGAAAACAGAAATGAGCTTTCAACTATGCAGTTGTTGGCCGCCGATGATGGAAAATGAAGAGACTATGGAAAATGAAGAAACTGGAAAAAATGAAGAAACAGGGAAGGTGCTGAAGAAGACAGTGGTGTGGAAGGATCTCTACTTCTATCGGAAGAGCGACGCGCTCTATCGGCTGACGGTGGAGTTCTGCCGCCGCTATCTGCCAGCCTACGGCGACCGGACGGTGGACCAGATGGTACAGGCGGCACGGTCGGGGAAACAGAACATCGTGGAAGGCTCGGAAGACGGACAGACCAGCTCGGAAATGGAAATCAAACTGATGAACGTGGCCCGTGGCAGTCTTCAGGAACTGCGCTCCGACTATCTTGACTATCTCCACACGCACCAGCTGCCGGTATGGGAGAAGGACAACCCGCGGCTTCAGCGCCTTCGCGACTATTGCCATCGCCACAACGACTATGGCGACTATGAGCACTTGCTGGCGAAGATGAACGACGAGGAGACGGCCAACCTGGCGCTGACGCTCTGCCACCAGACCGACCGACTGATGTGCGCGTATATAGAGCGCCTGGAGGAGACCTTCGTGAAGGAGGGCGGCATCAAGGAGCGTATGTATGCTGCCCGGACGGGTTACAGGCGGCAGCAGGACGCCCGCCTGAAAGCCCTCGAGGCCGAGAATGCCCGCCTGAAAGCCGAAAACATGGCGCTGAGGAAAAGATTGGAGAAGCTAGAGAGCCTAGGAGGCCCTAGGAACCCCTAGGAACCCCTAGGAAATTCTAGGAAGCCCTAGGAACCCCTAGGAATGCCTAGGAATGCCTAGAAAAACCTAGGAAAGCCTTGCCTGTCATAGAAAAAAAAGGATAAAAACTAGCAATTTTGTTGCATTGAACGATTTTTCTTAGTGATTGTAACATAATTGATAGCTGAAGAGAGAGAAATAACGTAAATTTGCAGCAGGTTAATGATATAGTTAGTTATACGGATAAATAGGTTTATACTTTTAAGCATTCAATGGTAGCTGTTTTTTCCAGGTAAAAAAGATTGTTTCGGGATTGCTTTTAAATGATGAATAACTAAAAATTTAAATAATAAACAAATGAACAGACTAATGACATTGATTGCGGCCATGATACTGGCCGTGTCGGCTCAGGCCCAGGTGATGATGCTCAGCGAGGCTCACGCCATGAAGCGCGTCAACACCAACCAGCGTTACCTGCTGTTGCCCGTGCAGGAGAAAGAAGAGATTGCCCACGTGAAGGTGATCTGCCAGAACCAGGTGGTGAAAGAACTGAACGTGCGACTGGCTGTCGACCATGTGGACTATCTGGTGCCACTGGACCTGCAGGATCCTGCCTTCAACACCAACCAACAGCGTCCCAGCACCCTGCTCCTCGACATTATGTTTGGTGGCAACCGCCGCACTACGGGTGCCATGAAAGACTATGTCTGCTGGCAGCGCATGGTGACCAGCGATACTTTCGACACGCAGAACGTCGAGCGCTTCCGCCCGGCCTATCATCATACACCGCTGTGGGGATGGATGAACGACCCCAACGGCATGTTCTATAAAGACGGTGTGTGGCACCTCTACTTCCAGTTCAACCCCTTCGGTTCGCAGTGGGAGAACATGACATGGGGCCACTCCACCTCGCGCGACCTCATCCACTGGGAGTATCAGGGCACACCCATCGAGGCCGATGCACTGGGCACCATCTTCAGCGGCTCGTGCGTGGTCGACAAGAACAACACCTCGGGCTACGGCAACGGCTCGGTGGTGGCTTTCTATACCTCGGCAGGTGCCAACCAGACACAGTCGATGGCATGGTCGGCCGACGGTGGCAAGACCTTCACCAAATATGCCGCCAACCCCATCCTCTCGTCTGATATCCCCGACTTCCGTGACCCGAAGGCTTTCTGGAACGACGACATCCAGCGCTGGAACCTCATCCTGGCTGCCGGTCAGGAGATGCGCATCTACTCGTCGGCCAACCTCAGAGACTGGAAATACGAGAGCAGCTTCGGACTGGGCTACGGCAATCACGACGGTGTGTGGGAGTGCCCCGACATGCGTAAGATGACGGTCAAGGGTACCGGCGAGCAGAAGTGGATGCTCATCTGCAACATCAACCCCGGCGGCCCCTTCGGCGGCAGCGCCACACAATATTTCATCGGCGACTTCGACGGCCACCGCTTCAGCTGCGACTCGAAGCCCAACGTGACCAAATGGATGGACTATGGTAAGGACCACTATGCTACCGTTACCTTCGACAACGCCCCCGACGGTCGCCACGTGGCCCTGGCATGGATGTCGAACTGGCAGTATGCCAACCAGGTGCCCACCCGTCAGTTCCGCTCGGCTAACTCCATTCCCCGCGACTTGGGCCTCTTCCAGGACGGCAATGAGACCTACGTGAGCGTCGTTCCGTCGCCCGAGATGCAGCAACTGCGCGGCAAGAAGCTGAAGACCCCCACCGAGACCTGCGAGATGGTGGTCGACGTGAAAGGCAGTGCCACACTGACCCTGAGCAACGAGAAGGGCGAGAGCGTGGTAATGACCTACGACGACGGTGCCCGCACCTTCAGCATGGACCGCACCAAGGCTGGCGACGCCTCGTTCAGCGATGCCTTCAGTGCCGTCACCACAGCCCCCACCCACGGCCAGATTCGCCAGTTGCGCATCTTCATCGACCGCTCCAGCATTGAGGTGTTCGATGCCGAGGGCCGCATGGCCATGACCAACCTCGTGTTCCCCACAACAGCCTACAACAAGGTGAAGGTGAAGGGCGGCAAGGCTACCGTCTACGAGGTGAAGTATTAATAACAGAGATAGCTTTCGGAAGTAGAAATAACTAAAAACACAATACAACATGAACAAACAAAACAAAACACTGCTGCTCATCCCCGTGATGTTCTGTTTCTTCGCGATGGGATTTGTAGACCTGGTGGGTATCGCCTCCAACTATGTGAAGGCCGACCTGGCCCTCGACGACAAGACGGCCAACATCTTCCCGTCGCTCGTCTTCTTCTGGTTCCTCATCTTCTCGGTGCCTACAGGCATGCTCATGAACCGCATCGGCCGCAAGAAGACCGTGCTGCTCTCGCTGCTGGTCACCGTGGTGTCGCTGCTGCTGCCGCTCTTCGGCGAGAACTTCCCCATCATGCTGACAGCCTTCTCGCTGCTCGGCATCGGTAATGCGCTCATGCAGACATCGCTCAACCCGCTCATCTCGAGCATGATCAAGGGCGACAACCTCGCCTCGACACTCACCTTCGGACAGTTCATCAAGGCCATCGCCTCGTTCATGGCTCCTTATCTGGCCATGTGGGGCGCCACCGCCGTCATTCCCGACTTCGGTCTGAACTGGCGTGTTTTGTTCCTCATCTATTTCGTGGTGGGCGTGCTGGCTACGCTGCTGCTGTTCATCACTCCTATCGAAGAGCAGAAGATTGAAGGCAAGGCATCGTCGTTTGCCGACTGCTTCAAGCTGCTGGGCACCCCCATCGTGCTGCTCTCGTTCCTCGGCATCATGTGCCATGTGGGTATCGACGTGGGTACCAACACCACCGCTCCGAAGATTCTGATGGAGCGCCTGGGCATGACCCTCAACGACGCCGCTTTCGCCACATCGCTCTACTTCATCTTCCGTACCATCGGCTGTCTGACCGGCTCGTTCTTCCTGCGTGTGATGAACAACCGCGTGTTCTTCATCATCAGCGTGGTGATGATGGCCCTCTCGATGTGCGGCCTGCTCGTAGGCACCTCTAAGGCTGTGCTCTACACCGCCATCGCACTGGTGGGCTACGGCAACTCGAACATCTTCTCGCTCGTGTTCGCACAGGCACTGCGCTCGATGCCGCAGAAGCAGAACGAGGTGAGCGGCCTGATGATCATGGGACTGTTCGGCGGTACCGTATTCCCGCTGCTCATGGGCTTCATGAGCGACGCCATGGGACAGGCCGGAGCCGTCATCGTGATGGCCGTAGGCGTGGCTTATCTCTTCACCTATATCAAGCAGATTAAATAAGAATCATCAGAAAACGAAATACAGACTATGGAAAATAAAAGATTCATCGTGGGCCTTGGTGAGGCTCTCTGGGATGTACTTCCCGAAGGAAAGAAACTGGGCGGAGCACCTGCCAACTTTGCATACCATGCCGGACAGTTCGGCCTCGACACACTGGCTATCAGTGCCCTGGGCGAGGATAAGCTGGCCGAGGAGACCATCGAGGCTCTGAAGGAGCACAAACTGAACTATCTGATGCCGCGCGTGCCCTACCCCACAGGCACCGTACAGGTACAGCTCGACGAACAGGGCATTCCCACCTACGACATCAAGGAGAACGTGGCTTGGGACAATATCCCCTTCACACCCGAGATAGAGGAAGTGGCCAAGAACTGCCGCGCCGTGTGCTTCGGCTCACTGGCTCAGCGCAATGTGGTGTCGCGCGAGAACATCCAGCGATTCCTCGATGCTACTCCCGACGACTGCGTGAAGATTTTCGACATCAACCTGCGCCAGAATTTCTATACCAAGGAGATTATCCAGGAGTCGATGCGCCGTTGTAACATCCTGAAAATCAACGACGAGGAGCTGGTGCTCATCGGTCGTATGTTCGGCTATCCCGGTCTCGACATCGAGAACAAGTGCTGGCTCATTCTGGGTAAGTACGACCTCGACATGCTGGTGCTGACCTGCGGTACCAACGGCTCGTATGTCTTCACACCGGGTCAGATGTCGTTCCAGGAGACTCCGAAGGTGGAGGTGGCCGACACCGTGGGTGCTGGCGACTCGTTCACCGGTTCGTTCTGTGCTGCCATCCTCAACGGCAAACCCGTTGCCGAGGCTCACAAGCTGGCCGTCCAGGTGAGTGCCTTCGTCTGCACGCAGAATGGCGCCATGCCCGAGCTTCCCGAGCAGTTCAAATAGTATCCAACTCCAAAACATATCCAATTCAAAGAGGTGTCCACTGTTGAAGTGCGCACCTCTTTTTTTCGTTTTGAAGTGCGCACCTCTTTTTCGTGTTGAAGTGTGCACCTCCTTTTTCGTTTTGAAGTGCGCACCTCCTTTTCGTGTTTTTTCCAATTGATGCCTGATTGCCCTGCAATTAATGACGTGAGTTCGACGAATTCACGTTAATTATTAATGCTTACACTTGTTTCTCGGTCATGTACTTCCAGTAGCGGCGGGTCATGTCGTTGAGTTGCTTGCGTGGGTTGAGGCGTTCACGGATGCAGATGGCCTTGAAATAAGTGCGCCAGAGATCTTGGAAGAGGCGGTCGTTGTCGCTGAGGACATCGTCGTCGAGTTTTCCGTTTGAAAGGTCGAAAGGCACTTCTGCTTCATTCTCGAAAGTAATGCGAAGGGGAGCAGACTCGCCCTCCGTATAATAATAGCCGTAATGTCTTTTTGCATCATAGAGGAGCCACGGCTGGTCGCGGAATCGATCCTGGAAGTGGTCGATGACGAGGGGCAGCACGTTGTGGTCGGGCGACACCACGCCGAGATAGGTGCCGTCCTTCGCCTTCTGGAAGCGGACGAACTGCTTCATGCGCAACTGCTCGTGCATGACGCGGCGGGCGGTGTTGGTGACGTGGAGCACGTCGGCATCGGTGAAATCGTAGCCGCCTCCACCTTTCGACTGGAACACCTTATAAATATATCTGAACAGGGGTGTCGGGAGATCCATTTCTTCCGACATCCAACTGACAGCAATGAGCTTCAGGGCCTCGGACTTCAGGCGCTTCTCCAGTCCAGCCCAAACGCGCCGAGCTTTCTCATCGGTGGTCGTCACCTGATAGACCTCCTCGCAGAACAGCGGCAGCTGGTCGCCCTCCCCCACCAGCATTTCTGGTTGCTGGCGGCGGAAGTAGGCATCGAACACGGCTGAAAGCAGCCCGTCGAGCGTTCGGTCAAAGGTATAAATCACGGATGACACGGATGAATGAAACTCGGATAACACGAATATTACGGATGATTAAACACTAGACTCTCAACTATAAACTATAAACTAAAAAACTACTCCTCGCCGAAATCCAGCTGGAGTTGCTGTTCGGCAGCAGCTCGCTTCTGTTGGGCTTTCGAGACCAGCAGAGGACGCAGACGCTCAGGATGCAGTTCGTTGATGCCGACGATGGGCGACGAATACTGAGAGGTGAGCTCGCCACAGGTGATGAAATACTTCGCCTTCTTCATCACCACGCCCATCTTCTTCAGATGATATGACGTGACACGGCTGAAGCGACGGGAATTGACAATGAGCCAGGCCGACTTCGTGCCGATGCCCGGCACACGCAGGATGTGCTCGTAGGCCGCCGTGTTGATGTCGACAGGAAAGAACTCCGGATGCCGCAGGGCCCAAGCCAGCTTCGGGTCTACTTCCAAGTCGAGATTCTCATGCTGGTCGTCTACAATCTCATTCACGGAGAACTGATAGAACCTGAGCAGCCAATCGGCCTGATAGAGTCGGTTCTCGCGCACCAATGGCGGTTGCTTCAGCACGGGCAGCCGCGGGTCGTAGGTGTTCACGCTGATGTAGCCCGAGTAGTAGACGCGCCGCATGGTGGGTTGCCCATACAACGCCGACGACATCTGCAGGATGTCGCGGTCGCTCTCCTTCGTGGCACCTACTATCATCTGTGTGGACTGTCCGGCAGGCACGAAGCGAGGCGTGTGGCGATACTTCTTGCGATCTTCTTTGTTTTCCAGCACACCCTGCTGAATGAGCTGCATCGGCTGGAACACGCTCTGGTGGTCTTTCTCGGGCGCCAGTTGTTTCAGCGATTCTTCCTTGGGAATCTCGATGTTCACACTCATGCGGTCGGCCCAGCGGCCAGCCTCGGCCAGCAGTTCCTGCGAGGCCCCGGGAATGGTCTTCAGGTGGATGTAGCCGTTGAAGTGATGAACCGTTCGCAGGTCGCGCACAATGGCCGTCAGCCGTTCCATCGTGTAGTCGGCATTGCGCACCACCCCACTCGACAGAAACAAGCCCTCGATGTAGTTGCGACGATAGAACTCCATCGTGATTTCCTCGAGTTCCGAAACGGAGAGCGTGGCACGCGGGATGTCGTTCGTCCGCCGATTGATGCAATAGGCACAGTCGTATTTGCAATAGTTTGTCAGCATGACCTTCAGCAACGAGATGCAACGTCCGTCGTCGGCAAACGAATGGCAGATGCCCACGCCGCCCACGGTATTGCCTACCATACCCGCCTTGCCTTTGCGCACGGTGCCACTTGACGAGCACGACACATCGTACTTCGCCGACTCAGCCAGTATTCGGAGTTTCTCGAGAGTTTTCTCTGTCAGCATGCCACCAATCTTTTTTTACTATTTACATGTGCAAAGTTACAAAAGTTACCCCAGTTCGGGATAAGAAAGTTGTCAAAAAAGTTGATAATCTGAGATATTTTTTGTACCTTTATATCTGAATTCCAATCACTTATAAAGTTAAACAAAAGAATATACTCATGATTACCGACTACAAAATTACAGAAATTTTCTGTGCCGTGGATGAATTTTGCAAAGAATTTGATAAGGAAGTAGATAAAAAGTCCCTTATGTCGTCAGACGGTAAGCCTCGCCGTTACCGCAAGGCCTCTCTGTCGGACAGCGAGATTATGACCATCCTGATAGTGTTCCAGTTCGGTTCGTTCCGCAATTCCAGCTCTACTACCTGTTCTTCATCAAGCAGCATCTGAAGTCTGATTTCCCCAATGCCGTTTCGTACACCCGTTTCGTTGAGCTTCAGAGCCGCGTGTTCTTCCAGATGATGTTCTTCCTGAACCTCTCAGCCTTCGGACGTTGCTCGGGTATCAGTTTCGTGGACTCCACGATGGTGCCGGTATGCCATAACCTGCGCCGCTATGCCAACAAGGTGTTCAAGGGACTGGCCACGGACGGCAAGGGAACGATGGGATGGTGTCACGGCATCAAACTGCATCTGGTCTGTAACGACAGGGGCGAGATCATTACGTTCTGCTTCACGGGAGCCAACGTGGACGACAGAGATCCGAAGGTATGGGCGGTCCTGGCCAAGACACTCTATGGAAAGCTCTTTGCCGACAGGGGATATATCTCCCCCAGGCTCTTCGACATGCTCTTTGAGGACGGCATACATCTGGTCACCGGCATCAGGACGAACATGAAGAACAAGCTCATGCCCATGTGGGACAAAATCATGCTGCGTAAAAGGTGCATCATCGAGACCATCAATGACATGCTCAAGAATACGGCTCAACTCGTGCATTCAAGACACAGGTCGGTCAACAACTTCATCATGAACATGGTGGCTGCTCTGGCTGCATATTGCTTCTTCGACAATAAGCCGCAGGCCCTTCAAGGATATTACATCGAAAACACCAAGCAACTTATGATGTTTTGACAGCTCTTATCCCGAACTGGGGTAATTAATGCCTAATTGGGGTCTAATTAATGCCTAATTGGGGTCTAATTAATGCCTAATTGGGGTCTAATTAATGCCTAATTGGGGTCTAATTGATGCCTAATTGGGGTCTAATTGATGCCTAATTGGAGTGTAATTAATGCCTGATTTGAAATTTCAGTGAATTTACTGGGAATTATCCGGGAATTACCTGGAATTATCCGGGAATTACCTGGAATCTGAGCCGAATCCTGAGCACCGTTTGGAGAGCAAGACTGCTGCCATCAGGATGAAGAAGGGCATGAAGGGAATGTGGAAACGGGTCTCGCCATGCCCGACGAATAGTATCAGGAGAGTGCCTAGCAGAATGATGGTGATGGGCAGCAGGTGGGTGGTGGCCCTGTAGTCTCCGAGGCTGAGCAACGCGAAAAGGACGATGAGATAATAGATGAGAAGGTTCAGCAGGGCGAGCCACTGTGCCAGGCTGTAGTGCGGAAAGTCGTTCAGCAGGCGCGGAAGGCTCACCTCGTCGTAGAGATACGTGCGCGAGGACTTGTTTTTTAAGAACGCGCACATGTTGACATTGTCTGAAATATAGGTTTTAGCCAGTTTTGCGGGCATCTGAGCGGCGTAATCGTCTGGGTGGGCAGATAGCCAACCGATGAAGATTTCGCGCCACAGGCGGTCTTTCTGGGCCACATTCAGGGTTGTGTCGCTGGCTATCGTGTGCGGATTCTGCGCAAAGTCTGTCGCATCGGTATGGTCGTAAGAGTAACAGGCCAGTGCCATCCATCCGGTTTTGGCCTGGTAGACGAAATGGCCCGTGCGGACGAAGTAGATGCCGCCAATGAGCACGATGGCGGAAAGATAGCCGGCGATGAGGGCCACGGTCGCCCTTCCATTGCCCGAGGGTGACACATGGGGCTTACGAGTTGGAGAGGCCCCTACCCTACCCTCGTCGTTCTTGTTGTTTTTGCTTTTCCTGTTCCACCATTCATATACGATGAGGGCCAGCAGGAAGACGATGCCCATGGGGCGGAACCAGTTGGCAATGGCCAGCAGAAAGGCGGCGAGAAAGGGCCTTCTATGGCACAGGAAAAGGCAGATGCCACCAAGGGTAAGACACATGAACGGCAGTTCGCTGAGCAGCGATGTCGACTCACCGTAGTTGGCGGGATAGAGCACATAGATGAGCAGGGCGATGAAGGCGGTGCGGCCGGAGGTGAGCGAGTGGGCAATGCGGTAGAAGAACCATGCCGTGAGGCCTTTCATCAGGGCATAGACCACCAGCAGGGGCGTCACCGACTGAAACAGTAGCAGCGACCACTGGACGAGCTGGATGGCTCCGAGGTTCCACAGAAAAGCATGTTGCTGGAATTGTTGTGCGGTGGGATAGGCGCCACCCAGGCTGATGGCCTCGCGCGCCACCTCGATATAGGCATTGCTGTCGGGATAGGGAGTGTAGCCGCCGACGAGCACGATGAGCAGCTGGACCAGGGTGAAGGCGCCGACGATGGCGAGGCTTATCTGACGATGGCTATCTTGCATACCGTTCCTTTTTTGCCTTCTTCGGTCGAGGTATGTACCAGATAGATGCCCGAGGCGACACGCTTACCGTCGCGGTCGCAGCCGTCCCAGGTGAAGGTGCCGCCGTTGCTGCGGCCCTCGGCTACCAGTTTCCCGCTGACGGTGGTAATCTTCACTTCGGCGTTGTAGGAGAGTCCCACCACCGAGATAAGTCCTGTATAGTCGGGCCTGACGGGGTTGGGATAGGCATAGACATTGTCCTTGGTCATCTCGTCGTTGGTGCTGGTGATGCCGCTCATGTAGGAGCATAGTCCTTTCTCGGTGCCGAAGAACACCTCGCCGGTCTGTTCGTTGATGGCAATCGACTCGATGTGGTTGGAGAGCAGCGGACTGTTCTCGGCCGTGAAATGGCTGATTTGCGTGAGGTTGTCGTCGCTGATGAGGTAGACGCCATGCTCGTTGGTGCCAAACCACTTGCGGTTGCCGGCGTCGATGGCCACAAACGAGACGTCGACATTGGCCAGCAGGTAGTCGGCATAGTTGGTGCCGTCGTTGCGTGGCACCTTGATTTGCTGGAAGGGAGCGGCGTTGTTGCCAATGTCTTCTTTCCGGAGCATGAGCGGTCCCACATCGGTGCAGAGCCAGATGTTGCCGTCGCGGTCTTTGCGGGCGCAGCGGGCAAAGTGGACGATGACGTTGGTGCCGTCCTGATTGACGAAATTGCTGTATTTGACGGTGCTCTCGCCGTCGAACGAGACGAGGGCGGGGTCGCCGCTGTGGTTGTTGGTGAACCACAGGTTGCCGCTGGCGTCGATGAACGGCAGCACCATGTTCGACATGCTGTTGGTGGGTCCCATGAGGGCAGGCAGGTCGTAGGCGGTCCACTCGTGGTCTTTGCTCAGTCGCAGGATGGAGTTGGTGCGGGCCTGCGAGTTGAACACCCACAGGTTGCCCTGGGCATCGAACTTCACGGCATGCACCAGCACAAAGTCGTTGGGCAGTTCGCGGGCGCCGTCTATGGCTCCCTGCAGCGGACTGTTGTCGCGGTTGTAGTAGGCGGTGAGCTGTCCGTTGTTGAACTCATAGAGGCCGCATTTGCCGCTGGCATAGACGTGGTTGGGGATGGTGGGGTCGACATCGAGGCTGTTCACGTTGTCGTAGTTGTAACCGGTGATGCTGCGGATATTGTCCTGGTAGATCTGCCACTCGTCGTTGGCGAGCACCTGCACGGTGCCGGGGCGGTAGTACGACAGGCCCGAGGCGAAGAATCCGCCGCAGGTGTAGAGCGTGCCGTCGATGAGCTTCATGTCGTGGAAATAGTCGTATTTCGGTCCGCCTGGCTTCAGCGTGCCCACCAGTGCGAGCAGTTCGGGGTCGAGGGTGGTGGTCTGCGGGGTGTACTCCCCTACCCTGCTCCAGTTGTTAGGGTCGAGCAGGTTGGTGGCGGTGCTGGCGCGGTAGAGGCCCCGTTGCTGCGAGGCGGCATAGAGGAATCCGTTGCTGACATACGAGTAGTCGACGTTGAACCCCAGGTTGTAGGTGTCGCTGATGGTGGCGTCGGCCATGTTGAGCTTCAGGATGCCGAACGACGTGCTCAGATAGGCGTATCGGCCGTCGATGTTGACGCTGTTGACCGTCTTGTCGTCGGTCATCGCCTTGTTGTAGTAGGCGGCGATATTGGTCACCGTCCCGTTGTCGTTGAGCAAGTCGATGTTGTAGTTGGTGTAGACGATGAGCAGCCGGTGGGCGGCCTGGCACCATTTGATATGCGCTATCTGCGTGTCGCTCAGCGCGTTCACCTTGTCGTAGGTCTGCAGGCTCTGGTCGTTCTGGTTGTACGAGAAGAGGTTCTGGCTGGCCAGCACATAGATCATATTGCCGGCTTTCTCGATTTCGGTCACGTCGTGATAAGCCATGTAGGCCCGCCACGTGCCCGTCTGGGCATGGCACAGGAGGGCAGCCAGCAGGATGATGAATGTGATGGTTTTGCGCATATCTATGTTTGTTTTATGGTTGTTGTTTCAGGAATTCCGCCAGTTTCTGCACGGCCCTTGCGCGGTGTGAGATATGGTTTTTGATGTCCATTCCCAGTTCGGCAAAGGTGGTGTCGTAGCCGTCGGGCTGGAAGATGGGGTCGTAGCCGAATCCCTCGCTGCCGTGCCGCTCGCGCGTGATTTGTCCGGTGACAATGCCTTCAAACTCGTGCACTTCCTTGATGCTGGTGCAACCGCAGGGGCACACGTCCTTCTTTAATATTAACGCAATAACGGTGCGAAATTGTGCACGGCGGTTGTTATTTTCTGCTAATTCGTGCAAAAGTTTCTGCATATTGGCCTCCGAGTCGTGCCCTTCGCCGCCTGCATAGCGTGCCGAAAAGACGCCCGGTGCTCCATTCAAAGCCTCTACCTCGAGGCCTGTGTCGTCGGCAAAGACGCTCATGTGGTAGTGGTCCCAGATGTATTGCGCCTTCTGCATGGCGTTTCCCTCGAGGGTGTCGCTGGTTTCGGGAATGTCGGCATGGCAGCCGATGTCGCTCAGTGACTGGATGTTGAACTGTTCGCCGAGGATGCTTCTGATCTCGTCGAGCTTGTGCTGGTTGTTGGTGGCGAAAACGATGGTTTGCATAGGGGTTGAGGTTTTTGGGGGATGGGGATTGTTGCGGCACAGCCGCAACCTGCTGAGAAAGAAGTGATTGGCTCGTCAACTTGTCAACTCGTTAACTTGGCGGCTTGTCAACTTGGCGGCTTGTCAACTTGGCGGCTTGCCAACTTGCCAGCTACTTCACTTTTATCTGGTCGAAGCCCTCGCCGAAGACACCGATGACGAGGCTCTGGCTGACAAAGGCGTTTGGGTCGATGATTTTGATGAGGCGGAAGATGAAGTTGCTCTCGCGCTTGCGTGCCAGCAGACAGATGACCTTACGCTCCTTGCCTGTGTACCAGCCGTGGCCGTCGAGGATGGTGACGCCGTGCTCGGTCTGTGTGCCCAGGGCATTGGCTATCTCCTGCCATTTGCTGCTGAAGATAAAGAACTGCACCGACTGTCGCTGCCGGTTCATGATGTAGTCGAGCATGAAATTCTCGATGATCATCGTGCAGAAACCGAACACGCACATCTTGATGCGGTTGAGGGTCTCGCCGAACTGCGGGATGAAGAAACAGGAGCCAATGATGATGAAGTCGACGAAGATGAGCACCGTGCCGAGCGACCAGGGCTTGTATTTATTGATAGAGGCGGCGATGATGTCGGTGCCGCCGGTGGAGCCGTTGAAGAGGAACACCATGCCGAGGGCGGTACCCGTCATCAGACAGCCGATGACCAGCGACATGAAGTCTTGTCCCTCGCCCAGAATCTTGTGCATCTCGCCCGTCGGGGTGACCGGGGCCAGCTCCTTCATCAGTCCGAGCAGGAAGGTGAGCATGAGGATGGCATAGATGGTCTTCACCAGGAAGCGCCAGCCCAGAATCTTCAGTCCGACGACGAGCAGGGCGGCGTTGACGAGGAAGTAGGTGTAGGAGTTGGGGAAGTGAGTGGCATAGTAGACGATAGCTGCGATACCTGCCACGCCACCGGTGACAATCTCGTAGGGCATGAGGAAGAAGGTGAAGCCGAACGAATACAAGATGAGGGCGATGGTGATGCCCACATAGTCTTTCACCTCGTTCATGATGAGTTGGTTGTTGATAGTCATTAGAGTTACGATATGGTTTTTACAAGGTTCTTGAATGTTTTCGGAAAGTAGTAAAGGGAGCCGGCAACGGTTCCGGCTCCCTATGTAGTCTCGTGAGTGTCTATTTGCATACGATGTTCACCATGCGCTTGGGCACGATGATGACCTTGACGACCTGCTTGCCATCGATGTAGCGTGCGGTGCGCTCGTCGGCCATGACCATCTGCTGGATGGTGTTGTTGTCGGCGTCGGCGGCAAACTGCATGTCGAAGCGGGTCTTGCCGTTGAAGGCCACACCCATCTTGACGCTGCTCTCGACGAGGTATTTCTCGTCGTAGGCCGGCCACTGGGCGTCGCATACGCTGCCCTCGCCGCCCAGCTGCTGCCACAGTTCCTCGGCAATATGGGGTGCGAAGGGTGCGATAAGCGTGACGAGGCTCTTCATGAGCTCGTGGTTGCGGCACTTCTGCTGACTGAGCTCGTTGACGCAGATCATGAAGGCGGCTATCGAGGTGTTATAAGAGAAGGCCTCGATGTCTTCCGATACTTTCTTGATGAGCTTATGCACGCTCTTCAGGTTGTCGGCGGTAGGCTCGCTGCCTGGCTCGGCGGCAGCCGTGGTGACCAGATTCCAGAATTTCTTCAGGAAGCGGTGGCATCCGTCGATGCCGTTGGTGTCCCAGGGCTTGCTCTGCTCCACCGGGCCGAGGAACATCTCGTAGAGGCGCAGGGTGTCGGCGCCGTATTTCTCGACAATCATGTCGGGGTTGACCACATTGAACATCGACTTCGACATCTTCTCGATGGCCCAGCCACAGATGTACTTGCCATCCTCGAGCACGAACTCGGCGTCGGCATATTCGGGGCGCCATGCCTTGAAGGCCTCGATGTCGAGCATGTCGTTGCTCACGATGTTGACATCGACGTGGATGGGCGTGACGTCGGCATACTGGTTCTTCAGTCCGAGTGACACAAAGACGGGATGGCCTGCGCGCTGGCTGGCCTCGTTGTCGCGGTAGACGAAGTTCGAGCGGCCCTGGATCATGCCCTGGTTGACGAGTTTCTGGAACGGCTCTTCCTTGCAGCTGACGCCCAGGTCGAAGAGGAACTTATTCCAGAAGCGCGAGTAGATGAGGTGGCCGGTGGCATGCTCGGTGCCTCCGACGTAGAGGTCGACGCTCTGCCAGTACTCATCGGCCTCTTTGCTGACCAGTGCTGTGTCGTTGTGGGGGTCCATATAGCGCAGGTAGTAGGCGCTGGAGCCTGCGAAGCCCGGCATGGTGTTGAGCTCGAGGGGGAAGATGGTCTGCTGATCGACGGCGGCACGGTCGACAACCTGTCCGTTGACGGTATCCCAGGCCCACACCTTGGCGCGTCCCAATGGCGGCTCGCCGGTCTCGGTGGGCTTGTATTCGTCGATCTCAGGCAGTTCGAGGGGCAGCTTGTCCTCGGGAATCATATAAGGCATGCCGTCTTTATAGTAGACGGGGAACGGCTCGCCCCAGTAGCGCTGGCGCGAGAAGATGGCGTCGCGCAGACGGTAGTTCACCTTGACGCGGCCCAGCTGTTTCTCCGTGACATATTCCTTGGTCTTCTGGATGGCCTCCTTCACGGTCAGTCCGTTGAGCGAGAACTCACCGTTAGAGCTGTTCATCACGATGCCTTCCTTGGCGTCGAAGCTCTCCTCGCTGATGTCGGCACCCTCGATGAGGGGGATGATGGGCAGGTTGAAGTGCTTGGCGAAGGCATAGTCGCGCGAGTCGTGGGCAGGCACAGCCATGATGGCGCCAGTGCCATAGCCGGCCAGCACATATTCGGCAATCCAGATGGGGATGTTCTCGCCCGTGAGCGGATTGACGGCGTAAGAGCCCGAGAAGACACCCGTCACACGGTGGTCCATCTGGCGCTCGCGCTCGGTACGTTTCTTCACATAAGCCAGGTATTCGTCGACGGCAGGCCGCTGCTCGGGAGTGGTCAGCTGGTCGACGAGCTCGCTCTCAGGAGCCAGCACCATGAAGGTGACGCCGAAGATGGTGTCGGCACGGGTGGTGAAGATGGTGAACGAGTCGGTGCCCTCTCCTACCCTATCGGCGCTCTTGGCAATCTTAAACTCCATCTCGGTACCCTCGGAGCGGCCTATCCAGTTGCGCTGGGTCTCTTTCAGCGAGTCGGTCCACTGGATGTGGTCCAGTCCGTCGAGTAGACGCTGGGCGTAGGCGCTCACACGGAGGCACCACTGGCGCATCTTCTTCTGTACCACGGGATAGCCGCCGCGCACACTGACGCCGTCGACCACCTCGTCGTTGGCCAGCACGGTGCCCAGTCCGGCACACCAGTTGACCATCGTCTCGCCCAGATAGGCTATGCGGTAGTTCATCAGTACCTCCTGCTGCTGGCGCTCGCTCATGGCCTTCCACTCGTCGGCCGTGAAATGCAGCTCCTCACTCTGGGCCACGTCGAGGCCCTCGGTGCCGCGCTCACAGAAATGCTCGATGAGCTTCTCGATGGGCTGGGCACTCTGACAGCGGTTGCAATAGAACGACTGGAACATCTTCATGAAGGCCCACTGCGTCCAGTGGTAGTAGCCGGGAGCACAGGTGCGCACCTCCCTGCTCCAGTCGAAGCAGAAACCAATCTTGTCCAGCTGACTGCGATAGCGGTCGATGTTCTCGAAGGTGGTCTTCTCAGGATGCTGGCCCGTCTGGATGGCATACTGCTCGGCAGGCAGTCCGTAGGCATCGTAGCCCATGGGGTTGAGCACGTTGAAGCCCTGCTGGCGCTTGTAACGGGCATAGATATCGCTGGCAATATAGCCCAGCGGATGGCCCACATGCAGGCCTGCCCCACTAGGGTAAGGGAACATGTTGAGCACGTAAAACTTCTTCTTGGTGGGATCTTCGGTGACACGATAGGTCTGCTGTTCCACCCATCGCTGCTGCCACTTTTTCTCAATGTCTCTGAAATTGTATTCCATCTGTTTTTTGTATGATTATTTTTTAATTTTCAATTAAAACGGTGCAAAGGTACATAAATCCGAAGAAAAAAAGGCATTTTTCTGCGTTTTTCTGCATTTTATGGCTTTCTTTTCCAAAAGGCGTGGGGAGAAACGAAAAAGGGAGAATTATCGCAATCCTCCCTTTTGGCGTTATCCTGTTTCTAGTTCTATCATGAAAACTTACTGTATTCTGACTGCAAAGATAATGTAACAAAATGAAAAACAATGATACTTTTTTAACCATTTGCGGCACTATTCTTAACAAATAATCGGAATTTTCGGAGTAATCGGAGTAATCGGAGTAATCGGAGTAATCGGAGTTTTCGGAATTTTCGGAATAATCGGAGTTTTCAGAATCCTCAGAATCCTCAGAATATTCCGAATCCTCAGAATCCTCCGATATCGTGAAAAAAAGAGCGTTTCACCGGCCTTACTGACAACAACTCGGCAGTGTTGCCAACAAAAAAGGAGTGAATATTTTGTTTTTTCAGCGAAATTTCCGTATTTTTGCAGTTCTAAACCAAACAACGACAATGGCTAAAAACACGAAGGAGCTGACTCCGATGATGAAGCAGTTTTTCGACTTGAAGGCCAAGCATCCCGACGCTCTCATGCTGTTCCGGTGCGGCGACTTCTACGAAACCTACTGCGACGATGCAGTGGCTGCGGCTCAGATATTAGGCATCACGCTCACCAAGCGCAACAACGGCGCCGGGGTGAAGGGCGACGAGATGGCGGGCTTTCCGCATCACGCCCTCGACACTTATCTGCCCAAACTCATCAGGGCGGGTAGGAGAGTGGCTATCTGCGACCAGCTGGAAGACCCGAAGCTGACCAAGAAACTGGTGAAGCGAGGCATTACCGAACTGGTGACGCCCGGTGTGGCCATGAGCGATAACGTGCTGAACTACAAGGAGAACAACTTCCTGGCTGCCATACACGTCGGTAAGTCGGCGGTGGGCGTGGCCTTTCTCGATATCTCTACCGGTGAGTTTATGACTGGGGAGGGTACTTACGACTATGTAGAGAAGCTTTTAGCCAATTTCCAACCCAAGGAGGTGCTCTACAACCGCGAGCGGCGCAACGACTTCCAGCGCATGTTCGGCACCCGTTACTGTGTGTTCGAGCTCGACGACTGGGTGTTCACCGACCAGTCGGCACGGGCAAAGCTGCTGAAGCACTTCAGCGTGAAGAACCTGAAGGGCTTTGGAGTGGACCATCTGCACAACGGTGTGATTGCCGCGGGTGCCATCCTGCACTACCTGGAGCAGACCCAGCACACGCAAATCGGTCATATCACCCGCCTCTCGCGCATTGAGGAAGAGAAATATGTGCGCCTCGACAAGTTCACCATCCGCTCGCTCGAGCTGGTGAATACCATGCAGGAGGGCGGCATCTCGCTGCTCGACGTCATCGACAAGACTGTCTCGCCGATGGGCGCCCGATTACTAAAACGATGGGTGGTTTTCCCGTTGAAAGAACAGAAACCGATCAATGAGAGACTCGATATCGTGGAATATTTTTTCCGCGAACCAGAATTCCGCGAACTGATTGACGACTCTTTCCACAGGGTGGGCGACTTGGAGCGTATCATCTCAAAAGTGGCTGTCGGACGGGTGACACCGCGGGAAGTGGTGGCCTTGAAAACCGCTTTGCAAGCTTTGAAACCCGTGAAAACGGCTTGCGAACATGCGAAGAACGACGCACTGAAGAGGGTAGGAGAGCAGATGAATGTCTGTGAAGAAATGGCTGCGCGCATTGAGCGCGAGGTGGAGAGTGATGCACCCCAACTGCTGAACAAGGGCGGCGTGATTCGTCATGGCGTGAATGCGGAACTCGACGAACTGCGACAGATTGCCTATTCCGGTAAGGACTATCTGTTGAAAATACAGCAGCGCGAGGTGGAGCAGACAGGTATTTCTTCGCTGAAAATCGGCTATAACAACGTTTTCGGCTACTATCTGGAGGTGAGAAACACGTTCAAGGACAAGGTGCCTGCAGAATGGGTACGTAAGCAGACGCTGGCACAGGCGGAGCGCTATATCACGCAGGAACTGAAGGAATACGAAGAGAAAATCCTTGGCGCCGAAGAAAAAATCCTGTCGTTGGAAGCACGGTTGTTCAACAATCTGGTCGCAGACATGCAGGAGTATATTCCTGCCATTCAAACGGATGCCAACCTGACGGCTCATCTGGACTGTCTACTGTCATTCGCAAAAGTGGCTGAAGAGAATAAGTATGTGAGGCCAGTGATTGACGATTCATCGATAATAGAGATTCATCAGGGGCGCCATGCCGTGATAGAAACACAGTTGCCATTGGGTGAGGAATATGTGCCCAATGACATCTATCTGGACAACGAGAAGCAGCAGATCATCATCATAACGGGTCCGAATATGGCCGGTAAGAGTGCGCTATTGCGCCAAACGGCCTTGATTGTACTACTTTCCCAAATAGGTTGTTTCGTGCCCGCAGAGAGCGCTAAAATCGGTTTGGTGGACAAAATATTCACCCGTGTGGGTGCTTCAGACAACATTTCATTGGGCGAATCCACGTTTATGGTGGAGATGACGGAGGCTGCCAACATCCTGAATAATGTGACGCCGAAGTCTCTGGTGCTCTTTGATGAGTTGGGCCGCGGTACCTCTACTTATGACGGTATCTCCATTGCATGGGCCATCGTAGAGTATCTGCACGAGCATCCGAAGGCACAGGCTCGTACGCTCTTTGCTACCCACTACCACGAACTGAACGAGATGGAGAAGAATTTCTCCCGAATCAAGAACTATAACGTAAGCGTGAAGGAGGTCGATAATAAGGTCATCTTCTTGCGCAAACTGATGCGGGGTGGGAGTGAGCACTCGTTTGGTATTCATGTGGCGGAGATTGCCGGCATGCCGAAGAGCATCGTAAAGCGCGCCAATACCATATTGAAGCAGTTGGAAGCCGAGAGCAGTGGGGTAGGGGCCAAGGCAAAACCGTCGGCAGAAGCCTTGAATCAGAGCCGCGACGGGATGCAACTGAGTTTCTTCCAGTTGGATGACCCCGTGCTTACGCAGGTTCGCGACGAGATTCTTGGCCTCGATGTGAACAACCTCACGCCCCTTGAAGCGCTGAACAAACTCAGCGAGATTAAGAAGATTGTCAGCGGGAAGTAACGATTAATCCTTCGGAATTTCCTGTTTTGTACATTTGCCTTTAAGGTTGCTAAGTCCTTTGATGCCATCGGGGTTATAAACAACGAATTGCTGGTCTGAGGTCTGCAACCAGAGATTGCCCTGGGCATCGTAGTACAGGCTTTTCACGAGGGTTACCACTTCGGACGATTCGTAGGGTGACTTGCCCAACTTGATGCCCGTGTTCAGTTTATCGAAGGTCTTTGGCTGTGCGGCCAAATTCATGCCTGCCCATTCGCAGAAAGGTTTTGTATATTCGCTTGTACAGGCAAAGATGTGCTGCGGAGAGAAGGCCATACGGCCGAACTCCTTGTTTTCGTCATTGAAAGCAAAGGCTTCGCTCCACTGCTGGTTGTCCATCGTAAACTTCAGCAACTTATTTCTTATAGGCAGATAGATGGCCTGCTGACCGGCGTCCGAATACATACCGTGATATTCGCCATAGTAACTGCCTGTCAACTTCTCGAAGCTAAACGTTTCAATGCCTTTCTCGTTGAGTTTGTTAAACTCGTTGGGATGTACGCCACCGTTATTGGGATATTTCCAGAGGCCATTTTCGCGAATGGCATAGAAATCACCATTGTCTGTCACAAGAAAACCTTCCTCCGTACGTCTTACCATACGCACTACTTTCTTGGTCTGTGTGTCAAGCACGATGCAGGGGTCTGCCTTCATGGCCAGGAACCGGCCGTTAGGCGAGAAACTCATGGCCTCGCCTCGGTTGGCAGGCCAGATATAGTAGGTTTCTATGCCGTTGGGACCTTCGGGAACCAGCACATCGGAGGTGTTGACGTCCGTTCCATTGAAGAGCACGATGCCCTTCTCCTCCAACTGCATATAGATGTTTGTGCCGTCACAGCCTGAACAGATAATTCTTGCGCGTTCTCTCTTCTTCTTAGGAACGACAAAACGGAAGGCACCCGTCTGTTTGTTTAAGGCGCGGAGGGTGTTCAGGTCGCCATATTGGGTACCTTGGAAGTAGATGTTCTCAGCATCCTCATACACATTCTGAATCCACTCGTCGAAAAGAACGATGGCGAATTTGTTGTTCACATTCTGCATAGATTTAGTTGCTGTGGCAGGTTTGCGCTGTGCCAGTGCCATTATAGGCACCAGCATGACTGTTAATAGTATTGCTATCTTTTTCATAGTGGGAAAGTATTATTTCTTCATTTTTTCAAGTGCCTTTTGGGCTTTCTCCATGGCTGCCGACTGCAGTTCAGACATAGCCGCCGCAGCCTGCTTCAGTTCCTCTGCCTTTGAATCTACGATAAGCAGTTTGCCAAGGCGCGCCAAACCATCGATGTTGAAAGCCGCGACGGAAAGATAGATAGTGAGTTTGCCTTTGGTGCCTGTAGGCCAATTGAGTTTACTGCCTTCCGGGGCATAGTTTCCATGCTGTCCTACCGAGAAAGGCTTACCGTCCTTGTCATAGGCCACTAAGTATCCGTAGGTCACGGCTTTGTATTGATCGACAGCCTCCGTGCTTTCTACCTCACCCTCAAGGGTCAGTTGACGGTCGTCAACATTCGTTATGACGAGTGGTTTCACCACTTTGAAGGGAACGCCCTCGGCGATTTCCGTGGGAATCTCTATCGAGGCCAGGCCCTCAGTCTCTGCCATGGTCTTCAGTTGTTCTTGCAGTTCTTCAAGTTTTGCTTTGGCGGCGTTGTGTTCTTCGTCTGTGCCCACGGCCATATCGGCCCTGGCGGTATTTATGCCGTCAACGCATTCGAAATACTTCTGTGGGAACGTTCCTAATACACCGTCGGCAGGCAAGTCCTTGCTGCCTGAACTATTGCTACCACCGCCACAACTGATGAATACTGTGCCCGAGAGGACGATAACTGCTGCAAGAGCAACGGATTTGAAAATGTTTTGTTTCATACGCTTAATAGTTTAAGAAATGTCATATTATTGCTGTTTTCGATATTCGCTTGGCATTACGCCCTTCAGTTTCTGGAAGGAACGTCGGAAGGTGGAGATGCTTTGGAAACCGCTTTCGGTAGCAATCTGTTCCAACGTGTATTCGGGATGCTGCTGCATGAGGGGAATGCTTTTCTTCTCTATGCGCAGGCGGTTGATATAGTCGTAGAAGGTCGTTTGTTGTACATGTGTAAAATAGTCGCTCAAGTAGGTGCGGTTGGTGCCTACATGGGCGGCCAGTTCCTTGATGGAAAGAGTGGGGTTCAGATAGAGTTCTTCGCCCTCAATAATGGCGGGCAGCACTTGGGCGAAGGCGTATTCACGGGTCGTGGATATCTCCTTGCTGTCTTTTTCCTCTATGGTGACTGGTTGCTGATGTAATACGTGTTCCAAAGTGATTTGCCAGAGTATTATAGACAGGACGTAATAGAGACAGTCTGTCAGCGGATGGCGGATGATAGAGATGACGACCCAAAGCAGTTGACAGGAGATGAAGAACCAAGCCACCACACGCAACCAGGAAATATCTGTCTCATCAATGTTGGAATAACTTTCATGGATATAGCGGACATAGTGTCGGGCCTCTCGTAACCATAGCAGGAAGATGATGGTGCCTGCCAGGAACAGGCAGGCCATATAGCAGCGAATGACCATGTCATCGCGCAGAAAGTACCACGTCGCAAAGAAAGGAACATAGGCCAATAGCATGATCAAGACCTTCCGTATGGTAGCCCAACCGGGGCGAATCAGTTCATAGATAAGACTGGTGTAACCGATGAGGCTGGTTCCATCGATGAGCACAAGCATGTCGTGCACACTCTGATTGCTATAGTCGTGCATGGTCATAAAGAAGTCTTTCAGGTTGAAGAGGGCCCACTGCACGAAGATAACGGCCACCACCCGTTGTAGCCGCGAACTGTTCTCACGACGGAACAACTGGTAAGCGTGCAACGCGAAGTAAGCGGTGGCAAAACCGCTCAGGAACCCCGATAGAGCCGTTTCTTCCATCTTTTTCTTTGTCTTGTCGCTACAAAAATACGATAAAAAAAGAAAGAAACAACACTATGCGGTTGTTTCTTTCTCTATTTGCAATTTATTTTGTGTGTATGAATGCAATTTGAGTTATTGACGTTTCCTTGTGGCTTTCAACATACAATAAACCCCGATGATGATGAACGGAATGGAGAGCAACTGGCCCATATTGAACAGCATGTCAGCTTCCCAGGCTTCCTGCACATCCTTGGTATACTCGATGAAGAAGCGGAAGGTGAAGATCAAGGTCAGCACCAATCCGAAGTAAAAACCGGTTCCCACACTGGTGGAGTGGAGGGGTTTTGCAGCCGTTTTGGGCTGTTGCTTGCCCTTGAATTGGGTGGTGGGCTGGTCTTGGGCGCTCCCTTTTTTCTTACTTCTCTGATAGAACCAGAGCATCACGAAGATGAAACAGAAGTAGGCAATGGCCTCGTAGAGCTGTCCCGGATGGCGCGGCTGACCGTCTACCTGCTCGAAGATAAAGGCCCAGGGCACATCGGTAGGCTTGCCGATGATCTCAGAGTTCATGAGGTTGCCCAGGCGGATGCAGCAGGCGGTGAGGGGGGTGGCAATAGCGATGTTGTCGAGCACCGTCCAGGGGCTCAGCTTGGTCTTGCGGCAATAGAGCCACAGGGCAATCATCAAGCCCAGCGTACCACCGTGGGAGGCCAGTCCGGCATACCCCGTGAACTTCCAACTGCCGTCGGCCATCTGGTGTATGGGCAGGAACATCTCCACGAAATGGGTGCCTGACGACAGGAAATAGTCGGGCTCGTAGAACAGGCAATGGCCCAGACGGGCACCTATCAGGATGCCGAGGAACGAATAGATGAACAGCGGGTCGAACAGCTCGTCTTTTATTTTTTGGTCTTTATACAGCCAGCGCACTAGGAAAAAGGCACCGGCAATACCCACCAGCCAGCACATGCCGTACCAGCGCAGCGTGATAGGCCCCAGATGACCTATCACCTCCGACGGGTTCCATACGATGTAATTCAAAAGCGTCTCCATAATGATGATGAAAGTCCTAGCCCCTAGACATTAAACCTAAAGTGCATGATATCACCGTCTTGCACCACATAGTCTTTGCCTTCGATGCCCATCTTGCCGGCTTCGCGTACGGCTGCCTCCGAGCCATATTTGATGTAGTCTTCATACTTGATGACCTCGGCGCGGATGAAGCCCTTCTCGAAGTCGGTGTGGATGACACCGGCGCACTGCGGAGCCTTCCAGCCCTTGCGGTAGGTCCAGGCTTTCACCTCCATCTCGCCGGCGGTGATGAACGTCTCGAGGTTGAGCAGATGGTAGGCTTTCTTGATGAGGCGGTTCACACCGCTCTCCTTCAGTCCCAGTTCGTCGAGGAACATCTGCTTGTCCTCATAGCTCTCCAGTTCGGCAATATCCTCCTCGGTCTTGGCGGCAATCACCATCACCTCGGCACCTTCCTCGGCGGCTATCTCCTCGATGCGCTGCGAGTATTCATTGCCCGACACGGCGCTGGCCTCGTCGACATTGCACACGTAGAGCACGGGCTTGGTGGTCAGCAGGAACAGATTGCGGGCGGCATCCTGCTCTTCTTTCGACTCAAACTCCACCATACGGGCGTTCTTGCCCGAGCTGAGCACCTCCATATAGGCCTCCAACACGCGCAGCAGCGTCTTGGCGTCTTTGTTGCCGGCGGCAGCGGTCTTCTGCACCTTAGCCATCTGGCTCTCAATGGTTTCCAGGTCTTTCAGCTGCAGCTCTGTGTCGATGATCTCCTTGTCGCGGATGGGGTCGATGGTACCGTCGACATGGGTGATATTGTCGTCGTCGAAACAGCGCAGCACGTGGATAATGGCGTCGGTCTCACGGATATTTCCCAGGAACTTATTTCCCAGTCCCTCGCCCTTCGAGGCACCCTTCACCAGACCGGCAATATCGACGATCTCGCACGTAGCGGGCACGATGCGGCCCGGATGCACAATCTCGGCCAGACGCGTCAGACGCTCGTCGGGCACGGTGATCACACCTACATTCGGCTCTATCGTACAGAAAGGGAAGTTGGCTGCCTGTGCCTTGGCACTCGACAGACAGTTGAACAACGTAGACTTACCAACGTTTGGCAGGCCTACAATACCACATTTTAATGCCATATATCTTGATAAACGTTTATAATTCTGGCTGCAAAGGTACGAATAAGTGAGTGAAAAACCAAATATTCTTTGAGTTTTTCCGAACGGCAGTACTTTCGCAAAGGTTATCTCTCGCAAATAGCGGCAGCCAAGGCGTTCAGCTGGAGGCATCGCTGGCGCATATTCTCCAGTTTTTCGTTTTGCCACGGAAAGGGTGAGAGCATCAGCAGACGGCCTTCAGAGCAGGCTTCCAGATAGTGGGGTAGGGGCTTGAAGTAGGGTGGGAAACCCTTCAGCAACAGCACGATAAGAGGGATGTGGGCATGTAGGGCGGCGGTGGCAATCTGTTTTTCTCCCGGACTGATGCAGGGTGATACGAGGATGGCACCGCGACGTCCGTCGTCGAGGGCGGTTTGTATGCGCTCATCAATCTCGTGTTGGTAGAGGTGCCGGGAGCATTGCACCTGCCGCTTGACGGGATTGTCGAGCAGAAAGCGGTTGCCCATGGCCTGGTAGGTGGTGCCATGGATGGTGATGTCGGCCAGCTGGGTGAAGAATTCAGGATGACGGCGTTTCAAGAGCAGGCGCCGCGGGTTGTCGTCGAGGTAGGCCAGCATGCGTTGCAACTGCCCCTTTCCCGTCAGGATGCGGTCGTTGTAGTTGGGCTCCCACAGCATGCCATGGGCAGGGTGGCGGGGTGTTGCGTCCCTGAGCCCGTCGTGATTGCTGTCCGGAGATGGTGTAGGCTGCGGCACCGCGGTAGTGATTATCCCCAGTTCTTTGGCTGCTTTTCTGCATCCTGTCTTGAAGCCATTGATGACGTGGCCTAGATGTCTCTCCATTCTCTCGTGCACAAACAGCATACCATGCAGATGGTCGGGCATGAGGCACAGTCTCATCACCTCTATCTGTGGGTAAAAGTGGGGTATCATCATCCAGCATTCTCTCACCCGCCGGCCCAGTTCTGTCAGCACCACATGCGGTTTGTCGCTGCCCTCGTTGGCGTCGGGGTTACCCTCCACGCGGCCGAGCAGCGGTCTGCGCCCTTCTATGGCCATTGTTATCATATAGATGCCCCGGTCGGTATAGTCGTTGAAGTCGCTGCGCCGTTTCATGGAGGGGCACTTGCCCTTGGCGTATCTCTCCCACTTTGTGGGCTTCGTCTGGTCTGTGTTTTTCAATGTTCAGCCCCCTTCTTTCTTTTTGGTTTCATCCTTGCTGTTGCTTTTTGGTTTCATCCTTGCTTTCGCTTTGGTTTCATCCTTGCTGTTGCTTTTCAGTGGGCATTGCCCCCTTGTTTTTGGTTGCGTAAACTGAGGCAGTGCCTCAGTCTACAGGCCTCAGTCTACAGGCCTCAGTCTGCAGCCCCCTTTGCCCCAGTCTGCAGACCCCTTTTAGTGTGCCTCCAGCCAGTTGTCACCCCAGCCACAGTCGGCGATGAGGGGCACTTTCAGCTGGTAGGCGTTCTGCATCTCCTCTAGCACGATGTGCTCCACGCGCTCTTTCTCGTCGGGGAAGACCGAGAAGTTCAGTTCGTCGTGCACCTGTAGGATCATTTTCGAGCGGATGCCCTCGGCCTTGAAGCGCTCGTAGATGCGGATCATGGCCACCTTGATGATGTCGGCGGCACTGCCCTGGATGGGGGCGTTGATGGCGTTGCGCTCGGCGAAGTTGCGCACCGTGGCGTTGCGCGAGTTGATATCGGGCAGGTAACGGCGGCGGTGGAATACCGTCTCGGCATATCCGCGCTCGCGGGCTAGCTGTTTCGAGGCCTCCATGTAGTCGTGTACCTGGGGGAAGGTCTGGAAGAAACCGTCGATGAGCTGTTTCGACTCATCGCGGCTGATGTCGAGGCGCTCGGCCAGACCGAATACCGTGATGCCGTAGATGATGCCGAAGTTGGCGCGTTTCGACTTCGTACGCTCGTCGCGAGTCACCTCGCTGATGTCTTTCTTATAAATGGTGGCAGCCGTGGCGGCATGCAGGTCTTTGCCCTCGCGGAACACCTCGAGCATGTGCTCGTCGCCCGAGAGATGTGCCATCACACGCAGTTCTATCTGACTGTAGTCTGCTGAAAAAAACAGACAACCCGGTTCGGGTATGAACGCCTTGCGAATCTCCTTGCCGTCCTCGCCGCGAATGGGGATGTTCTGCAGGTTAGGGTCGCTGCTGGAGAGTCGTCCGGTGGCTGTAATCGTCTGGTTGAACGACGTGTGGATATGTCCGGTGCGTTTGTTGATGAGGTGGGGGAGGGTGTCGATATACGTGCCGAGCAGTTTCTTCAACCCTCTGTGTTCCAAGATGTCTTCCACGATTTCGCTCTTATGCTTCAGCTGTTGCAGCACCTCCTCGCTCGTCACATATTGTCCGGTCTTGGTCTTTTTGGGTTTGTCGATGATTTTCATCTTACCGAACAAGATGTCACCCACTTGTTTCGGCGAGGCAATATTGAAAGGCTCACCAGCAAGTTCGTAGATACGGCTTTCCAGTTCCAGCATTCTGTTGGTGAAAATCTTTGACGTTTCCTGCAGAGATGCCGTGTCGAGGCAGACGCCGTTCATCTCCATCTCTGCCAACACTCGCACCAGGGGCATCTCGATGTCGTAGAACAGCTGTTCCACCCCCGCCTCTTTCAGTTTGGGCTCCAGCACGTTCTTCAGTCGGAGGGTGATGTCGGCATCCTCGGCGGCATATTCATAGACCTCGGCCGGCGACAGGTCGCGCATGCTGCGTTGTTGTTTCCCTTTCGGTCCGATGAGTTCGTCGATGTGGATGGTCTGGTAGTTGAGATACACCTCCGCCATATAGTCCATGTTGTGGCGCAGCTCGGGTTGGATGAGGTAGTGGGCAATCATCGTGTCCCACAACGGTCCCTTCAGTTCGATGCCATAGTTGCAAAGCACCTCCAGGTCGTATTTTATATTTTGTCCGATTTTCAGAATTTCGGGGTTTTCATAGAGAGGTTTAAATATGTTAACAATTTGCAACGCTTCTTCACGATTGGCCGGTACGGGCACATAGAACGCCTCTTTTTCGTCGACGGCAAAGCTCAAACCCACCAATTCGGCATCCATCGTGTTGGTCGAAGTGGTTTCGGTGTCCAGACTGACAAATCGCTTTGTCAAGAAAAAGTCACATAATTTTCGTGCATCGTCCTCATTTTCAATTAATTTGTAATCGTGAGGTATCGTTTTTAACGTCTCAAAACTTGAATTTTCTGACGGTTCCGACCCTTCGGGCGCGAAAAATCCAAATAAATCGGGTTGAGTTTCTACTTTTTTTGACTTCTTTTCAGATTTATTAAGAAACTTGTCTGCGAGCGTCTTAAACTCCAGTTCGTTGAAGATTTCGCGCAGTCGGGTCTCGTCGGGGGTGGCCAGCTTCAGCGACTCCATGTCGAGGTCGATGGGTACGTCGGTGCGGATGGTGGCGAGGAACTTCGACATCTTGATATCGTCGACGTGCTCAATCACTTTTTTCTGCAGTGCACCTTTGATCTCATCCGTGCGCATGAGCATCTCGTCGATGTTGCCGAATTGGGTGAGCAGTTTCACGGCCGTCTTCTCGCCCACGCCCGGACAGCCCGGGAAGTTGTCGGCTGAGTCGCCCATGAGTGCCAGCAGGTCGATCACCTGTCCGGTGCTCTGCAGACCATACTTGGCCGTTACCTCGTCGGCACCCATCGTCTCGTAACCACCGCCATGGCGGGGCCGAAACTGATACACATGACCGCCCACCAGCTGGCCATAGTCCTTGTCGGGGGTGAGCATATAGGTGTCAACACCGATGGAATCGGCCTTTTTTGCCAATGTACCAATCACGTCGTCGGCTTCGAAGCCATCGGCCTGGAGGATGGGGATGCGCATGGCGCGCAGGATATCTTTGATGATAGGCACACTCATGCGGATGTCCTCGGGTGTCTCCTCGCGCTGCGCTTTATAGGCGGGGAAAGCCTCGCTGCGGAAGGTGGGTCCGTGGGGATCGAAAGCCACGCCCAGGTGGGTGGGCTGTTCCTTGGTCATCACCTCGTGCAGGGTGTTCATGAACCCCATGATGGCCGATGTGTTCTGGCCTTTCGAGTTGATGCGCGGACTTTTGATGAAGGCATAATACGACCTGTAGATGAGCGCGTAAGCGTCTAAAAGAAACAATTTATCCATAATAATGCTGATTTTCTGCTCAAAATTACGAATTCTTTTTCATTAATCCGAATAAAATAACTATTTTTGCATAAAATTCTTGAACATGGATTATCTGTCGCTTATCAAAAAACCTATAGAGAGTGAGTTGAATGACTTTATTTCTCTTTTCAACCAGTCGCTGACGCATGAAGACGGACTGTTGGGGAGTGCTCTGGCACATATTCGCCAGCGCGGCGGCAAGCGTATGCGCCCCATGCTGATCTTGCTGACAGCCCGTAACTATGGAGTCGTTTCTGACGTCACCCTTCACGGTGCCGTCGGTCTGGAATTGTTGCATACGGCCTCGTTGGTGCACGATGATGTGGTCGACGAGAGCAGTGAGCGCCGCGGACAGGCGTCGGTGAATGCCACCTACGATAATAAGGTGGCGGTGCTGGTGGGCGACTATATCCTTTCGACAGCCCTGCTCAACGTGTCGTTTACGGGTCACCAGGATATCATCCAGAACCTTGCTGAACTGGGCCGAACGTTGTCGAATGGCGAGATCTTGCAACTGACGAACATCCAGAACCAAGAAATATCGGAAGATGTTTACTATCAGGTGATTAGACAGAAGACCGCCGCCTTGTTTGAGTCATGCTCGGCAGTGGGTGCCCTCTCCGTGGGAGCCACTTCCGAACAGGTGGAGCAGGCCAAGAAATTCGGCCAAAACATCGGTATTATCTTCCAGATTCGTGATGATATCTTCGATTATTACGACTCGAAGGAGATCGGCAAGCCCACTGGCAATGATATGGCTGAGGGCAAGCTCACCCTGCCTGTGATCTACGCCCTGAATAAATATCCGTTGGAATCCATGGTCACACTGGCCAAGAAGGTGAAAAGCGGAACCGTGAATACCGATGAAATCGCCGTTTTGGTGGAATTTGCCAAAACCAGCGGAGGTATTGAATATGCCGAACAGCGCATGAACTATTTTGCCGACGAGGCCCGTAAGTATATCGATGCCTACGTGACCGACGACTCGTTGAAGGCTGCCTTCAATGCCTATCTTGAGTTCGTGATTCAGCGTAACAACTAATTCTTGGCCAGTACGAACAGGAGTTCCTGACGGCATACAACAAGCGGATGAACTGGGAAACAACTATCTAATTGATAGCATGACCTGTTCATCCGCTTGTTTGTCTTTCTGTTCTGTTGGGTCGTTTAGAAGAATTTGGTTTCCTGACCTACCAGTTCGCTCAGCAGCATGTTGGCCAGGCGGCTTGTTCCGAGGCGGAACCACTTGTTGGTCAGCCACTTCTCGCCCAGTACTTCCTTCACGATGGTGTAGTAGATGAGTGCGTCCATCACACTGTTGATACCACCGGCTGGCTTGAATCCAATCTGAATGCCGGTTTCATCGTAGTATTCCTTGATGGCCTGACACATTACATAGGCGGCCTCCGGCGTGGCGGCTGGCTCGAGCTTACCCGTCGATGTCTTGATGTAGTCAGCACCTGCATACATCGATAAAATGGACGCTTTTTTGATGTTCGAGGCGGTTTTCAGACAACCTGTCTCGAGGATGACCTTCATCGCGTGTTCGCCGCAGACAGCCTTCAATTCACCGATTTCATCGCATACGCCTTCGTAGTCGCCAGAAAGGAATTTGCCCACGGGCATCACAATGTCGATCTCGGTGGCACCGTCTTTGATGGCCAGGGCAGTCTCGGCAACTTTTACCTCGATGAGTGCCTGAGAAGAGGGGAAACTGCCTGACACACAGGCGATCTCAACACCGTCGATCTCGAGGGTCTCGCTCACGGTCTTGGCAAAACAGGGATAGACGCAGATGGTGGCCACATGGGGCAGTTCGCCATAGGCCTCGTCGAACTGGTTGACCTTCTCGGTGAAGGCCATCACGCTCTCCTCAGAGTCGGTGGTTTTCAGGGTGGTCAGTTCGATGCTGCCCATGAGGAACCGCTTCACCTCGGGGGTGTCGTTCTCGTGAACACGCTCGGCAATGATGCGTTTCACCGCCTCGCGCACCTGGTTGTCGTCCAGCTCGGTGTTGTACTTGCTCAGTGCCTCTTCGTATTTACTCTTTTGTGGAGCATGGTGATGCTCATGGTGTTCGTGATTTTCTGCCATAATTGTTGTTTATGATTGATGGTTATTTGATGCGTTATTTACCCTTTTAACTTGGGGTTTTCCAGATGGCGGGTCTTGTCGCGGAAGGTCTTTTTTGCGATCGATTTCTTCAGTTCCTCGGTTAGGTCCACGCCTGTCTGGTTGGCCAGGCAGATGAGCACCCACAACACGTCGGCCATCTCCTCGCCAAGGTTTGGCTGCTCGCCCGGCTTGAAGCTCTGGTCACCGTATTTGCGGGCGATGACACGCGCTAGTTCGCCCACCTCTTCGGTGAGGCAAGCCATGTTGGTTAGTTCTGAGAAATAGCGCACGCCATACTCCTTAATCCACTGATCGACAGCGTCTTGCGCTTCACGAATGGTCATACTAGCAGCATGATAATGGCCAACATCAACAGCAGGATCAAGCAGATGGCTGCTACCCAGAACTGTGTTTTCGCAAATTCCTTACGGTAGATGATGGTGACTATCATGCTCAGCACCACCAAGGCAATGCCTACGATGCAGAGCCACGACATCTTGGTCAGACGGCCAACGACATAGAGCAGGAATCCTGCCAAATTCGAATAGTTTACTAATGTCTGTTTGTTCATAAACCTAACCTCCTATTTTTGTATTGATTGTATGCCTTTCTTATATTGCAGCACTTGCAAGTTTCAGGTCCTTGCGGCACCGTTTTTTTATCCTCGTCGTTATTTGATGGCTGTAAAAATGCCGATAAGGATGAGCATGATGACCAAGAAGGCGATATTCATGATATTCTCTTTACGATATTCCTTGAAGTGGAACAGTTTGTAAATGTATTCAACCATGATGCAGCAAAACGCGAGAATGATCAGATAACTGATGGTCTGGCTATATTGATTGCCGTGTATCGTTCCATACTTGATGAAGCTAACAGCAAAACAGCAGGCAAATAATGCTGTGCCGAAATTCTTGATATAACCTATCATTTTTTTTGTGTTCATTGCCTTTATTCCTTGTTTTTTGTGTCCATGCAGATGGTTACCGGTCCGTCGTTGAGCAGGAATCCTGCCAGGTTGGAATAGTTAACTAATGTCTGTTTGTTCATATTTGTGCCTCCTATGATTAAGATTGATTGTTCCAGATGCTTTCATCCGCTGTTCTCATAGATTGAAAATAGAGACGATGGCCAAGTTTTCCTGGTGGCTGCTCAAAAAGCTACAGCTTGCATCAGAAACCAGAGTAGGGGAATCATCAGCACTATTTTGTGTAGTGTAAACCTTTTCCCATCGGTTTTCTTCACAATCATCACGATCGCCAGCGCTGCTGTGATGAAGCTCACCACGATACCTGCGTAAGCTGCGATCATCGCCATGCTATAAGGCAGAAAGCGCCAAAGAATGTAGAGGACCACTGAAACTAATAGTCCGATGTTGGCTGCCAGTTCGATTTGCTTGTTGCTCATTGCCTTTATTCCTTGTTTTTGGTGTCCATGCAGATGGTCACCGGTCCGTCGTTGAGCAGGCTAACCTGCATATTGGCGCCAAATTCGCCCGTGCCGACTTCCTTGCCGATGGCCTCGCCCAGCTTTTGGCAGAATGCCTCGTAGAGGGGTACGCTGACTTCATGGCTGCCGGCCTTGAACCACGACGGGCGATTGCCCTTTTTGTAACTGGCATAGAGAGTGAACTGACTGACTACCAATGCGTTACCTCCGATATCAACGATGCTGCGGTTCATCACATGGTTGTCGTCGTCGAACACACGCAAGGCAGCTATTTTGTGCACCAGCCAGTCAACATCTTCCATTGTGTCGTCGTCGCAGACGCCCAGCAGGATGAGGAACCCCTTGTTGATGGCCGACTTCACTTGTCCGCCGATGCTCACGCTGGCCTGAGTGACGCGTTGTATGACTGCTCTCATTCGTATCTATTTTTTGGCAAAGATAGTGTTTTATTTCGAAACTTCCAAAAATAAGTTTCGTTTTCCTTCAGCTATTGTCAAGTGATGACTCATTAAGGTTTAATTAGCCGACTCGTTAATCTCCAATTGATATATGAGTTACACCCTAATTAATTGACTAATTACAGTCTAATTAATGCCTAATTACAGTCTAATTAATGCCTAATTGCAGTCTAATTAATGCCTAATTAGAGCTTAATTAATGCCTAATTGCAAACTAATTGACTTTTCCTGATTTCACTAGACACTTTTTCTCTTCATTAGCTGAAATAGTAGACGGATGTTTTTTTGTCGTACTGCCCCAATAGACACAAGCGAAAAAGCTGTGCTGTTTTTGTTGACACTTC
>Ga0256405_10002363_pt1 | contig 43845 bp, 43 predicted proteins | sample RumenRJG_02DNA_FD_189096 | JGI IMG/M metagenome (GOLD analysis project Ga0256405, IMG submission 189096) | Bovine rumen microbial communities from Lethbridge, Alberta, Canada - RJG_02 | ecosystem: Host-associated > Mammals > Digestive system > Stomach > Rumen | place: Canada: Alberta... | reverse complement strand
CATACGCAGTCGGCGGGCGTACCGCTAAGCGAATACAACTCGACTCCGCCCTTGTCGCCGTGATACTTGTACGTCAAGGACGAGAAAAACGACGCGGAATGAGAAGAACCCGAGCGTTCTCCGTCGGGCGCAACTATGTAAATCTTGTGACTGGACTTGAGCCTGTGTGCCAGCGCCCAAATGCCGGGTGCCGAATATCCGTCGTCGTTGGTGAGAAGTATGTTCATTTTGCGTACGTTTTGCTCTTGTATGGATTATATCTTTCTGTTTCGGTTTCGATGATTGTATGTTTACTATCATAGATAGTAATTATTGCTTGTTGACGTCAACTTTTTCGCAAAGTTTTTTAAGGTACGCAACCTCGTATTCGTTGAGTTCTCTATACCCTCCGCGAGAAAGTCCGCCGAGTCTGAGGTCGCCGATTGCCACGCGTTTTAAGAAGATAACCTTCTTTTCAACCGCCTCAAACATACGCCTGATTTCACGATTTTTGCCTTCAAAAATTATGACTTCAAGTCTCGCGTTTCCGTCCTCTATCCCTGTCATCTTCACTTTTGAATGCCCGTATTTTACGCCGTCGACTTTGACGCCTTTTCTCAAAATCGCAAGATCGCTCTCTTCAATCGTTCCTTCAATCTTTACTATGTAGGTCTTTGGAATTTCGCTCGACGGATGCGTAAGCTTGTAGGTCAAATCGCCGTCGTTTGTGAGAAGCAACAAGCCTTCGCTGTCGTAGTCGAGCCTCCCGACAGGAAAAAGACGTTTGTTTTTGAAATCACCGCCGATATAGTCAAGCACGGTCTTTCTCGGACGCTTTTTTTCCTCCGATTTAACCTCTTCGTCGACTTTTTTTTGCGCGGGTGCGGATTCGAGTTCTGACTTCGGTCTGCCGGATTTGTTGTCTTTTGAGTCGTCGAGCGTAGTCACGCATCCTTTCGGCTTGTAAAACATGACGTAGTCATAATGAGTCACTTGGACGACCTTTTTGCCATCGACAAAGACTGAGTCTTTGTCAACGTCGATATCGAAGCCGAGTTCTCTCACAACTTTTTTGTTTACGCTGACTCTGCCTTGCTTTACGAGTTCATCAGCGTTTCTTCTCGAACACACGCCGCATTCCGCCAAATACTTGTTGATACGCATAAAATCTCCGATCGCACGCACGCTCGTGCAAATAATATACATTTTATATGATTATACGAGATTTTTATGAAGTAGGCAAGCGAAATGCCTCACAAAAAGTTTTCAAACAATCGTCAAAAATATGTAATAGGCAAATATTGCCTATATATCACGCATTCATTGCGGATTGACGATCAGCGTTTCGCTGCCGTCTTTTCTCAAAGGAAACTTTATGCTGTGCCAATTTTCGTCGACGCTTGAGTTAAAATGCGCTATAACTTTCGTTGCGCCATTTAAAAGTACGGCGTCTTCGATTGAAGTCATTTCAAAGTTATCGAAGCCAAAATCAAGCATTCTAACAGACTCGTTCCACATGTCACTACAATTCAAAACAACGGATACAAGTTGCATTCCGTCACGCTTTGCACCGCTTATAAGGCACCTGCCGCTCGACTTTGTAAAACCGGTTTTTACACCGTTTGACCCATCGTACGTTTTGAGCATTTTATTCTTGTTTGCAATCACGACTTCCGAATCGTCAATCTTGATTTTTTTGAGTTTTGACGAGACTATACGCACAAAATCCTCATTTTCATAGGCTTTTGCGGTTATCAACGCCAAATCGTATGCGGTGGTATAATGATTTTCATCCTGTAAACCGTGCGGATTGACGAAATTTGAGTTCTTCGCGCCGCATTTTTTTGCCGTTTCGTTCATAAGAACTGCAAAATCCTCTATACTCCCGGAAGTCTCCACCGCAAGCGTGACCGCTGCGTCATTGCCGCTTCTTAACATCAAACCGAAGAGTAAATCTTCCACGGTTATCCTTTGCCCCGCTTTTAGATAAATCGAGGATCCTTCAACACCCTCTGCAATTTTTGGCACCTCGATCACTCTGTCAAGAGGCAAATTGTTCAAGACGCAAAGCGCGGTCAGCACCTTCGTTGTTGACGCTGGATAGAGTTTTACGTCTTCGTTTTCACCAAACAACACTCTCTTTGTCGTCGCTTCGATCAGAACTTTGCCGGTCGACAAATTCCTCCGCACGCTCTTTTTGCCGCTCGTGACAGACCTTTCATAAGACAAGTCGTCGGGCAATACGCTCGGCTTAACGTTTTGATTCGATCCGTTCGGCATAACGTTCGGTTTTTCTTGAAGGCTTTGCTCTAAAACCGCAAAAGTATTTTCAATATTAGGTGTTTTTAGAATACTTGTTTGCTCTATTTTCAAATTTATTGTCAGCAAAAGCCCAAAAACGACTGAAAACAAAATGATTAAAGTTATCGCGATTTTTAGAGATTTTTGACTCTGATTTCTCATTTTTCCTCCTTGATGACGCCACAAATAGACTCAAATAGGTTGAGCCATTTGTTGCCCGCGTCAGACTTATCAATCGCAATAAACCTTTTCTCTCTTCCGCATATCAAGAAGCCGACGGGCGTGACGCTCATACCTCCTCCGCTTGCGCTCGCATACGGACTTGACTCCTTTATGGATTGATTCTTTGCGCCTCCACCGCCCGCGACAAAACCGTACGATATTTTGCTTACAGGCAATATTATCGTGCCGTCTCCGTTTACGATCGGCTTGCCTATTATGTCGTCGCAATCGCAGGCGGCCTTGATGTTGTCAACAGTTTCTTTTAAAATCCTTTCAAAATCTTCCATTTTCTCTCTATGCCGAAAGAGTAAGCGCTTGTGCGATTGACACGCTAAACCCTATTTCAAAGTCGACGTCCGCTCTTTCGCGCTCAAAATCGGCGTATAACCTTCCTTTCGCCTTTAGGATGTGCAAAAAACCGTCGACAATTCCGAAAATCAACGCGGAGTTCATCGGACCTTCGCCGCCTATGACGGCAAGGAACCTTCCCTTTAGTTTAATTTGCCCGTTTTTTATTTGTCCGAGTGCGGATTTCGCGCTTTTCAACATTTTGTCTTGCTTGTCTTTTGTCGGCTTTAAAATCGGTTTTTCGTTGATTTTGAAAGTTATTTTGCCGTTTTCTCTCTCAAAACGCACACGAGCCACCGTTATTGCGAAGATTTTCAAATCTACCCCTCCACTTTTTCTATCCAAAGAAAAATAGCCTCTTAAGCATATTTTCAGAGGCATAAGCAAAGCGATAATTATGATTTCGACAAATAGCGCGATGAGGACTGCCGTCATACGCTTAATATCTGCAATTTTTGAGTTATTATGAAAAAAATCCGCCAAAAGCGGATTTTATGCTGAATTGATTGTGTTTTGTCGCATTCAACCGACTTAGACGTTTGCGCCGAATAATATCAGTCGAAGACCTCAAAATTTTCGCCCTCGAGGAACTCCGGAATCTCGTCCTCGTCTTGTTCTACGCCCTGTACGTCGGACGCGACTTCGGCAATGACTTGCTCTTCAACCAAATTCTCGTTTTCGTCCATAATCGTACGCGTATGGAACAGGGTTTCTTGCGTTGGACCGTTGAGAATGCGAAGTTGTTCAAGCACTTCGCTATAATCCGGCAAGTCGTCGATGTTTTCGATTTGGAATTTTTTCAAAAATTCGTCAGTAGTGCCGTAAAGCAAAGGTCTGCCGACCGTGTCCTTTCTGCCGACGACCGTAATAAGTCCGGCTTTCAAGAGCGCGCTGATTGCGTACTCCGAGCTTTTGCCCGACCTCATATACTCGAGTTCAAGACTCGTGATCGGTTGCTTGTATGCGATCGAAGCAAGCACTTCAAGGAGCGTGTTGGTGAGTTCTTTTTCTCTGAGCGGAGTGAGAACGTCGGCAACCGTTTCGCCATACTTTGGATTGGACATAAACTGCACTTTGCCGTTGAACTCAACGAGAAGCACACCGCTCGTTTCACTGTATTGCTTTTGAAGGTCTTTTATGATGCTATTGAGCTTTTGCGTGGTGAGTTCCGGGATTTTTTCCACAATATCCGACTTCAAAATCGGCGATCCACTCGCAAATATTATCGCTTCAACGGTGTTTTTAATATTTTCCATCATCGTTCTCCTCAAATTCTATCGGCATATCTTCCGTTCCTTCAATCGCATAAATCGTGATATTGCCGAAAACTTCGTCTTGTTTTGCCATGAGTCTGCCGTATTTTAAGAGTTCGAGCACGGCAAGGAAGGTCGTCACGATGTCGCCCTTGTCATAGTCCGGCTCAAACAACTCCGTAAAGTCCATTTCCTTTCGAACGGCTATGATTCTGCGGATATTTTCCATTTGGTCGTGGACTGAAAACCTGTCCTTCATGACCTTCTTCGGAATGACTTCTTGCCCTCTGCGCTCGGCGTTGGCAAGCACTTGCGCGTACGCCGCGACGAGTTTTGAAAGCGAAAAGTTGACGAGTGCAACTCTATAATCCTTGTCCGTGTAGACGGGAGCGCGGTAAAAGCGATTGGTCGTCTCTCTTTCACGGAGTTTTTCGCCTTCTTTTTGCAAAAGCATAAACTCGCGGACTTTGTTTTTGAAGAGTTCTTGCTCGTCGATGTCATCGTCCGAAGAGTCGTCTTCATCGTCCTTAGGAAGCGTGCGGATCGACTTGAGATAGACGAGTTCAGCCGCCATTGTGATGAAATCGCCCGCATAGTCAAAGTCAAGTTCTTCCTTCGGAGTGTTTTTGATGATTTCAACGTATTGGCTCGTGATGTCGGATATGAAGATGTCTTCAATGTCTATTTTCGCGGACTTTATGAGAGTGACGAGCAGGTCGAGCGGACCGTCAAAATCCTCGAGGTGATAGACAACCTCGGGTTTATCGTTCAAAAAACTTCCCATCTCGGAGTCTTCGACAACGCCTTCTTCAAGCGGTGTCGGCTCTTCGATCACGGAGTTTTCGCTCATTTCTTCAATTTTTTCAATACCGTCAGCCATGCGCTTCCTTTCGCCAAAAAGTTTTTAACTTTTTAATCTTATCATACGAACGGAATTTTGTCAAAAAAAATCACTCGTTTTGCCGAGTGATTAGGTCTTCGACCTCGAAGTTTAGTCCGCGATCTTTTCCTTTTGCGTTTCGACGCAAAAGAACCTAAGTCTTATTTTGCTATTTGCGTGGACCATCCGCGCACGGCGTCCTTGATTGCGTCGTAAAAACTTCTTCTTTCAACCGCTTCTTTGACGACGACGGGCTCTTCTTTGATGACCACGCCGTTTTTGACGATATAAGCCTTGCCGATTACGTCTCCAACGCCGAGCGGCGCTTTGACTTTGGCGGGCAATTCAAATCTTAGTTCAAGGCTGTCGCTCGAATTCTTTTTGGAGAATGCCGTAAGGTCGCTCCCTACGCCGAGTTTTACGCCGTTTTGCTTGCCTCCGAGCACTTCAACAGTATTTTCAATGAGGTCGTCAGACTTTAAAAGCACCTTATTTTCAAAATTTGCAAAGGCAAAATCAAACATTTGCGACACAGCCATATTGCGATTTTTTGCGCTGTCCGCGCCTATCATCACCGCAATCACGCGCATATCACCGCGCTTTGCCGTCGCCGTAAGGCAAAATCTCGCCTCATTGGTAAATCCCGTCTTTCCACCGTCGCATCCCTCGTAAAATCTAACGAGTTTGTTGGTGTTGGCAATCGACGTCGTTCGTCCGCTCGGATGCTTAAAATCCTCCATCCACACCTTTGCATATTCGAAGAATATCGGGTGTTTCGTGAGTGCCGCAAACATTTTTGCCGAGTCTTTTGCCGAAGAATAGCCGTTTGGCGCAGGAAGTCCCGTACAGTTGACGAAGTGAGTGTTTTGCATACCGAGTTCTTTGGCTCTCTCGTTCATTTTGACGACAAAGTTTTCCACGCTACCCGAAATATGCTCTGCAAGCGCGACGCAACTGTCGTTTGCGCTCGCAACGATTACGCTTCTCAAAAGATCGCCAACTTTGTGAGTGCTGTCTTTGTCCAAAAACACTTGAGATCCGCCCATATTCGCGGCGTTTTCCGAAACGAGCACGTCGTCGTCAAGAGAAATCTCGCCTCGCTCGATCGCTTCAAGCGTCAAATTGGCGGTCATAATCTTCACCATACTTGCAATCGGCAACTTTTCGTCCTCGTTTCTTGCATACAGCACCTCGCCGCTCGCATAGTCCACAAGATACGCGCTCTTGCCGACGTTTTCAAATTTGTTTGAATCGGCAAAGGCAATTTGAGTGGCAAACGTGAGAGCGCTTGCAAGCACTATAGCCACGATAAACGCAGCAACTATCAAAAATACAAAAAAATTTGCTTTCCCTTTTGTCATTTTCGTTCCTCTCCTGCTATTTTGAGCGTCTAACGCGGTTTTATACAGCGAGAACGTCAAAACAAACTGATTTCGATAACGCCGAAAATAGAGCCGATTATTAAAAAAAACACGAATCCCGCGCAGACGTTTATGCCGAATATCTTTAGCGTTGGCAAAAGGTAAGATTTAAGCCCGTTCTTCGTCGGACGGTTGCACGACGACAAAATGCCCGAAAGAGCCACGGCAAACAAACAGATCGAACAAAGAAAGAAAGGCAAATAACAACAAAGGAGATTTAAAACTCCCCAAAACTCATAGCGTGCGATAAGGCAAGTTGCGTATTTTCCCATCAAAAATCCGAGTATAAAGAATGGAATCACTGCAAGAAACGTACATTTTTTGTCCGCACCCGCAATCAAAAACACAGAGTAAGACAAAAGAAGCAAAAGCGATGACAAAAAGAATATCTTTGCGCCCGAAAACTTCATATCCACCCTTGCGACTCTTTCAAACTCTCCGTTGACAGCGCGGATCGAGGACACTATGCCGACAACTACACCAAGCGCGAGGACGATAAGCGAACAGATAAGAATCTTCTTGTTTTTGTCAAAAAACTCTTTTAGATTGGAAAGTAGCACGCGTTTTTTCAACTCATCCATACAAAAGAGTTATGAGAATTTTGCCGTTTGTATGACACAAAACATCAAAAAAGCATCAAAAACACGATAGAAAAGAAAATTTTGCATAACTTATTGTGATATTCTAAAAACCATGAAAACCGATGAAATTAAAATCAAAAACTACCTCTTAAGTTTAGGATTTCAGCCAAATCTCAAAGGCTATAAACTGCTGGCAAGGCTTATAGAAATGTCCTGCGAAGGCAAAAAAATCATTCCGCTCAAGTTCTTCGGATACGAAGAATTGTCAAAAGAGTTCGGAGTGGCGAAAGAAAGCGTTGAAAAAGACATTCAAAACGCAATCTCGTCCGCGTGGCTTCGCGGAGACGTGGACGTACTCTATAATGAGTTTGGCGAAACACTTGATGAAAACAAGGGCAAGCCTACGAACAAACAATTCGTTCTGACCGCCCTTGAGCGCATATCATAAACTATGCGGCGAGTTTTATATCGTTGATATTTATATGCTTTAGATTGCCATTTTCTTGATTTTTGTCAATTAAAATTTTGCTTGCCTCATCAAGCATAAATCTTGCGTGCACGGCATAGCCTCTCGTTGGGTCTTGTATGAAAACGTGTGTGACCGCACCGACGAGCGCGCCGTTTTGCAATATCGGACTTCCGCTCATACCCTGCACTATACCGCCCGTCTTCTTCAAAAGTTCTTTGTCGCTGACAAGAATGACCATACCTTTGTCTTCCGCTTCGCTCTGAGATATGACTTTGACGATTTCAATGTCGTAAAACTTCGGGGTTTCACCCTCAACCGTCGTAAGCACTTGCGCGTGTCCCGGTTGCGCTTCGCCTTTTAAAGCGATCCTGACGAGATCGTTTTCGTCTTTTGAGGTATATTCGCCATACAGTCCGATATGAGTGTTCGCTTTGATAGTGCCGATAGGGTTTGAAAGCCTGTTTACGCTTGCGACAAGCCCGCCCGCTTTGCCGACTTCGCCTTTGATGACGTCTTCTATCTCCGTTTTGTAAATATAACCGCCGTTCAACTCCTCGTCAAGTCCGCTCTCCGCGTCCGCGATGTGATGTCCAAGCGCCGCGAATTGCCCCTCTTGCGTCACAAAAGTAAGAGTTCCGACTCCGCCTACGTCTTCTTTGAGCGCAAGACCGAGTTTTTTCTGCCCGGTGATTTTATCCTCTGCAGGAGCGATAGACGTTGCAAATTGTTTTCCGTCTCTCTCATACACGACTTTGATCGTTTTTGAAGTCGTTTCGGACAAAATCTTCTTCAGACGATATATTGACGTGACGTTTTCGCCGTTTATGGACAGTATGACGTCACCCGCCTGTATGCCTGCGTCTCGTGCGGGATGCGCTTCGCCGTCAACGGTTGAAATCCCGCCTTCGCTCATAACTATCAGTCCGTTTGCGCCGATTGCGATGCCGATAGGCTCACCGCCGATATGCACGTAAACGTCTTGATTTGCACTGCCCAAAGATTCTGAATTGAGCGTCGGCGCATTTTTGTCTCGCCACAAAAAATCAACCGAATCGGCGGAGTTTTGCGCGAATGTATTATAATTTTGCGATATTTTTAGAAAACTTTGAGGATAAATGGTTGTAAAAACTGCTATGAACAGCAATATTACGGCAAAAGTTAAAATCCTCTTTTTGAACCGAATTTTCGTATCGTCACTCATTTGCATAATCTTATTATGCGTATTGAAAACAAAATCTTGCGCACAAAATATTGATTGTGAATCTTTACGTCAACAAAAAAAGCGGTGCCGCTCCGCACCGCTTTTCAAATTATATTTTGTTTTGACTCACTTCTCTTGTTCGAGAATATTGCGAGCCATATATACGCCCATGACGGAAGCCATCATAAGACCTCTCGTCCAACCGCTGCTGTCTCCGAGACAATGCAATCCTTGAATCGAGGTGTTGAGGTGTTCGTCCATCTTGATCTTGTTGCTGTAAAACTTGAGTTCAGGGCTATAAAGCAAAGTCTCATACCCTGCAAAGCCGGGCACAACTTGATCGACGGATTTGATGAAGTTTATGATGTTGAGCATCGCTCTATACGGCATAGCAGCAGTTATGTCGCCCGCAACCGCGTCTTTTAAAGTCGGTCTGACGTTTGAAAAGTTGAGTTCTTTCGGCCAAGTACGTTTGCCCGCCAAGATGTCGCCGTAGCGTTGAACGAGAATCTTGCCCGCTCCGAGCATATTGGTGAGTTCGCCTACCTTTTGAGCGTATTCGATCGGCTGTTTAAACGGCTCGGTAAAAGAGTGCGAACACAAAATGGCAAGGTTCGTGTTGTCGCTCTTCTTCTCTTTATAACTGTGACCGTTGACGACTGCGAGGTCGTTGTCGTAGTTCTCTTGCGACACGAAACCGCCCGGGTTTTGACAGAAAATACGCACTTTGTTTTGGAAAGGCAACGGATAGCCGATGAGTTTGCTCTCATAAAGCACTTCGTTGATCTCCTCCATGATTTCGTTGCGCACCTCGACTCTTACGCCGATGTCAACGACGCCGGGGGCATGCGCGATGTTGTGCTCGGCGCAAATTTTCTCGAGCCATTCGGCACCTCTGCGCCCCGTTGCGATTATCGTCTTGTCCGCGCGGATTTCCTCTTGATTGTTGCCCTTAGAGTCTTCGATGTAAACGCCCTTGCAAACGTCGCCTTCAAGAATGATATTTTGGCATTGTCTGCCGAAGACGAGATCTACTCCGTTTGCCTTCAAATAGTTTTCAATGGCAAGATAAAGTTCTTGAGCCTTTTCCGTGCCGAGATGGCGGATTGGGCAATCCACGAGTTTTAAGCCCGCTTTGATGGCTTTTTTGCGGATTTCCTTGACCTTTTCCTTGTTGCCGAGTCCTTCGACGTGTTCGTCCGCGCCAAATTCAAGATAAATCTTGTCGGTATAGTCGATGAGCTCTTGAGCGAGTTCTTCGCCTATCAAAGACGGAAGTTCGCCGCCCACTTCATAACTAAGCGAGAGTTTGCCGTCCGAAAACGCGCCTGCGCCCGAAAAACCCGTCGTGATGTGACAGTACGGCTTGCAGTTTCTGCACTCGCCACCGAGCGTTTTTGGACACATACGGCGCTCTATCGGTTGACCTTTTTCAATGATAATCATTTTTTTGTCGCTGCCTTTTTTCAAGAGCTCGATTGCCGTAAATATACCCGCGGGACCTGCGCCGACTATACACACGTCATATTTTTTCATTTCGTTGCCTCCAAAATTTTATTCAAACGGCAAAGCCGTCCGATTATCATAATCGTGCGCGGTTAATATTTTTATTAAATATTAGCCTCACAACCTGTTGCATTATAATATTGAAACTCAAACCTGTCAAGGATATTTTGATTTTTTCAAAAACAAAATTTTCGTTTTTACGCGCCGACGGAAAAACGCCGTAAAACTTTGCGAATTTTGTCAATTTTTGGCGGTTTTGCGAATAAGATAGAGACTACGGAGGGCTAAATGGCTTTGGAAAGTCTCGTACTACTCATCAAAAACCTAATCATATTTTCTTCCTACGTCACGGAAAAGACGTCTTTTCCAAAGCCGCTCTCCAAGGAAAAGGAAAAAGAATATCTGCTCCTCGCAAAAAACGGCGACAAAAAGGCGAAAGACGTTCTCATCGAACACAATCTAAGGCTCGTCGCGCATATCGCCAAAAAGTACGCGAACTACGGCGACAACGACGAACTCATCTCCGTCGGTTCGCTCGGACTCATCAAGGCGATCGAGAGTTTTGACGTCGAAAAAGGCGCCGGGCTTGCCACGTACGCCTCGAGGTGCATAGAAAACGAAATCCTGATGACTATGCGCGCCACCAAGAAATACCGCTCTAACGTCTCCTTAAACGAGCCGATCGGCGTGGATAAGGACGGCAACGAACTGACGATCGTGGATATGCTCGCCGACGACGAATCCGTCATCGAGGACGTCGAGAGCAATATAATCCTCAAAAAACTCACCGACGTCGCCAAATCCGCGCTTGACAGTCGCGAGTATGAAATTATATGCAGAAGATACGGACTTGACGGCTATGACGCTCTCACGCAGCGAGAAGTCGCAAAGTTTTTTGACATATCTCGCTCTTACGTATCAAGGATTGAAAAGCGCGCGCTTGAAAAAATACGCGAAAAGGTTGACAAAACCGACTTCTATTAAAAAACACGGCGCGAGCTGTGTATTTTTGGTCGTTGATTTGGTTGTTGGTTTGATTGATAATTTTGGCCCTGACGCGACTATGAGCGCCGACCAAATCTTCTTTTGAATTTTGCGCGGGATACAATCAATTCTGGTTTTGACCGCTCAACTTTCTATACGTTCCAGGGATAAAGTTTGAAGGATCGTAGTCGCACTCTTCATCGTCAAAATATTTTGCGGACGTAAAGGAGAACGACTCTCCGCCTTGAGCGAACAAAAAGTCCATAATGTCGTAATCAGCCATCTCGTAAGTGCCTTTTTCTTGCGCAGGCTCGCTCGTCCCGTGCATGACGTAAACCAATGCTACTTTGCGGTTGCCAAGTTCCCAATCGTCATATTCGCTGAGACTGATCGTACCTTCGACGAATGTGCCGTTTTGACGATTTTCATAGCGCATATACGTCGTGTAATCATTGTAGTTGCTCTCGGTGTTTTCACTCTTTCCCGTGTAGGAATTGCTTACGAAAAAGAATTTGTTGCCGTTTTCATCCGCAAACTCACCGTTAAGATAATCGACGTTTCTGTATTTGACTTTTTGGTGCTGATAGTTGTATCTCTCCGCTCCTTCTTTGACGTAAGTGCCAAAGGCATACGGCATTTCGGACAAATGATAGTCTCTGACAGGCACGCCGCCTTGTCTCACCGGCTTGACGTAATAGCCCTCAGTCTTAATCGTAAACTGCTTTATATCGTCCTTTGCGTCTTCCGTGTAGCAGTCAATATAGTCCCTTTTGCTCGAATCGAAGGACACAACGAACGAAATCGGACTCAAAGAATCAAGTCCAAAGTACACGGAGCGCAATTCGCCCTCTTTTTTGAGCGAGCCGTTTTCATAATATTTGATCGTGTCTTTGCCAATCTCAAAATATGCTTCGCTGACGTTTCTTATCGGATTGTCGTTTTGAACGAGAACGTATTTTTGAGTAGAACCGCCACTCATATCGACAACGTTGTCCTTGTCATGAGCAAATTCAAAAAAGGCGCAGGAAGACAAAGAAAAAGCGCAACCGATGGTCACGACTATCAAAACCAATGCGAGCAAAGCTTTTTTCATCATATCACCTATGCGCTTTTATAATCTCTAAAATTATTTTTTGGATTTGTCGGAAGTGCTGAGACTTTCTTTGAGTTTTACAAGGCTCTCGATCTCATCGAGAAGAGTGTTGATGTCCTTGAATTGACGATGGACGGACGCATATCTGACGTATGCGACTTCGTCGATCTCTTTAAGCCCTTCCATAACGAGATCCCCGATTGTCGTTGAAGAAACTTCTTGATCCAAAGAGTTGAGGATTTTGCGTTGAATATCGCTGACGAGTCTGTCAATTGACGCCATAGAGATAGGACGCTTTTCGCAAGCCTTCATGATGCCGGTCTTGACCTTCGCGATGTCAAAAGGTTGGCGACTGCCGTCTTTTTTGACGACTAAAATCGGCGTATTTTCAACCGTCTCGTACGTCGTGAAACGCTTGCCGCAACTTATGCACTCCCTTCTTCTACGAATTGAAGTTCCGTCCTCGTTTTGACGAGAGTCGACTACTTTTGAATCAATGCATCCGCAATAAATACATTTCATATTCTTACCCTTCAAAGTTTTATGTGAGAATTATACAATATTTTGTTTTATTTGTAAAGGTTTAAACACAAAATAGCGAATTTCGGCGAAAAAAAGATTATTTTGAGCGGTTTTGTAATATCTACGCTACCTGGAAAATATAATTGCGTATGAACGTAAAACAGTTTACTTTTTGCGAAATGGCAAAGAAGTCGGTCGTCAGCGTTGCGGACGGCAGAACGCTCGGCAACGTGTGCGACATCGTGTTCGGCTCAAACGGATGCGTACAAGGTTTCGTCGTCCCCGGCAAGAAGAGTTTTTTTAAAAGTATAACGTCAAGCGAAAACATCTTTATTCCTTGGAATAAAATCGTCAAAATCGGCTCCGACGTCATGCTCGTGTCTCTCGCCCCTCAACCTCGCGCGAACGGTTGGCAAACAGCCTCAGCGTTCGAGCAACAACCGATAGAAGAGCCTGTACCCCAAGATCAAAACTACTCTCCGCAAACCGTATATCACGAAGAGTAGTTTAGTGGTTCAAGACAGCGCGGATCTAAGTCTCGATATCGCGGACTTTTCAAGTCTTGACACCTGCGCTTGCGATATGCCTATCATATCGCTGATTTCAACCTGCGTTTTTCCGTCAAAATAGCGAAGTTTCAAGACGTTTAACTCACGCTCAGGCACGAGTTTTAAAGCCTCTTTCAAAGATATAACCTCGCTCCAGTTGTCCGCGTTTTCCTTTTCGTCCGCAACGACGTCCATAATCTCCATAGCGTCGTCGCCGTCTGAAAATACGCTGTCGTGCAAAGATAGCGGTTCGCTCACCGCGTCGAGCGCGCAAGCGACTTCTCTTTCAGGCACGCCGATTTCCTCGGCAATCTCCATCATATTCGGCTCGCCTAACGAACTCTTCACCATCTCTTCTCTTGCTCTAAGCGCCCTATACGCCACGTCTCGCATACTGCGTGGCACTTTTATCGTCGTGCGATCTCGCAAAAACCTTTTTATCTCGCCGAGTATCATAGGCACAGCGTAGGTCGAAAACATCACTCCTTGACTTATATCGAAGTTTTCAAGCGACTTAAGAAGTCCGACCATGCCCACTTGAAAGAGGTCGTCCGCACATTCGGTCGCGCGTGAAAATCTGCCGACCAAAGAGAGTACGAGTCGCATATTGGCACGAAGGAACAGGTCTCTTGCCTCGATGTCTCCGTTTTTTGTCTTTACGAGCAATTCCTGCATTTCTTTCGCGCTGAATTTTGGCAAAGCGGAAGTGTCTATTCCGCATATAGTGACTTTTGGCATACTTTCCTCCAAACGAGTTATGTATGCCAAAGCCTATTTTGAACGAATTTTCAAGTTTTATGCAAAATCACGAATATTTTGACGTAATGTTGCGCTTCAGATTGTCCACGATCTTCTTTTCAAGACGCGATATGTATGACTGAGATATGCCCATCATGTCGGCGATCTCCTTTTGCGTCATCTCTTCTTTGCCGTATAGCCCAAAACGAAGTTCGAGGATTTGACGCTCCCTCTCGGGAAGCCCCAAAAACGTCTCGCGCAAAATCCTCTTCTCCTCGCTGTCCAAGGCGTCGTTGTACACGCTTTCGGCGTCCGTGCCGAGTACGTCTGCAAGCAGGAGCATATTCCCCTCGTAATCCACGTTGAGCGGTTCGTCAAGCGACACCTCGCTCTTCGTCTTGCTCGTCTTGCGAAGATACATAAGTATCTCGTTTTCAATGCACCGAGAGGCAAAAGTGGCAAGTTTTATGTTTTTGTCGGGGTTATAACTTCCCACCGCTTTAATGAGTCCTATCGTGCCGATAGACACGAGGTCGTCCATCTCGATGCCCGTGTTGTCAAACCGCTTTGCGATGTAGACGACAAGTCGAAGGTTGCGCTCGATCAGAGTCAATCGCGCCTCTTTGTCACCCGCAAGATACTTCTCGACCGTCTCCGCCTCTTCCTCTGCCGTAAGCGGTGACGGAAGACTGTTGCCTGCGGAGATATAATCGACGGTATCTCCCGCTTTTATTCCCAAAAACTCAAATATCTTTTTCAGAAGTAAACGAATTTTCTCTATCATTTTGCACCTCTCAAAACATAGTGTTTTGCAATATTACGTCCACGCCGTCAAAGTCCCGCCGAGAAAGCGCGCCGTACGCGCAAAATCTCTTGCCCTTGACGTACACGTCGTCAAGCCGAACGATTGGCATAGTGCCCTCTCCTGACACCGTCTTGACGACAATAAATCCCTCTATCAAACTCTCGTCCACAAACAAGGATTTTTCGGCGTTTGACGATATAATCACGACGGGCAATCCGCTCACAGAGTCGGTCAGCGTGTTTCCGCTGTCGCAGAGCGATTTTAAGGTGGCTTGCGCGTCTTTTAAGCGAAGAGTCGAGTCGCATATCTTTCTCGCGTTTTTGGAGAGTTTTAAGACGAAAATGCGTACACTTATTAACAAAGTTAATAATGCCAACGCACAAACGCCGAGTTGCCAACGAGAGTTGAGATCTATTCCAAGCGCAAAACTTACGCCGAAATCGATGCCGCCTACAAGATACGTAAAGAGACAAAACACGCAGAGTCTCTTGACGTATGCCACCGCTCCGCTCTTGATTTTCGCTCTTCTTTCAAAACGATTTTCACGCGACTTTTTGTCGCTACTAATAACTTCGTTTTCAATTTCGTTTTCGCCGTCTCGTTTAGACTCCGAAACCGCCTTCGACGACTTTCGCCTGCTGTTGCCATGATCAAACAAATCACCATCGAATATAAGTGCCAAAATCGGCGCGAGCAAGACCTTGATTGCAACCTGCCACGGCGTAGGACATAGTGGATAAAGCGTTGCCACCGCACTTCCGACAATACCACCGAGCAAAACTCTCCACCATCTTATCTTCCGCCTGAAAAACGTCAGAGTTGCAACCTCGAGCAAGACGTCCACCGCAAAGTTGTTGAAAGCTACGAGTTCTACGTACACACTCACAAGACGCAGTATATCATTTCAAAATGTCGATTTCATTCCGTTAAAAGAAAATGAAACTGCGAGGCTAATTAAAAAACAAGCAATCTAATGCGGTATTTTAGTTTTATATACGAAAATAAGTGAGCAATATTACGTTTTTTGCTTAAAACGTGCAACTGCCGTTCTAAAAAATATGGTTGTAATTATATTTGCAAAATAAAACCCCTTCCAAAAACCGCACGCATTTAAGCATACGAAGGAAGGGTTTTTACGATTTGGCAAAATTATTGAAATACTATATTAAAGCGCAAGTCTCGCGCCCAAGTTGTCCACATTTTGTGCATAAAATGTGGACAACTTATTTACTTAGTAAATAAGAGCAAAGCGAATCTGACAACAAAGATCGCCAAACTGGGCAGTTTGCAAAACTGCTCAGAATGGATGAGATGCTAGGAAGAGGCGCTTCGAATGGAGCGCGCGTACATAGACGTACGCAACCGACAGACGAAGCGACTATGACAACGCAGATCGCCATTCTGTGCAGTTTTAGTTGTTGTCGTCTCCTCTCAACCGTCTAAGGAACGCAGGCACTTGATGGCTCTTTCCGCCGATAACGCTTGACTTGACAGGCGGTTGTTGCGGTGCCGCAGGTTGCGCTTGTGGCTCGCGTGCAGGTTGAACAGGTTGCTCAATCGGTTGTTGCGGTTGAGGTTGAGGTCTGCCGAAAGTCGGGCGAGAAGCGAAGATTTCTTCCGTCGTATATTGCGGACGAGTCGGCTCTTCCCTCTTTTCAACCGGTTTTTCTTCAGGTTTTTCAAGAGGTTGCTCGTTGAGTGCTGTCGCTATGCTGTGAGGTTGCGTCATTGAGACCGAGCCGATGGCTCTTGCCGGAGCGGACGCTCTGTCCACAAAACCCGTTGCGATGATCGTGATTTCGATCTCTTGTTTGTCAGGAACGATAGCCGTGCCGAGAATGATATTTGCAGACGGGTCGATGACGGACTTGATGATGTCGCAAGCCTCGTTGACTTCGCCGAGTTTCATATCGTCGCCACCGACGATGTTGACGATGATGCCGGTTGCGCCTTCGATGTCGGTTTCAAGAAGCGGACTGAACACCGCGCGTCTGACCGCTTCAAGCACTCTCTTCTCTCCTTTGCCGTAGCCGATACCCATGTGGGCGAGGCCTTTGTTGGAAAGAATAGTTCTGACGTCCGCAAAGTCGAGGTTGATGAGTTCCGGATTTGCGATGACGTCGCTGACGCCTTGAACGCCTTGACGGAGAACGTCGTCGGCAATTTCAAACGCCTTTTTCAGCGGAATATCTTTGTCCAAAACTTCAATAAGTTTTTGGTTTGGAATGACGAGCAAAGTATCAACGAAGTTTTTGAGGTTTTTGATGCCCTCTTCCGCGTTTTGCATACGGCGTTTTCCTTCGATTTCGAAAGGCTTCGTGACGACTGCGACCGTCAAAATGCCGAGACTCTTCGCGATCTCCGCGATGACAGGCGCCGCACCGGTACCCGTGCCACCGCCCATACCTGCCGTGATAAACAAGAGGTCGATGCCCTGGAGCGCCGCTTTGATTCTGTCGCGAGATTCTTCAGCCGCGCGTCTGCCGATTTCGGGATCTGAGCCCGCGCCGAGTCCGCCCGTCATGCTTGCGCCGAGTTGGATCTTGCATTGAGGTGGGACGAGCGACATATTGAGCGCTTGCATATCCGTGTTCATGACGACGAATTGCGCACTCTTGATGTTGGCTTTGATCATGTTGTTGATGGCGTTGTTGCCGCCACCGCCAACGCCGACCACGACGATATTGGCTTGACCGGGTTTCTTTTGAGAAACCGGCGGATAGTATTCAGGCTCTTCTTGAGCGGGAGCGGTCTCTTCGACTTTAGGCTCCTCTTCTTCGAGAGTCTCTTCTTGAAGGACTTGTTCTTCTTGTTCTTCTTGAACGTCTTGAATTTCGTCCTCTTCTTTGTCATTATGTGGCACGTAGCCGAATTTCTCAAAATCTATCATCTTTTACCTCCGTTGAATATCTTTTTTATAATGTCGCCGAAACTTGATTTCCCAAGAGTGTCCGCCATGAGAAGCACCGAGGCTTTCGAGGCTTCTTCAGGTTTGGCAAATCCAGGAAGTTTTGGCGTAATGATTTCCAAATTTTTGCCGATTTGTTCGCTTAAATACTTCTTTGCTCCGCGGATTGACGCAATGCCTTCGCCCGTGAGATAAACTTCCATATAACTCGGCACGACGCCTTCGAGCATATTGAAAACTTCCGCAAAAGTCTCCGCAAACAAGTCGAGTCTTGACTTCGTAATTTCGCAAGCGTCGGAAGCGGCGATCTGTTCCTCACCGTTGCCGACGAGCATGACGCCTCTCGAATAATTCAAGTTGAGATCTACAAGGCGCTTTGCTTCTTCCGCAAGTTCGAAGTCTACACCGAGAGCCTCGCAGATGTCGCCGGATATGTGCGCACCGCCCATAGAAAACGCTTTGAGATCCAAAATTCCGTCCCCTTTGCCGAGTGCGACGGACGTCGAAAGGTAGCCGACGTCGATGATCATATACATCTTGTCGCGTTGCTCCTTTTCAAGAAGCCCCATGCACTCCGCCCACGGAGTCGCGATGTATCTGACGTCCGAAAAGCCGAGCGAAGTCGCAACCTCGTCAAACATCTTGACATAATTCTCTTTGCAAAGAACGTATGATATGCAAGCCGTAATTTTGGAGCCTTCGAGACCTCTGACGTCGTTTTGCAACTTGTCGCTGTCGTCAAGCACGAAATATACGGCGGAAGTGTTGATCGTCACAAATCCGCTGCCCGCGTATTCGTCTCCTTTGCTTATGAGATAATCTATATCGTCGTCGTCGATACGGCGACGCTTGTCGAGAGATACCTCGACCTCTTTGCATTCGATCGCCAAAAACTCCGCAGGTACGCTGATGAACAAACGCTTGGTGCGAGAATGCGCAAGCCTCATCGCGTCGACGAGCACGTCGTGCGCGACTTTGCAAGTGTCCTCCTCGTCATACCACTCGCCGTCCTCATAACCTTGGCAGGCTTTTTCGGCAACCGCTTTGATGCCAAAAACACTCTGCGCCTTCTTCGCGCCGACTATGGCGCTGACAAGACGAGAGGTGACGTCCAAAACGGCTATGTCTTTCGTGAATATACTGCTCATTTTCTTACCCGCAAAAACAACGCGCGTACGCGTTTAATATTTTCTATAATTTATTATATAATAAATATGTAGGATGTCAACGATTTTTTTAAATTTTTTTGTAGAAATTTGAAAAAAATTTGATTTTTAATCGCTTTATGCGATTAATTTTTTATAATACGCATATCTGCGCCGAGTTTTCGCATGGTTTCGTCGATGTTTTCATAACCCCGTTTTACGAAAGACGTGCCGAAAATTCTACTCTCCCCCGCAAGTCCTAACGCAAACACCAAAAGTCCCGCTCCTCCTCGAAGGTCACGCGCCCTCATATCGCCCGCGCGCAAGTCGCCCCGTGAAAGCAAAGCTACGTCTCCGTCGATCTTTACGTTCGCACCCAACTTTTTCATTTCCGAAAGATGCGAAAACCTGCTTTCAAAGACCGTCTCTCTTATACGGCTCACGCCCTTGCCAAAGCACTTGACGGCGGACACTATCGGTTGCATATCCGTGGCAAACAGCGGGTATGGTCCCGTCGTCAAATCGCAAGCGACTTCTTCCGAGCAATCCGTCACTTTTTTTGCTCTTGCGCGCAAGCAAAGTCCGTCGTCGAACGTCTCGAAGTTTTTTGAACGCAAGGCGCAGAGAGTCGAACCGACTAGCCTTTCGTCAAGCCCGCATATTTCTATCTCCCCGCCGCACACCGAAAGCGCGGAAAGCAGAGTGCCTCCGACTATTCTGTCGGCGACGGGCGTAAAACTTGCGCCGTGCAAACTCTCCACCCCATCGATTTCCAAAACCGACGTGCCCTCTCCGCGTATTTTTGCGCCCATATTGTTCAATAGTCCGACGAGAGAAACTATCTCCGGCTCGCGAGCGCAGTTGATAAGCGTCGTTTTTCCCTTTGCTTTGCAAGACGCAAGCAAAAGATTTTCCGTTGCGCCGACGCTCGGGTATCGCATGACGATTTTCGCGCCTTTAAGTTCTTTTGCGCGACAAAAAATCTCATCCCCTATCTCTTGACAAGTCGCGCCGAGCATCTTAAGCCCGTCAAGGTGAATATCGAGCGGACGTCCCCCGATCGCGCACCCTCCCGGCAAGGACGTTTTCACCTCTCCGACCGTCGCAAGCAGAGTGCCGAGCATAAACATCGACGAACGCATGACTTTTTGCAAAGACGTAGAGACCGAGTTTTTGACGGCTTGCCCACGAACGCGGATATTTCTGCCGAATCTGAAGACTTCTCCGCCCACTTCGCGCACGAGTTCGAGCATATTGTCAACGTCGCTGATGCTTGGGCAATCTTTGATTTCCACCTCTTCGTCCGTCAAAAGACTTGCGGCGAGCATTGGCAAAACGGCGTTTTTCGCGCCGTGAAGTTCAACCTTGCCGAATAGTTCTTTTCCGCCGTTTACAAAAAACGCCTCTTCCATTTATGCCTCTCTACCACTATGTGAAAGCAACGGCTTTTTTGTGACGGACGGCTCAAAATCTTTCGTCGTCAAAAACCTCGTTTGACGCTTTGAAATCGAAAGCAGCACCCCGACGGCAGAAAGATATGCGACGAGCGAACTCCCTCCCGCGCTCATGAACGGAAGCGGAAGCCCGGTCGGTGGAACGGCGCCGCAAACTACCGCAAAATTTAGAAGCGACTGCGCCGTAAGCACCGCAACTATTCCAAAGGCAAGATAGCACTCGAACCTCGTGCGCGCATACTTAGCGATTTTGATTCCTCTGTACGCCACGAAAAGATACAACGCCATAATGACGAAAACGCCGAAGAGCCCCGTTTCCTCTCCCACGATCGACATAATAAAATCGCTCTCGGCAAATGGCAAAAACAGATATTTCTGACGAGAATTGCCGACGCCCACGCCAAACAATCCTCCGCTTCCGAGCGCATAATACGATTGGATGAGTTGATAGCCCTCTTCAAGCGGAGATTCCCACGGATTGAGAAAAGCAAGCAACCTGCGCATTCTGTACGGCTCGATCAAGACGAGCAAAACCGCGCCCGCAACGACGGGAACGACGAGTAAAAGCAGGTGCGAAGGTTTCGTCCCGCCGAAAAAGAGCATCGAAAACACCACCGCAACCACGCAAATCGTGATAGACATATTCGGCTCTAAAATCAACAGTACCCCGACGAGTCCGCCGATTATCAGCACCAAAAACACGCTTGAAAACTTGTGCATATCGCGCGTGGACATGACTTTGGCGATGAGTACCACCATAAAAAATTTTGCGTATTCCGAGGGTTGAACCGTAAAAAAACCGAGGTTTAACCACCGTTTTGCGCCATAACTCTCAACGCCAAGCACCGGTATAAACACGAGCGAAAGCAAAACGAGCCCCACGATATACAAAGGAAGCGCAAACTTCTTGATGCGCTCCGCGTCCATAATCGACAGTCCGAACGCAAAAAGCAACCCGCAAAACAGCGCGATCGCCTGAGTCTTGACGTAGTGATAAGAATCTCCGAGTTCTACGCTCGCGGAATATTTAGACGCCGAATATATGAAAAGTATGCCGAGAAGCGACAAACAAAGCACTACGAAAAACAGCGGTTTGTCAAATCCGAAGAGGTCTTTTGCGCCTTGCACTTCAAAGCGTTTTGACTTTTTGCCGTGCTCGTCATACTCGGCGACCTGCAAAAATCTTTCGCCAAAATGGCTCCCCGCGCTCATCCTTTCACCTTTTGAACGCCTTTCTCTCTTGCGATTTTGTCAAACGCCTCTCCTCTTTCGACGTAGTTTTTGAAGTTGTCAAAACTCTTCGAGGACGGAGAAAAAACTATACTCTTCAATTTATTTTCACGCGCGTATGCGTAAGCCTTGTCAAAAGCGTCTTGAAGATCGACAGCGGGCTCAATACTCTCAAAATCTCTGTCAAATGCGCATGCCATAATCTCCCTTTTGTTCTCTCCCGTCACGACTATATGTTTCAGAGTGATCGGCACTTGTCTGAAGAAGTCGTCGAAGTCCTCTTCTCGTCTTGCGCCTCCCATAATAAGCACGAAATCGCCGTCCATCGCCTCGCAAGCGGAAAGACACGAATAGACGTTGGTCGCTTTGCTGTCGTTGTAGACTTCGATGCCGCAAATTTTCCCTACGAGTTGACGGCGAAACCGCTCGGGCTTAAAATCCGAGACCGCTTTTGCGATGACGTACGGCGAAACTTCGCAAAGCGACGCTACGCATACGCTCGCGACGACGTTTTCGAGTTCTCTGCCCTTGAAAGAAAGTTCGTCAAGCGGCAAAATCGGTCTGCCTTTAAAGCATACGAACCCCGACGATATATAACCTCCGCTCGTCGGATGAGTGATTGAAAACGGCACTTTATATGCGCGAGCACGCTCGATCATCATACGAATGTTGTCGTCGTCGGCGTTGTACACCAAAAAATCATCCTCGCTTTGTTTTGCAAAAATCTTGCTCTTGGCTTCCATATATTTTTGCATGGTGCCGTGTCTTTCGAGATGATCCGGCGTGACGTTCAAGAGAACGGCGATATGCGGCGCGAAATTTACGCAACCTTCAAGTTGAAAACTGCTCGCTTCAATCACCGCATAGTCCTCTTCAGTGAGTTTGTCCGCAATAGACGAAAACGCGACGCCGATGTTTCCGAGAGCGCGCGAGGATTTGCCCGACGCTTTCAAAATGCTGTCGACGAGCATAGTCGTCGTGGTCTTGCCGTTAGTGCCGGTGATTGCGATCTCTTTTGCGCGAGTGCAAGCGGACGCAAGTTCGAGTTCGCTTATCACGAGTTTGTTTTCGAGTTTTGCGTCATACAGGAAATCTTTTTCCGTCGCGACTCCGGGACTTAGCACTATAACGTCGGCATTCACGAACACGCCCGCGCTGTTCGTCGCCCTCTCCGCCAGCGGATCGTCGTCGTAGATTATCGCTCTTCCGCCCATACTGCGCACAAGGTCGTATGCGGACACACCGCTTATTCCCGCGCCGTACACGACCACGTTCTTTCCAAACAAATTCAAACTCATCACACCCTCGCAAGCAAAATCGTCAAAGCGCAAAACACCATACTCACGACGAAGTATATCGTCACGATCTTGCTTTCATGCATCCCTTTCATCTCGAGATGATGATGAAAAGGCGCCATCAAAAACACCCTCTTCTTCGTGAGTTTGAAATGTAGCACTTGTACAATAACTGATATGCTCGACCATACGAACATTATGCCTGCGACGGCAATCAAAATCGGAATTTTTGAAAATACCGCAACGCTCGCGACTCCTGCGCCGAGCGCAAGCGAGCCTGTGTCTCCCATCATGATTTTTGCGGGATAACCGTTGAATACGAGATACCCGAGAAGTCCGCCGAGCATCGACGCGCCGTATATAGTCAGAGACAAGAGTTCTTTTGCGTACTCATCGTCGCCTTCCTTTGCCGCGTCCTGCCACAAGAAAAACAAAATCAACGTAAACGCGATAAAATATGCGACCGACGTAAATCCCGCAAGACCGTCAAGACCGTCCGTCAAGTTCACCGAGTTGGTCGTGGCAACGTAGACGATGACGACGAAAATTATTATTCCCCACTTAAGATTCAGGCTCAATCCGAAGGGAAACAAAATCTCTCCACCTATAAACCTTGAAGCGTACACGAAATAACCGACCGCAACACCGAGCCCAAGTTGACCGATGATTTTTTGATACGGCTTTAATCCTAAGTTCCGTGCATAGCAGATTTTGATGAAATCGTCAAGAAATCCGAGCATAGCAAAGCCCAACATCACGGACACCGCGACGAGCGAAAACCACCCGAACTCAATGAGCGGAAAAATCGTCGCAGGGATCAAAAATATGAATCCGCCCATAGTCGGCGTGCCCGTCTTTGCCTCGTGTTGCTTTACGTAGCCGAGCACGGTCTGCTTGGCTTTCAGACGCTTCATAATTTTGATGACGATAGGCGCGACCAAAACCGACAGCACGGTTGACGCGATAAAGTACAAAGGGATTTTCAGCCACTCTCTCATTTCAGTTGTCCATATCTCGCCACGGCGTCGAAGTCGCTGTACGGGATTTTTCTCCCCTTGATTTCAAAAAAATTCTCATTTCCCTTGCCCGCGATGACGAGAGTGTCGCCCTCCTCCATTTCGCCGAGTGCAAAGCGGATCGCCTCGATTCTGTCGACTATGCACTTTTTGTCCTTGATCGACACGCTCGGCTCTATGTCTCCTATTATGTCAAGCGGATTTTCGCTCCTTGGATTGTCAGACGTAATGACGATATAGTCGCTGTATTTCGAGGCGATTTGCCCCATAAGTTTGCGCTTTGCTTTGTCTCTGTCTCCTCCGCACCCGAAAAGCGTGATGAGTCTCGACTTCGTAAGCGTCCTCGCCGTTGACAAGAGATTTTTCAGTCCGTCCGGCGTGTGCGCAAAGTCGATGATTATCGTGCCTTTGTCGTTTTTGAGGATTGAAAACCTGCCTTTGACGGTCTTGATTTTTCTCACCGCGTGCATGATCGTTTCGCCGTCCACTTCAAAGAGGTGCGCGACCGTCATCGCGGCAAGGAGATTATAGACGTTGAACTCGCCAAAGAGCGAGGACTTTGCCTCGATTATGTCGTCTTCGAAGTTTCCGACAAAACTCACGCCGTCAATGTCTTCTCTGACGTTGATCGCAAAGCAGTCGGCGGGATTGTACAGTCCGTAAGTCGTCACGGGCAATCCGCTCTCCTCTGCGCGAGCAAGCAAAATCCGCCCTATTTTGTCGTCGACGTTCAAAACTGCTCTTCGGATGTTTTCTTTTGCAAAATACGACATTTTTACTCCGCAATAATTGTCGAAATCTTTGAAATAGTCGAGGTGGTCTTGCGTGACGTTGGTAAGCACCGCAACGTCCGCGGTTATACACGAGAGTTTTTCGAGATAGATAGCGTGCGCGCTCACCTCGCATATCACCACTTCCACTCCCTTCGCTCGCATTTTGAAAAGAAGTTCAGAGAGTTCGTAAGGATCCGGCGTCGTCAAACTCTCGCCCACCTTTTCGCCGAGTATATAGTGTCCTTCCGTGCCGATGACTCCCGTCTTCATGCCCGCAAAAGTCAAAATCGAGTCTATATAATGCGCGGTCGAGGTCTTTCCGTTGGTGCCGACAATCGACACGAATTTCATACCGAGAGACGGATGCAAAAAATAGTTGTCGCAAACGACTGCGTACGCACGTCTCACGTCGTCCGTCAAAACGTATTCTACCCTTTCGTCTTCAGGACGTTTTTCGGTGAGAGCGACAAAATGCGCCGTAATGTCTGACAAATATTTGTTGCCGTCGTCGCGCACTCCCTCCATACAGCAAAAGAGGTCTCCCTCGCCGACTTCCGTCGAATTGATTTTTATTCCGTTTATCTCTTCTTCAAGGTTTGCGTTTGTGTCTAAAATCTTTATGCCTTCAAGTAGTTTTTTAAGTTGCATAAGTGCCTCCAAAGTTTTTATACACTCATTTTAATGAGTGTAGTATATCTTTTCAACCCATACGCAAAACTAGACAAAAACAGACACACACTTCGTGTGGTTAGTATGGTTTGTGGTTAGTATGGTTCGCACACTTCGCACACTTCGTGTGTTTAGTATTCGCGCGGTTAGTATGATTAAAATATTCTTACATATTGCGTTATTAGTTGCTTTTCGTATACTCTAAAACATCACCTTATTATTTTTCGAACGTACGATATTGACAAACAGCAAAAAGGCGCGCCGAAAGGCGCACCGATTCATATATAGTTGTGAGTTTTAAGTCATGAGAAGCACGACGTTTCGCTTGTCGACGAGAACGTTTGCAAGCGGATACTGCGAGGTGACGACGCTTCCTTCTCCGTCGATTTCGCAATACAATCCCAACTTTTCAATTTGCCTTTTCGCCTCAACGACGCCAAGCCCCGAAAAGTCGGGAAGCGAAAACTTCTCTCCCACAAGTTCCGCCTCTTCTCCCGTATATACCGGGTCTATGCCGAGATATGCAAATGCGCTTTCAAAGATGTCCCCCACGAGCGGAGCGGCAACGAGCGAGCCGTAATACATATAGCCTTTCGGCTCGTCCACGATGAAAAGCACGGCGAGATGCGCGCCTTCCGTCAGCGAAAACCCGAGAAACGACGAATAATATTTTCCTCTTGCGATCTGCCCGTTTTCATATTTCTGAGCAGTTCCCGTCTTGCCCGCAACCGCATAACCCGGCACGTAAGCCCCCTTTCCGCTTCCGTTTTCAACCACTCGGCGCAAAAGTCCGCGCATAATCTCCGACGTTTGAGCCGACACCGTTCTTTCATTCGCGCTTGCAAGCGATAAGTCAATTTGATTCCCAATGCCGTCTTGCAGTCTGTCTGCCAAGTGCGGCAAAACCTTTCTTCCGCCGTTGACGACCGACGAAGTTGCGGCAACGAGTCCGGTCGGAGTGACCGCAACCGCCTGTCCGAATCCTATACGGGCAAGGTCAACCGTCTTTACGAGGTCTTCGGCGATAAATATTCCGCTCGTTTCACCCGTCATATCGACCCCCGTCTTCTTCGTCAAGCCGAACTTTCGCAGATAGTCGTAAAAAGTGTTCGTGCCGAGTCTCAACGCGCTGTCCATAAACACGCAGTTGCAACTCTGTTCCACCCCTTCCGCAAAATCGATCGAGCCGTGACCTTTCGATTTCCAACAACGGATTTTTTTGCCGTCGACCACACGCGAGCCCGCGCAATAAAACCTGTCGGTCACCGACACCACTCCCGCGTCAATCGCACTCGCAGCAGTCAAAATCTTGAAGGTAGAGCCCGGCTCGTAAACTGACGATACGGTCATGCTTTTTGACGTTGCAAACAAAGTTTGCAAATCGTCGCGCGGTACGTTGTTTAAATCAAACGACGGGTATTCGCTGAGCGCAACGATGCCGCCTGTGTCGTAGTCCATCACCACGCAATAAACGCCTTTTGGATCAAACTTTGCCACCGCATTTTTAACCGCTCCGTCAACGATTTGCTGAATATTTTTGTCAAGCGTAGTCACGAGGTTGAGTCCAGCGATGGCAGGCATATAAAAACTGCTCGAGCCCTTAAAAGCCCTGCCCACAAGATCGCTTTCCGTGAGGATTTGTCCGCTCGTTCCCAAAAGGTATTTGTCATAAAACGCTTCAAGCCCCGTCTGTCCATAACCGTCCGCGCTGCAAAATCCGAGCACTTGCGTCATAAAATCGCCGTATGGATAATAGCGGTTGTTCTTCTCCGCATAGTAAAAACCTTTGAGTCCGCTGTCAAAAACGAGGCTCAATTCTTCTTTTGAGATAGACTTTGCAACGGTCACTTCGCTCGCGCTCTTCGAGATTTTTTTGAGTGTCGACTCATAGTCGTAGCCAAAAACTCTCGACAACAACTCCGCAACCGCTCTTTTGTCCTCAACGTCGCGCGGGCGCACGTACAAAGTATATCGCGTGGACGTTGAAGCGAGCGGTTGCATATTTCTGTCAAAAATCACTCCTCTCGGCGCGTCCGTCGGCACGTCTCTCATCCATTCCGAAATCGCCTTTGTCTGCAATTCTTCTCCGCAAACCAAAATAACGTGAACCATTTTTGCAAAAACCGCGCAAAACAAAAAGACCGCCAGCACGATGAATACTCGCAGTCTTTTTGTTGGGTTATAAAGAAGATGTTGAAAGGTCTTGTTTTCAATGCGCTTAAAAATCTTTCTCGCCATACCAAAATATTATTTTGGCACCGCCCGTTTTATGACGGATCGCAAGAGATTTGCGCAGTTAGATTGTTGTTATTTGTCGATTTGAACGATTGCGACGTTGTCTTGCACGTGAGAAGACGGAGTGACGGCTTTGCCGGAGTTAATTTTGCTCGCGTTGACGATGATAAGCACGGCGACGAGCGCGATTATGCCAAGGTATGCGCCGAGAATGATCTTGCCCTTCGTGTTGAGGCGCGCGCGTTTTTTCTCACCTTGCACCGCTTCTTGCTTTTCCGCCGTCTTTTGGAACAATCCAAAACGCGTAGTCTCCGCCGTTTGCTCTGCAGATCTGTCAAAGATAGGTCTGCGGCTTACGTCCGTATGCTCGAGTTTTTCAAGGAGTTGCTCTTCGGAGAGTCTATCCTTGTCTCTGCGCGTAAAATCGTAGAGGTCTGTCGGCGTATACGGTTGCTTGTAAGTTTGGGCGTAAGAATCCTGAACGAAAGTGCTTCTCTCGGGATTTTGATATTGACCGAAGCCGTTTTGTGTCGGGGCGTAAGACGTGCCGTAGTTTGCGTCGCCGCGTACGTCAAAGTCATAGCGTTCTTGCGCCATGTTTCTTTGTCCCGCACGTTGCGCATGAAACTCTTCATACGACGGAAATCTGTCGTACGAGGTCTCCTGTTGAGATTGTTGCGTGTTGTTGCCAAGCAATTCATCAAGTGTGATAGCCATAGTCTTACTCCCTTTTCAATACTTTCGTATTCCCCAAAAATTTGCAAACGCTTTATAGTCTTTCAACTATGCGGAGTTTTGCGGATTCCGCTCTCGAATTGAGTTTCAGTTCTTTATCCGTCGCCGTAATCGGCTTTTTGTTTACAAGTTCTACTTCCTTCACCTTTCCGCAAACGCAGACCGGAAAGTCCGGAGGGCAAGTGCATTCGAGGTTCAAATCTCTAAACGCCGTTTTGACGATTCTATCCTCGAGGGAGTGGAAAGTGATAACCGCCATTCTACCGCCCTTTTTCAATCTTCTCGCCATCTCGGTCACGGCTTCTTTAAGATTGCTGAGTTCGCCGTTGACTTCGATGCGTATCGCTTGGAAGGTGCGTTTTGCAGGATTGCCGTATTTCCATCTCGTCTTCGCCGGATAACTCATCTCGACAATCTTTGCAAGTTCGAGAGTCGTTGAAATCGTCTTCTTCTCTCTCTCGCTCGCGATGTTTTCGGCAATTCTTCTTGCGAGTCTTTCCTCGCCGTAGTCCCAAAGGACTCTCGTCAGTTCGCTCACGCTGTATTCGTTGACGACGTTGAACGCCGTAAGATATTGGCTCTTGTCCATTCTCATATCGAGCGGAGCGTCTTTCGTATAACTGAATCCCCTTTCGGCATTGTCGAGTTGCCAGCTCGAAACTCCAAGGTCAAGGAGGATTCCGTCCACCTTGTCCACGCCAATCGCGTCAAGGTCTTTCGTCATATTCTTGTAATCGTCATGAACGAAGTCTATTTTGTCCTTAAACTCAAAGAGCCTCTTTGCCGCTGCCATCAACGCGTCTTCGTCTTTGTCAATCGCGATGAGTCTTCCACTCGTCAACCGCTTTGCGATTTCGTAGGAGTGTCCTCCACCGCCCACGGTTCCGTCAACGTAGATTCCGTCGCTTTTGACGTTCAAACCGTCTATGACCTCTTCGAGCATGACGGGGATGTGAGCAAATTCCATCGCTTACTCCTCGAGGCTCGCAAGTCTGTCGAGAATCTCGTCAAGGCTTTCAGGACTCAAAATACCGAACTTTCTGTCCCAAACCTCCGCCGGCCAAACTTCTACGAAAGTCGCTTTGCCCACGAACACGAGTTCTTTTTCAACCTTGTAGGTCGCTTGCAACTCTTTGTCGAGATTAAGTCTTGACTGAGCGTCGAGTTTTGCGTCAGGTCTTGACATCGCAAAGATTCGCGTTGCGATCTCGTTCTTCATCTTGTTCTTCGGATCGTATGGATTGAATCCGACGAAGTCTCCGAGGAAGGACGGCGCGAGTTCTTTTGACACAAGGTAGAAGCATCCTTCTCTGCCCGGCATAATGACAAAACTCTCGCCGAGAGCCTTTGCAAAACTGACCGGGACTCTCACGCGGTTCTTATCGTCAAGTTGGTAGCGATAAGTGCCGAGTATGAAGTTTTGACTGCCGAATGCTTCCATTGTCTCCTCACGGCGTACACGTTGTACGCGAAACTCTTTGTGCATTTATTGTATAACAGAAATCCGATATTGTCAAGAACAAAACCACTTTTTGCCCACAAAATTTTTAAAAACGCTATTCTCCGCTTAATCAGTAGATTTTTTGGCATTTTTTGACACAATTTTTCGGTTGTTTTAAAAATTTTATAGTTTACAAGTTAATCAATAATTTGCCGTGTATTTCTCCTTCTCTCAGGCGCACGTCTCCCCTTATTCAACAAAAAATTTTCAATCGCATATAGTACAACAAAATAAAAGGAGGAAAAAAGATGTCTTTTTGCAACAACCAAGATAGATGCCCCGGGAACATCAACGGCAATCCGATGAACGGACTCTGCGAAAAAGTTTGCATTCAAACGACCAAAATCTTCGACGCTTGCATGATGCAAACTTCAATCGACTCGACAGTCACTCTCACGGATCTGACCCCAGAAAACCCAACCGATCCGCTAACTTTCGTCAGCGGCACTTCAACGACGAACGTCGGAACGCTTACGACCCTCACCGTCACACCGATCACGGACAAACCGGGACTTTCAAGAGTGACTACAACCGTTGAGATTCCGGTTCAAATCAACTATACGGACGCAAACAACGTGCAAGGCTCGGGCACGGGCGCCGTGACCATTCCGCTCGACGTCATTATGTGCGTACCGCAAGGCAGCGTCATCACCCCTACGATTGCGGCAACCGTCAGTATGTCCGCACCGAGAGGCACTTACACGGGCAACGACACTTTCAACATAACTTGTTGCGTAATCGTAGTTTTGAAAGTTCAAGCGGACGTAAATATCTTGATTCCGTCGTACGGCTATTGCAAGATTCCGCCATGCACGGAGTTTTCGCAAGACGCATGCCAAGGAGTGTTCGATCTGCCGCTCTTCCCAACTTGACAACCGTCAAAACCATACTTAAAAAGCACCCTATGGGTGCTTTTGTCATAATTTGCATTTTAGAATAATGAAAAGTCTATCATACTTGTCATTTACGTAATGCACACTTAACCGTCACGCGTATTAAAGCACTATGCACTTTTAGTTATTGCGAAAACTTTAAACAAATCAATTCAACCACAACGATTCGCTTATGACTCGATATTTACCAATTATAAAAGTTTATTACCAAACCGTCGTCAAGCAAAATCGACGCTTGTACGTTTTTGAGACATTCGCAAAGGCTTTGAGAATCGTCTCTTAAACTTGCCTTGAGTTGAGATATAAAATCGTCAAGATCTTTTTCAGGCGCACCCCAACGGGACAAATTGTATTTGATGCCGTCATACAAGAGTTTTTCATCAAGATTTGCCCTTGCAATTTGCAACACGAACTCATCCGCCTCTTGCTCCGTCACACTCCACAAAATAAGCAACTTTCTAAGTTTGTCATAAAATCTGATACGTTCTTTTGACATCGCAATCATTTTTGCATTTTCCTTTTCTTTTCTGAATATATAATAGCACAGTTTATGCACCGAAAACGCCGCACAAACGCCATATTTTATAGTTTTATTGCAAATTTAGTGCAAAAATCACGTATATTATGATTCATTTATACGAAAAAACCAATTTTAAAATACAAGAAAAACAAAATCAAAAGAAGTATGTTAAATATTATCTTAAGAAACACATTTGACATCCTTATGTATTAAGTGTAATTTAAAATTCATTCAAGGACGAAAAAAGAATGCGTGCGTGCGCACGTTTTAGTTGTAAAAAAGAAAATATATGGTATAATGTGCGTATGAAAGTTTTTGCAATAAGCGACCTACATCTCTCCACCTCCGTTGAAAAACCAATGGATATTTTCGGCGACGGATGGGAAAACCATTTTGAGAAGATTTCAGCCGATTGGAACCAAAAAGTTTCGGCTGACGATCTCGTATTGCTCGGCGGAGATATGTCTTGGGGCATCACGATTGAGGAAGCAAAGCCTGATTTTGACCTCGTTTCCGCACTCCCCGGCAAAAAAGTGGTGGTAAAAGGCAATCACGACCTCTATTGGAATTCCCTTTCAAAGATGAAAGCGGCGTTTTCGGACTACGACTTTTTGCAAAACAATGCGTTCAGATACCAAGCGGACGGAGACTCGAGAGGAATCGTCGTCGCAGGCACGAGAGGTTGGAATCTTCCCGGCAAAGATTTCACCGAACACGACCAAAAGATATACGAGCGCGAACTGATACGTCTCGAACTCTCCCTCGAGAGGGCAAAACAACTTTTACAAGACGGCGACCTCTTCGTCGTGATGATGCACTATCCCCCCTTTGACGCAAACTATCAAGAGAGCGAATTTACAAAGAAGTTTGAAAAGTACGGCGCAAACGTCGTGCTGTACGGACACTTACACGGCAAGGGCGTACGCGTCTCAAAACACCTTGTCAAGAACGGCATAACCTATCATCTCACGTCTTGCGATTTAATAGACAACAAGCTCATTGAAGTTGCCGACTTAAAAAGATGAGCGAGATTTATTGAAAGTATTATAAAATTGAGCGATTTTTAAAATACTTTTCTCAAAATTGACGGTTTTTAGAATACTTTCGCAACCAATAATCACAAAATAGCTCAATTTTTACACTTATCGCAACTTTTCCGGCAAAGAAAAAATCCGCACGAATCGTGCGGATTTTTTTAAATCTTTGGCTCAGTTTTCATTTGTTTAAGTCAATTTTTTTGGGGTTCACATGCCTCTTCACTCTCTTCTTCATCGCTTTGTGCCGAGCCTTTGAGTGCCTCGGCATGCGCAAGAAGGTTGTCGATTCTCTCAAGCACAGCCTCTTTTCCGCTCTTCTTTTCGGCAGACGTGACGATGACGTCTCCTCTTCCGATCGCAAGCGACGACGCGATGACGCCGATAGCCTTTTGCTGTTGGGCACGAGAAAGTTTGTCCGCTTTCGTCGCAATCACTGTGAAAGGAATATGATAGGCATAGAGGTAGTTGAGAAGCATCTTATCATCACTCGTAGGCTCGTGGCGGATGTCAACGAGCACGAAGACGTTGATGAGATTTTGGCTCGTTCTCAGATAATTTTCTATGAGCGCACCCCACTTTTGTTTTTCGTTTTGAGAGACTTTTGCATAGCCATACCCCGGCAAATCCACAAAATAGTACTCACCGTTGTTGATTTCAAAATAGTTTAAAAGTCTCGTTCTACCGGGTTCGGACGAAGTTTTTGCAAGTTTGTTTTGGTTTACCATAAAGTTGATAAACGACGACTTGCCAACGTTGGACTTGCCTGCAATCGCAATTTCAGGCACTCCAAAATCTTGAATATTCTTGCCGTCCGCAACGGATATAACGAATTTTGCTTGCTTTATCATAATTCCTCTTTAGAAAAGATCGTTGCCGTTTTGACAAATTGTTGATTTATCTTTGAAAACTTTGCTTGGATCCGCAAGTTTTCGACGTTCTAACGCAGTGTATTCTATCGCAGTATTTAAAAATATGGAATAGCCGAACGGCTATTCCACAAATCAATGCGTTATGCAATCTCTCCCATATCGCCGTCAAAAGTCTTCTTGATGACAATAGGCTTACCCGTCTTTTCAATCGCTTCTTTCGTGACGATGACTTTTTCAATCGCCTTGTCCGACGGGATTTCGAACATAAGTTCGAGCAAAGTGTCTTCCAGGATTGCTCTAAGACCTCTTGCGCCGGTGTTCAGCGAAATTGCTTTGTTTGCCGCGGCTTTTAAAGACTCAACGTCAAATTCAAGTTCTACGCCGTCGAGTGCAAACTGCGACTTATATTGCTTTGTAAGAGCGTTCTTTGGTTCTGACAAAATCTTGACGAGCGCGTCGACGTCGAGGGCGTTCAAACCGACGACGATCGGCACACGACCGACAAATTCAGGAATGAGACCGTATTTTATGAGGTCGGATGGTTGCAAAGCCTTGATAAGTTCGTCATAATTGTAGTCTTGAGTGCCCTTAACGGTTGAGCCGAATCCGAGTTTTGAGTGGTCTTTTCTGTCGGAGACGATTTTGTCGAGGTCAATAAACGCGCCGCCACAAATAAACAATATGTTCGTTGTGTCAAGTTGGTAGCATTCTTGGTTAGGATGCTTTCTTCCGCCTTGAGGCGGAACGCTTGCGACAGTGCCTTCGATGATTTTGAGGAGCGCTTGTTGCACTCCCTCGCCGCTTACGTCGCGAGTAATCGACACATTTTCGCTTTTTCTTGCAATTTTGTCTATTTCGTCGATGTATACGATACCCGTTTCCGCGCGTTTCAAATCTCCGTCCGCATTTTGAATGAGTTTGAGCAAGATATTTTCGACGTCTTCGCCGACGTATCCTGCTTCAGTAAGCGTCGTTGCGTCAGCGACGGCAAACGGCACGTTGAGAATTTTTGCAAGCGTCTTTGCAAGCAGCGTCTTGCCGGAGCCCGTCGGACCGAGCAAAAGCACGTTGCTCTTTTCAATGACTACGTCATTGTCATTGGATTTCGCCTGCCCGATGCGCTTATAATGGTTGTAAACGGCAACGGAAAGCACGCGCTTTGCGTCCTCCTGACCAATGATATATTCGTCGAGTTTTTGCTTGATTTCCTTCGGAGTATAGAGGTTCATTGCAGAATCAACTTGCCCTTGCTCCTTTTCGAGAAGATACGAGCAAGCGTCTATACACTCGTTGCAAATATTGATGCCGTTCGGACCGCAAATGATCTTTTCGACTTCGCTTGCGCCCTTGCCGCAAAAACTACAATGTTGTTCTTTTTGATATTTATCCATAAACCCTCTTTTCGCGATTGCGAATCGTTGGCGTTTTCGCCAAAATTACTTTCTTGAATAGAACACGTTGTCGATGAGTCCGTACTCTTTTGCTTCTTCGGCAGACAAATAATAATCTCTGTCCGTGTCGACCTCTATTCTTGAAAGATCTTGTCCGGTGTTTGCGGCAAGAATATCGTTGAGACGTTTCTTAGTTTTGAGAATATGGCTTGCGGCGATTGCCACGTCGCTTGCTTGACCTGACGCTCCGCCGAGCGGTTGATGAATCATAATCTCCGCGTTTGGAAGCGCAAATCTCTTGCCTTTTGCGCCCGATGAGAGCAAAAACGCTCCCATTGACGCCGCAAGACCGATGCAGATTGTCGAAACGTCGCACTTGATGTAGTTCATCGTGTCGTAGATCGCAAAGCCTGCGGATACGCTACCACCCGGGCTGTTGATATAGAGGCTGATGTCCTTTGACGCGTCCTTGCTTTCAAGATAGATGAGTTGAGCGACCACTATGTTGGCTTTTAAGTCGTCAATCTCGCCCGACAAGAAGATAATTCTGTCGTCAAGAAGACGAGAGTAAAGGTCAAAAGCACGCTCTCCGCGCCCGGTTTGCTCCACGACGGTTGGGATCAAAATTTCATTTTTTATCGTGTCCATATATTCCTCCGTTATGCGACGGTTTCAGTCACAATTTCCGTTTAGACGCATTCCGCCTGCAAAATAGCAAGCGGAAGTGACAAAAACAATATTATTTTACTCAAATTTTGAGTTGTTTATTCTTGAGCGCCTGCGTCTTCAGCCGCTTTCTTTGTAGATTTCTTTGTCGCAGGTTTCTTTGCGGGATTGAGTTCTTTGAGTCTTGCAAGGAGTTTTTCGGAAAGCAAGGAGTTGACGACGTAGTCGATTTGTTCACGTTTTACTTTCTTCTTGTAAGTTTCGAGGTCTTGACCTGCTTTTTCAGCCATTTCCGCAAGTTTTGCGTCGATTTCTTTGTCTTCAACCGTGAGGTTTTCAGCCTTTACGATCGCTTCCATGACGAGACGAACTTTGACTGCGTTTGCGGCTTGCGGTTTGTATTGATCGATGATAGTCTCTCTCGTGACTTCAGGTTCGCCTTCGCCGCGAACGTTGTTCATATACTTAAGATAGTCTTCAAATTTGAGACCTTGATACATGAGTCTGTACTCATACTCTTGCACCATTTCTTCCGCTTCTTGATCGATCATATCTTGCGGAACTTCAAGAGTTGCACCGTCGACGATCTTTTCGACGAGTGCGTCTTCAAACTCTCTTTCGACTCTTGTTTCGGCGTCCTTTTCGAGTTGCTTCTTGACGTCAGCCTTATACTCTGCAAGAGTGTCGAACTCTGAAACGTCTTTTGCAAATTCGTCGTCGAGTTTTGGAAGTTCTTTACGCTTTACGCCGTGTACGTGGCAAGCGAACACCGCTTCTTTGCCTGCGAGATTTTCCGCTTGATAGTCTTTCGGGAAGGTCACGACGACGTCTTTGTCATCGCCCGCTTTCACGCCGACGAGTTGGTCTTCAAAGCCCGGAATAAAGGTGCCGGAGCCAAGTTCGAGTTCGTAGTTTTCTGCGCTGCCGCCTTCAAACTTCTCACCGTTTACAGAGCCAACAAAGTCGATTGAGACGATATTGCCGTTTTCCGCGGCGCCGTCAACGTCAACGAGTCTGACTTGCTTTTCTTGTTCTTGAGCGATCTTCTCGTCAACTTCTTTTGCCGTGACTTTCGCGGCTTTCTTTTCAACTTCAATGCCCTTGTATTCGCCGAGTTTGACCTCAGGTTTGACCGTCACGATGAGCGTAAAATTGACGCTTCCGTCATCGTTGACCTTGAAATCGGCAAGAGACGGTTGTGCAACCACGTCAACGTCAGCCTCTTTGTCGAGAGCCGCACCATATTCTTCAGGAATGATGATGTCCATTGCGTCCTCGTAGAAAACCTCTTTGCCATAGTAGCCTTCGATGACTTTCTTTGGGACGTGTCCCTTTCTGAAACCGGCGATTGAGAATTTGTGCTTAGACTTCTCATAAGCCTTGTCGATTGCCTTGGAAAAGGCGTCTTGGTCAACTGCAAAGTCAAATTTTACTTGACTTTTTTCCAACTTTTCAAGTGTATAACTCATTTGTCCTCCAAAGCGGGAGCGTCCCGCTCGTTTAATTATTATATAAAGCGTATAGGATTATAACATAAGAAAACACAAAATGCAAGAAATATTTGCGCCGATTTTTTGACAAAAACCACTTTTTGACGATATACGGCAAATACCTTTGACTATACGTTGCATTAAATCCGACGTCAAGATTTGACGGAAATGAGAAAAGATTGTTGTTATTTTGCATAAATAATGCTATACTTTGCGTATGGGAAGCGACCTTTTTGCATTGTCCGCGCTTGCGGAAGAATTAAACCTCGCCTTGCATGGCGCAAGAGTTGACAAGATTCAACAACCCGAAGTCGACGAGCTTCGGTTTTTCGTGCGCGCAAACGGGCAAAACAAGTGCCTCGTTGTCAGTTGCAACGCGGGCGCCCCTCGTATTCACTTTACGACAAGCAAAAAACAAAGCCCGAAAGTCGCCCCAAACCTCTGCATGCTGCTTAGAAAATATCTGTTAAACTCCGTAATCGACGGCGTAAAAATCCACAATCTCGACAGAATTTTGAGTATAAAATTTAATGCGAAAACCGAGATGAAAGACGAAGCGACTTTCTACCTCTTCGTAGAGATTATGAATAGGTATTCAAACATTGTTTTTACGGATGAAAACCTCGTGATTTTGGACGCGGTCAAACATTTGCCACTTGACATTGCACGCGATCACGTCGTTTTGCGCGGAGTGTCATATTCTCCCGTCGCACAAAAGAAAACCAGTTATCTAACCGATTGTTTTTCTGTATTTGAAGATTTTTCGGGCGGAGATTTGCATAAGTTTTTGCTTGACAACCTCTCAGGGTTTTCGGGCGCTACGATGTCGGAGTTTTTGTTCCGCGCAGGACTTGACGGAGTGAGTGAAAAACTCACGTCGGCTCAACTTGAAAAGGCAAAAGAAACTCTCAAGTATTTTCAAGAGTTTTCTTCACGCTCGCAAAACTTCGCACCTTGCATAATAAGTGACAAAGAAGTCTACCCTTGCGTTTACTTGACTCTCGACAAGGGCGACAACGTGCAAAGATTTAACACGTTGAGCGACGCGTACGACGCCTTCTACACGGACAGCGACAAAAACATTCGCAACAAAGCGAGGCTTAAAAGTCTTGCGACTCAAGCCAAGCACTTCCGCCAAAAAGTTGAAAAGAATATCACCAACGACCTCGAGCGATTGCAAGAGTGCGAAGATATGGAAAAGTTCCGTGTGTATGGCGAACTTATCGTCGCCAACATCTACAAAATCAAGCGCGGAGACGAGTCTATCACCTGCCAAAACTACTACACGAACGAAGAAGTGACGATTCCTTTGAACGTGCAACTCACGCCGTCAAAAAACAGCGCGGCGTACTATACGAAGTACAACAAACTCAAGCGCACGAAAGAGTTTGTGTCTCAAAAACTCGTCGCGGACAAAGATCTTCTTGAGTATGCACTCTCTATAGAGAGTGAAATCGCTCTGCTTCCGTACGAAGCGGATTTAAAGCCAATCGAAGAAGAACTTGAAATGCTCGGAGGCGGCAAGCGTAAATCTTCAAAAAACAAGGTTCGCAAAGAAAAGGCGGAACCGCCTTACGTCTACCTTGTGGACGGTTTTTATATCTACCGCGGAAAAAACAATCTGCAAAACGACGAACTCACCTTCTCGCTCGCCTCTTCAAACGATATGTGGTTGCACTTGAAGAACGAACACGGAGCGCATACCGTCATCATCCTCGAAGGCAGACAACTCCCCGACAAAGTGTTGAAAATCGCCGCCGAAATCACCGCTTCAACGAAAACCGCCTCTTGCGAGGTTGATTATACACAGCGCAAAAACGTAAAGCGCAAACCGAGCGGTCATCCGGGACAAGTCATCTACGTCAACTACAAAACACTCGTCGTAAATCCCGACGCCCACGAAGAATATCTTTCAAAACATTAAGCAAAATATTATTGTAAAAATTAAAAAACACTGCATCTAACGCCGTGTTTTTTAATTCAAATTGTGCTGATTAACCATGAAAGTAAACCAACGACTGCCACAACTAAAACTATAATCCCAATAAATCTCAAAAGCCATAAGCCAAAAGAAAGCGGTTGTTTTTCACTATACTCTCCATTTTTTCGTTCAAAACGCTTAAGGTACAATTTATAAAAAAGGTATATGATGAATATATTTGGAGGTCCTGCCATTTGGTACACCTTATCTCACCTTTTTAAAAGTTGTAAACTCGTTGAGGAGCGAGGACTCGGGGATGTCCGGAATCTGCTTGTTCGAGACTTCGGCAATGCAGGCGCGAGCGTTTTGAAAAACGTCCACATAGCAATCTTTAAGATACTGCCCCATCATCTGCTTGTATATAAAGAGTTCATATTCGTGTATGCTGTCAACCTTAAAATCCGCCGTATCCGTGTAGGGATAGATATATTTATTCTCTGCCGCGCGGACTTCCGACCATTGTTTTGCCGTTTCTTCAAAGGAATATCCCCTTGTGTTCAAATCCCTGATAGATCTGCGAAGGAGTCTCAAATCGTCCTTTGACAAAATCCTTCCGGACGGCATCTCTATGTTGCGCATAGGCATAATCGCCACTCGCATGATCCTGGATTTGTCAAAAGGTTGACAAAAAATCGGATTGAGTGCGTGTAGCCCCTCGATTATCACGACGTCGTGCTCCATAAGTTTCAGAACGAAGTGTCCGCTCTCTCTGATGCCGGTATAGAAGTTGTAATGCGGCACTTCAATCCACTCGTTGTTCAATATGCCTGCAATAGACTCGTTGATGAGAGGCAAATCAAGGGCGTGGAGCGAATCAAAATCCTGAAGGCCGTTCGGCAAATACGGAACGTCCGCACGATTGATAAAATAGTTGTCAAGTCCAAGGTAGTGGGACATAATTCCCAGCGACTGCAACTCGTGTTTTAAGAGAACTGAAAACGTCGTCTTGCCGGACGATGACGGACCGGCAACGAAAACCACGCGGATTTTTTGATCGTTAAAAATCGCGCGCGCAACCTCTTCGACTTGACTGTCAAAGTGCTTTTCGCTCCTATACACGAGCCCCGTCATGCCTTGAGAGGCTTGTTGTTCAACGTCTTTCCAAATGATATTTCCCATCTATCACTCTCGATTTCAGAAGTCTAACGATATATTTTCAATGGTTTTGGTGCCTCAACTTTTTGAGAACAGCCTCAAAATAATCAGGCAAGTCGCACTCAAAATGCATTTCCTCTTTTGTGTGCGGATGCTTGACCGTAAGCTCTTTTGCGTGCAAGAGTTGTCCTTTTTGATATAACTGCTGCGAACCGCCGTACACGCAGTCTCCGACGATCGGATGATGAAGGCTCGCCGCATGGACTCTGATTTGATGCGTTCTGCCCGTCTCGAGTTCAAAGCGCACGAGTGTGTACGCGCCAAAGCGTTCAAGCACCTTATAGTGAGTGACCGCTCGTCTTCCGCCATCAACGATTGCCATTTTTTTTCTGTCTTTTTTGCTTCTTGCAATCGACGCGTCGACTACTCCTTCGTCCTCTTTGAAGTTGCCGTCGCAGAGTCCGAAGTATATTCTTTTTGCCGTCTTCTTCTCTATTTGATACGCAAGGCTCTTGTGCGCCTCGTCGTTTTTTGCAACGAGTATGAGTCCCGACGTGTCCTTGTCCAATCTATGCACGATTCCGGGGCGAATGACACCGTTTATTCCGCTCAAGTTGTCAAGATTGAAAAGCAACGCGTTGACGAGGGTGTCCGCGCTCTTATAGGAAGACGCTTGATGCACAACCATCCCCTGCGGCTTGTTGATGACGGCGAACCACTCGTCTTGATATACGATGTCGAGCGGAATATCGCTTGCCTTTACGTCGAGTTTTTCAGGCTCCGGCAAGACAAAATCAACGACGTCGCCCGCCTTGAGTTCAAAACCGCTCTTGGTCCTTGACACGCCGTTTACTTTTGCGCCGTTCTTTTCGATGACAGTCTTTATGTTTGAACGCGATACGCCAAGTTTCGCCGACAAAAACACGTCCAAACGGATTTTTTGTTCGTCAACAATGTATTCCATAAAAGAAGACGCATCAAAGATGCGTCACAAAAAAACTCATTTTATATCGTCGTTTTCTTCGTCTTCTTCAAATTCTTTTAAATCCGAATCGGACGGTTCGACTTTTTCGTTTTGCGCTTCGTCTTGAGCGTCTTTCACTTCCACGCCTTGCGGATTTTCGTTTGGCAAGAAGTCGTTTACGGGTTGTTCAAACGGGTCTACGCCGTTTTCGCTTTTTGCCTCACCGTTTTCTGCCTCTTGTTTTTGCTTCTCTTCAAACTCTTTTTTGCCCTTTCTGCCCTCTTGAACGAGCATGACGATAAGCACGATGATGAGCATAAATGCGCCCACGGTTACGAAAGCGTCCGCAATATTGAATATGGCAAATTGCGGCCAAAAGGAGAATTGGATGAAATCTCTGACGTAGCCGAGACCTATACGATCGACGACGTTGCCGATGCCGCCTGCCGAAATGAATATCAAAGATATTCTAAGCCACTCGGACTGTTTTTGCGCGAGGAACAAATAGCACATAAGTCCGATTACGACGATGATCGTAAGCACGGTAAGCGCAACGGTATTGCCTGCAAGCACTCCAAAACCCGCGCCCGTGTTCTCCGTGTATTGAAGGTCGATAAAGCCCTTGATGAAATCGTGGCTGAGCCCCGGTTGCGTTCTTAAATAATCGCAAACGTACTGCTTGCTGACAAGATCAAGCACGAGTATCACGCCCACGAGCAAAAACTCTATGAGCATCACCCACCAACGTTTTTTCAAAACGTCGACTATCTGTTGTTTGTCAATCTTAAACTTTGGCATAACTCACCTTCTTCCTCCGAGCCCTTGCGGAATCGTGATCGTCACGCCGGCAGGAGCGAACAGGAAAATGTTGGTCGAAATCTGTTGTATTGATCCGCTAAGCGCATAGATTGCCCCGCTCATAAAGTCGAGTATACGGTAAACCGACGCTTGATTGAGCGTGGAAAAATCGACTATCACTTGCTCGCGCATTTTGAGGTGGTCGATGAGAAACTGCACGTCCTCGTACGTTGACGGCGCATATATCATCACACCGCCTTGTCCTTGATATGTCGCTGGGGCTTGAACAGGCTGTTGAGGCGCATACGTTTGAGGTTGAGGCGCATACGACTCGGGTTGTCTCGTCTCGTATGTCGGGCGCACGGGCGCGCCGCCTCTGTCTTGCGAAAGCAAGCGAGAGATTCTGCTTCTGCTGTCCGCACCGTCGTTTCTTTCATTTGATCCGTAAAATCTTTCGTCCATATTGTCCTTTTGCGACTATTTTGTCGCTATTCTTTCTCCGAAGAGCAGTCTGCCGAGTCGTATCATATTCGCGCCGTGTTTGATTGCGATTTCAAAATCGTTCGTCATTCCGGCAGACAAATATTTAACGTCAAGGTTTTGCTGTTTCTTCGTCTTTAATTCGTCATAGATATTTTTGAGACGCTCGTACAATTTGTTGAGTTCCGCTTTGTCTTCAAGGTTTGGCAAAACCGACATAATGCCGACAATTCTCAAATGCTCGTAAGACTTTAAAGTCTCCACGAAATCAAAGAGGTTTTCGGGGGCGATACCTCCCTTTGACTCTTCTCCGCCGATATTGACTTCGACGAGGCAGTCTTGCACTTTGCCATGCTTTTTTGCCTGCTTTTCTATCTCTTTTGCAAGATCGAGTCTGTCGAGCGAGTGGATGAGCGAGACTTTGTCGACGATATATTTGACCTTGTTGGTTTGAAGTCTGCCAATAAAATGCCAAACGTATCTTGCATCATATTTTTCAACGAGTTCTTGCACCCTATTCTCGCCGAGAATAAACTCGGGCGCAAGTTTTTTAAACTCGTCGATCGTCTCTTTTGATTGAGTTTTCGTCGCCGCAACCAGCACGACGTCTTGCGGACAATCCCTTGCTATCTTGCGGACTTTTTCTAAGTTTTCAACAATAACCATATTTCCTCAAACGAGCGATTATCGTCCTTTTAGTGCTTGCATTCGTCGGTGTTTTCACCGCTCAAAGTGTTGTACTTGAACGTGTGCGGTTTGCCGTCCAACTCATAAACGATTTGAATTTCGTCATGCGAAACGTATTCCGCCGAAAGCACCTTGCCCTCGAACTTCTTGTATGCATCAAGAAGTATCTTCATCTTTTCATCGTCATACGCGCCGATATCGTCGGAGACGAACAAGACGGAGCCGAACATATTGTTGATTTTTGCCAAGAGTTTCTTCTGCTCCATATTGAACTTTGCGGGTTTCATGCCGTCGTCGCGGAGGAAGAATACGTCGGGGTCGTTCGCCATAATCCTGTTTGGTCCGTTCAAATGACGTCTGAAAATCGAGTTGTTCATAGACATCTTGGCGGAGATAATCTCTTGATTGGTGACTTTTGTGTAGAATCTTTCCTTAAAGGAAAGTTCCGCGTCGCAACTGATACGGCAAGCGTCCACTATGCCAAACGCGGGGCCGAGCGGGACACCGCAACCGAGAATGATCTTGTCACGGCAGATTTCACGCAAGAAGTCCATCGCTTCGCACATAAGTTGACCGCGCGTCTTGTTGTTGCGAGGATTTATGCAGGCGGCGTAGAGGAAATCGAGTTTGACCATATCGAAGCCCCAATCGTCGAACACCTTGTCAAAGAACGCCTTGATGTATTCTCTCACCGCTTTTTGTTCGATGTCGAGCGCGTAAAAACCGTTCCAAGCGATACCGCTGTATTGATTTTTGCCTTTTGCGTTCTTTATAAGCCATTCCGGGTGCTCTTTTACGATATTCGCCTTAAACTCCGCGGCAAACGGAGCGATCCAAAGCCCCGCTTTAAAGCCTGCCGCATGGATTTTGTCCACGATCGGTGCCATACCGTTCGGAAATTTGACTACGTCAAGATCCCAGTCTCCGACCTTCGTTTCGTAGCCGTCGTCGATTTGGAAGATATTTGCAGCGTCTCCCGCACGCTTCAAGCCCTCGAGGTCTCGAAGAATAATCTTTTCGTCGATGTTTTGGAAATAATTGTACCAAGAAGTATAACCGGCAAAGTGATCGACTCTTCCCGTATGCTTGAGCGGATACGCCTCGAAATATGCGTCGAAGACGTCGTCGTACGAGCCTATCGTGTGGAACATGCTGAAGAGTT
>Ga0256405_10002362_pt1 | contig 43854 bp, 36 predicted proteins | sample RumenRJG_02DNA_FD_189096 | JGI IMG/M metagenome (GOLD analysis project Ga0256405, IMG submission 189096) | Bovine rumen microbial communities from Lethbridge, Alberta, Canada - RJG_02 | ecosystem: Host-associated > Mammals > Digestive system > Stomach > Rumen | place: Canada: Alberta... | reverse complement strand
CAGTTGACTTCGCAATCAAAGGTGACTTCCTGGAAGGATTTTTCCGGGAGAAGCGCATGAAGATTTTGGATGACATTTATACAGAGTTCGATCAGGAATCTTATGACGAGACTCTCCGAAACGATGGTCGCATAGAAGGAATTAAGCAAGCATCCATTGCAAATGCGAAGAATTTACTTCGGATGAATCTTGGTTCACTAGACCAAATTTCTCAAGCTGTCTCACTCCCGCTGGAGAAAGTAATTGCACTCAAAGAAGAACTTTCGCACGAGACAGTTGCTGTCACAAATTAACACAAAATCTATCCGTCAATTTGAAAGAAAATTGACGGATAGATAAATCAAGTGAAGGAAAACCTTTCACAAGGGATGACTTTTGACTGCGCGGTTAACGAAGCCGTTGACTTTGCAATCAGAGGCGACTTCCTGGAAGGATTTTTCCGGGAGAAGCGCATGAAGATTTTGGATGACATTTACACAGAGTTCGATCAGGAATCTTATGACGAGACTCTCCGAAACGATGGTCGCATAGAAGGAATTAAGCAAGCATCCATTGCAAATGCGAAGAACTTTCTAAAAGAAGGTGATTCACCTGAAAAAATCGCTCGATGTTGCTTCCTCCCGCTGGAGCAAGTTATTGCACTCAAAGAGGAACTTTCGCACGAGACGGTTGCTGTCACAAATTAACACAAAATCTATCCGTCAATTTTGGAATAGAATTGGCGGATACAAACGTATTATAAAATGTTTCATGTTAAAAATGGCTTTCAGTCGTGAAAACGACTTATCGTAAGTGAATGCCAGTTCTACAAAAAGAACGGCCCACCATGCATAATGCACAGTGAGCCGAAATCGAAATCACCCTGAGGCTAACTCAATTTTTTACAGGCAACTATTTTTTCAAAATCACGAATGACTTTGCCGGAACAGAACCTGGCAATGAAGCACTCTCGGTTGGAGTACCACTTGTGACGTCGATGACTTTTGTGTAACCGGTGGTGTCAGACGACAGATCGTGTGCTTCATCAGTAGCATTAAAGAATACTCTGTATGTTTCAGATGCATTACTAACTGTATAACGTGTTACACCAGGTTTTGGATTTGTAATCTTTATATTTGTAGCATTTGTAAACACAGGAGAAGATTTTCTTAAAGCTATAAGTCCCTTATATGTGTTATAAACATCATTATATTTTTCAACAAATGACAAATCCACTGTATTTACAGTATCGATGCCAAATTCACCTGTACCATTATCCCATTTCTGTCCGCCCTTTGTATCTGCGGAATAGCTGTCAGGATTTCCACGTTTTGTACGCATAAATTCCTGTCCGCCATTGATGAATGGTGTACCCTGAGCAAGCATTACAAATGCCGCACAAAGCTTATCCTGTGCTTTTATGAGAGAAAGCTGATCAGCAGTAAGCTTATCAACTGTAATGAAGCTGCTTACAATTGCATCCTTGCCTTCTACCTTATCAAAGCTGAGGCTGTAGTCAAGTTTATCGAACAAAGTGTAGTTATCATGACATTCAACATAATTCAAAGAACGTCCTGTAACAGAAGTGAAAGCATTTCCTCTCAATCCTGCGTTAATATCAGTATCAACAAATTTTCCCTGTACCTGACCGATTCCGAAACCGCCGAATTCAGCACCCTTTATGGCATTACGAATTCCATCATTGAAACAGGCAACCCCGTTTGCAGCATTTGTTGTATCAGCACAATTATCAATTTTATTCTTGTCAACGCCGTTTTTAACAAGGCTTGTACCGCCAGTCCATGGCTCACCATAAACCATTACGTTTTTATCGATCGCAGAAAGTTCCTTATAAATTTCTGCCATTGTTGCGGTGCTATGCAAGCCCATAAGGTCAAAGCGGAATCCGTTAATGTGATAGTCAAGCATCCAGTGTTTAAGGGAGTCAATCATGTACTTTTTGAACATAGGTGCTTCACTGTCTGTTTCGTTTCCACATCCAGAACCGTTTGAATAAGATCCGTCTGCATTTATGCGATAGTAATAATACGGAACGGTAGAATCATACAATGAGCCTCCAGCCGTTCCGCTTGTATGGTTATAAACAACGTCCATATTGACAGCAATACCAGCCTCATGGAATTTTGCAATCATAGTTCGAAGTTCTTTAACAGCCTGCGTTCCATCTGTATATCCTGATGAAACATATCGTCCTTCCGGGACATTGTAATGATACGGATTATATCCCCAGTTGTAGCCGTCATCAGCATTTACCTGAGAATAGTCAAACATAGGCATAATCTGAACGTGAGTTACACCCAGGTCTTTAATATACGAAATGATTTTGTCAGAGTTTGCAATATCAAGGAATTTACCGGTTGAATTTGTTACAACAGCACGGCTCCAATCTCTGATGTGCATTTCATAAATTACTGCATCATTATAAGTTTTTGTTTCTGAACCAGTAGAACCAAAAGGATTGTAATAGCCTTCTTTTGTTCCCCATGTAGAATCGTATGTACCGTTGTAAAGAGCTGTAGAATCAGAATTGATGTCTGTAATTTGAGCTGCAATACTGTCCGCAGAAGCGGCCTTAGCATAAATATCACAAACGTAATATGTTGTTCCGTTATTTACAATCTGATATTTATAATATTTATAGGCATTGTAATCCTTTTGTGTAGAAGTCCAGATGCCTGTGTTTTTGTCAAAGGTCATTTGTACCGGATCAACAGCCGGTTTTCCATAAAGTTCTTTTTCAGTAGTTGAACCAGATGCCTTAGCGGCTACTGTTGCACTCTGGAATGTTCCGACATCAGCTGAGCTTGCATACAAAAGCAATTTTACATCAGATGCTGTAGGTGCCCAAACTTTAAAAGTTGCACCATTTGAATCAAGAGTCAATCCGAGGTCTGAACCTGAATAAAGGAAATCATTAAGGCTTTCCTTTACAGCAGCATTTGTATTTACAGAAATCTTACCGAATTTTTCATGCTGCAAAGACCAGCTTTTTGAAGCGTCAACAGCAGATGCGAGAGTAACAAGCAAAGTATCCGTAAAATTCTTAGATCTGTCTGTTTTATTTGTATAATTTACGACATCTTTTACAGCAATAACAGAACCATCATCAGCAACCAAAGAGAATCCATTTGAGTCCGCAGATGTTTGAAGTCCGTATTTTACGCCAAGAACAACTTTCATAGTTGTCGGGCTTTCCATTAAAACAGAGCTGAATGAAGGTGACATATTTTCAGTAATAGAATACACGTTTTTGTCTCCGCTGATTACCATGAAATGTTTGTTTCCAGATGCCAAATCCATTACCTGATCATCACCAGGATCTTTACTCCATTTTGGATCCCTGATAATGAAATTAAGATTTGCGTTGGAACTAATTGCCGAAAGTGCTGCAGTCGCTGTTTTCAAAAGAGAAGAATCAAGCACCATATATCCGATGCCAGTTGAAGAATCTTTTTTGAATTTCCCTGCTGTATCGTCCCAGCCTGGAGCACCGTCGCCGCCGTCCGGCCAAAGCCACAAGCCCCAGTTTGAATATTGTCCGTCCGGTCGATAGTATAAAAGAATCACATTTTGATTTGAAGAGTCAAGAGTTTTTACAAGTTCTGCACCAGATTTTATAGAAGCAGGAAACTCGCCTATTGTTCCTGGGGTTACATCAGAATTTACCTGCTCTTTTTCAGGAACTTTTTTATCATCATCATCGTCATCGTTGCTTTTACATGACGCAAAATTGAAGATAAATGCCGTTGCAGCTAATAACAGGGCATATTTTTTCAACAGTTTTTTCATAAGACCTCCTTATAAATATATGCAAAATTGGGCTAGGAACCCCTAGCCCAATCTAAAAATTATCACAGAATGATATTTTTATTTTTTCTGTGCATAATCGAATGTCTGTTCTGCATCAGAAGTGATGTTGAACCAACCACCCTGATCTGCATATCCGTCCTCAGAGAACTGGAACTTGAAGTTTGTTCCTTCGGCAGCCTGATCTACAACCCAAGTTCCACTAACATCATAATCCTTTGAAACATAGAACACGATTGTTTTTGAAGCTTTATCAGGTGTTACTGTAAGCGTAGAATTAATGAATGTAGTGCCATCGCTAGACCACTTTCCTGCTTTTACGCCAGACCAAGAGATGTTTGAATCAATCTTGACACTTGCCTTTTCTGCGATGTCATCAGGAACTTTCATTGTGATAGTGTTTGAAAGAACCTTCTGAGAAATTGTACATTCGTATTTTTCGTCAGAATTATCCAAGTCAATCAAAACAAGCCAGCTTCCGTCTTCTTCTGGAGTAAATGTGTATGCACCATTGCTTGCAAGGTTCAAAGAAGGATTTCCTGCCTCAAGATTTGCATCGACAATGTCAACAACTTTGAATTCCTGTGTAACAGATACATTTCGTTGATACTTAACTTCAATTGTAGGCCATGTTACAACGCCTTTTGCATCTGCCGTAGCACGATATTTTGCATGGTCTGTATCTGTAGCAAAAGCTGCATCTCCCTTCCAAGCCTTGTATGGCCATCCTGCAGCCCATCCGTCAAATGCGGCACCATTAATCCAGTATTTTGTTCCAGCTGTTGCACCTGTCATCTGGAATGTGAGCTGAATGACAGCAGGATTCTCGATAACTTTTGCGCTGACATTTCCATCAAGATCGATGAACACAGTCATGATATAAGTGCTTCCAGCAGTCTGATCTGTGACTTTTGCGTTAGACTCATCACCTTTTATAAGAGGTGAGAATGAATCTTTGCCAGCTTCTACAGTTCCACCAGTATATTTTTCTGACCAATCGAGGTTGGCGATTGCAAAATATTCATCTGCGTCAGTTGCAACATATGAAACTGTGTAGTAAATACCTTCATCTGTTTTGTTGCTCTGTTTAAGAATGTAGTTTGCAATGTCAGATTTTGCTTCATACTCATCTTTGTCATTTTTACCAAGATAAGGATTACCCCAATTGCTCATTCCACCACGAAGGATGAAACCTTTGAGTTCAGGATAAACGACAGTCTTTCCACCTTTAATTGAAGCAGTGGCATTTACGCCATCAATTTTAATTGTTAGTGTGTATTTTACATTTTCAGTAAGACCTGTTGACTTACAGTTTCCACCACCACCTGTCTTATTGTCGTAAACCAAAGCAACACCTTTTTCTCCATCAGCTTCTGTAACTGTAGCATCGCCAAAAGCTCCGCCGTTCCAGTTTCCTGATTCAAAAAGAACTTTCCACTCTACTTCCGAAGAAGTAGCTGTAAATTCATAAGTATATGTATTTGTTGAGATATCTTTAGTAGTCCAATTTACGACATTTGACCAGCCCTGCATTGCACCCGCAATACCGCCGCTAGAAAGATCGTAAGCTTCTGTATCATGCAAGGCACCGCCGTCTGAACAACCGATAAGTCCAAGAGCGAACGCACCGGCTGCAAGTAATGAAATTATTTTTTTCATCATTAAACTCCTTTAGCAAAAACTAGAATTCCCAGCGGACACCGCCACGAATAGCTGCATAACCATCAAAATAGTCAACAGCATCAATACCACCGACAGCATTTCCATCCCAGCGGTCGCTTACGTTTGCACCGTTGAGGGCGAGTCCATCCTGTCCATCACCGAATTTCTTGTATGGGTCCATGTTGTATACAAACTGTGCGTAAAGAATCGGAGATTTGACGCGTTTAATCTGCTTTGCAATTCCAAGTGCAAAACCAAATTTTGTGTTTTCGTCTTCTTTATAACCTTTAGCTGCATCTGTACTCTTAACAGTCTTGAGACCAAAAGCAGCACTGAGCTTGAAATCCAATGGGAGAGTTGCCTCGGCAACCAAAGTGTTGAACAAACGAACATCATTTGCATTATCCAAACCGTAGTAAATGTTCAACTTTTTAATTGCATCCGAAACATCATTGCATTCAACTGTAAGACCTGCATTGTTGAATAAGAACTGACTGTCAGAAGCACTGTATTTATTTGATTTTCCAGCAGCTTTTGCAAAATCATCATAGGTGAATGTATTGTATTTGAGACCTGCATTCAATGTAAGACTGATGTCATCAGTGAGATAGTAAGCGATTGTTGGCTCATATTTCATCTTTGCACCGCTCTTTACACCGAACAAAGGATCCATTTCGCTTGAACAACGTTTGTTATACCAACCTGCCGCACCATCGCTCCACCATGCAGATTCTTTATAGTATCCTTTTACAACGTCTGAATTAGTATCAAGATGTTTGAGAGGAAGAGCTGCTGTTGCATCGAGAGCAATGTAAAGGGCATCATCCAAAAGATTTGCGTAACCAGAGAAACCGATGTTCTGGCTATTGAGAACACCGAGAGTATTTGAAAGATCAAATGTACCATCATCATGATTCTCACGAAGGAAGAGCATTGAAGCCTCAGCTCCTCGCATTCGGTAGTCCAATGAAACGCCCCAAGATTTTTCAGCCGCATCGTAGCCCAACTTAACTTCACCGGCCATGTTGTTAACACTATTATCACCAGAACGATAGAATACATCTGTTGAATAACCTGTATAATCAACAACACCTTTACTGTTCTTTTCTCTTAACTTGTCGCTTGACATCTGATGTGTTGCGAAAAGCCCCTGTGCAGCAAATGTGAGAGAACCTGAGCCAGCATTAAGTTTTTCTTTCATACCAAAGATGAAGTCATGTTCAACAGCGTCCTCAAAGAGTACATCGCTGTCATACATACCATTTGACTGGAAATCAAATGTAAATCCAACATTTTCAAGTTCTGCACCGAACCAACCAATGTAGCCATATTTTGTACCTTTGCGATCTGCACTCTTGTTTGGAACGAAACCTGCATCAAGCTTAATTCCTCTATCTGCAAAGAGTTCCTGAGCTTTTGTACCTGTGCTGAATGATGCGAAACCACCTACATGCTGATAGCCAGCATCCCAGTTTCCATCAATAGTAGTCCAAAGGATTTTTGTTCGTTTGTCCTGTTTTGCATAGTTGAAACCTGTACTGTAATTTACCCATGGAGTTTCAAAGCCGAACTTGAGGTGTCCAAGGTATGGATTTGAACCTGGACCCTGCATATCTGCATTTCTGTCGCTATTATCATTTGCATTTGAAAGCCAAGCTGCTGGGCTTGAAGCAAGACCGCTTGCTCCCTGTCGGAATTTTTTTGTTCCATTTCCAGAAGCATCTTTTTTGTACAATTCTATCGGCCTTTTCCAGGAATCGTTAATAGTAAGTGTGTCATCAAGCTCAGTCTCTGCAACAGCAAGCTCTACATAAACTGGCATTTCCGGAGTAACGTTTCCGCTGAATTTAGCATAGCTTTTTGCACCTACAGTAACACTGTCAATGTCCATACCTTTCTTTGTTTTGTCATTTATACCCTGTGTAAGGAATTTTGCCTGTGAACCGAGCATTGTCCAGGTCATGAATTTGATATTTGCTTTTTTAGCATTGGAATCGTTTCCACCACCGACAAGAGAATCAAGCTCACCGAGTGAGTTTTTACCACCAAAACCATCATCTACGAAATCCGGAGCCTTCAAGTCTGTTGTCCAGCTTCCGTCAACGATGAACTTATACTTTACTGTTGTTCCTTTTGGGAATTTCTTTACGAGGGTAAATCCTTTTTGACCCTTCTCCATTGGCAATGCCGCATTCTGCCAGTCAGTGAAGTCACCGGCGACGAGAACTTCTGTTGCACGAGGGTTTCCATAGAAGAATGTTGCTTCAATGGAACCATCATCCAGCTTTTTTGCCGAGATGTCTGCAAACATGAGAGCAGAACATGTCGTCAAAATAGAGATGAAACCAATTACTTTTTTCATCTTTTCCTCCAATATTTTATTAGCAAATACGAAAATGATTCAAACAAAATGGAATCGTTTCCAACTGCATTTTTTCTAATGTTACGACATAAAAAATAGTTATTCAAAATTTTTTTTATAAATTTTTATAAAATGTTCCTTTTGTCATAATTTTGGAGAAAATGGACACTTTCAACCAAAAAAACGTTGTCTCCCATAAGTTACAACATATCCTAAATAAACGGTTTCTTTCCCGAAATCAGCTGCATTTATCTTTTCTTCAATAAAAAGTGCAAGATTTTAATAAAAACATTAATAGAATACAATTTTTTCTAGATTATTCATTGACATTTTTTCTTTCATACATTCAAGTCCCAACAAATCAAAATTCATAAAAGTGAAAATTGTACGATAGTGACAAAAAAATTATAACAAAAGGAACTTTCTCAAAAAAAAACAGAAAAATCTTTTGACCTAATATCATAAAAGGGTCTATAGTAAATTCAGAAAGAAAGCATAGCCTCCTTTGTGTTTATTTCGCGGGGGATAGCAATGCCTATATTGTTTATCCCCCAAATTTTTTTTGCCTTGAATTGGAAACGATTCCAAAACAAAAAACTTTTTCGGGCTTGTGCATCTTTCTATAAAACAGGAAATAACGGCAGTTTGCCGTAGATTATAGGAGGATAAAAAATGAAAAAAATTGTATGTGCTGCAGTGGCTCTTGCTATGCTCGCTCCAATCAACATGTTTGCTGCGAGAAAGGAACGCTCAAAGAAGTCTTCTGGAAAAGTCACTCTCAAAGTTTGGGAATCAGATGACTCAGCAAGAAAATATGTTGAATGGGCCGCAAAAGAGTTTATGAAATCTCATAAAAACGTAAAAATTGAATACGAGCACGTTGAATCAACAGACGCCCGTGCAAAAATCGAGCTTGACGGACCTGCAGGAGTTGGCGCAGATGTTTTTGTTGCACCACATGACCATATCGGAGCTCTGGTAAACGGCGGACACGTTGCAGAGAACACAAACAAAGACTATCTCTCTCAGTTCGTAAATGCAGCTCAGGTTGCTTCAAAGTATAACGGCAAACCTTACGGATATCCAATCGGAATCGAGACTTATGCACTCTTCTATAACAAAGATTTGATTCCAAACCCACCAAAAACATGGGATGAAGTTATCGCTTATGCAAAAAAATTCAACAACGATGCCGAGCGAAAATATGCTTTGGTATGGCCGGTTGCAGACGGTTACTTCGACTACATGTTCATGAGTTCTTATGGTGCACAGCTTTTCGGACCAAACGGAAACGACCGAAAACAGCACAACATCAACAGCCCGGAAGCTATCAAAGGTCTTCAGTACTTCCAGTCACTCCGCAAACAGATTCTTAATGTTCCTTCTGCTGATATGACAGGCGATTTCTGTGATTCTTCATTCACACAGGGTAAAGCCGCCATGTTCATCACAGGTCCATGGAAGATTGAGGCTTTCTCTCGACTTGGCTTGAACTACGGTATCGCACCACTTCCAGCATTCCCAGGAATGTCTCAGCCAGCAACTTCATTCTCTGGCGTACGCCTTGCATTCGTAAGCTCATACACAGAGCATCCGGCAGAAGCAGCTGAATTCGCAGACTTCCTCACACAGAAAGCTAACCTCGAAAAACGATTTGCTCTCACAAAACAGATTCCACCACGCAAAGACATCACAACAAATGATCCTTTGAGCAACGGAATCCTCGAGCAGACTAAATACGCTATTCCAATGCCAACAATTCCACAGATGAACACATACTGGTCTGCCATGGGCGCAGCTTATGCCGGAATCTGGGACGGCGATGATGTTGTAACAGACTTGAACAGCGCCGCAGCCTCAATGGACAGTGCTAAATAAAATTTAAAAACTATCATTAAAAGCCAGATCACCAGCTTTCTTCTATATAATTGGTGCTCTGGCTTATTTATAATTGTACAGGGAGTGAACCATGACCACTACGAATACAGTTAATGCGAATCAATCAATTGACCCAAAACTTCCACAGAAGGCTATGCGCGCTTCCTGTTGCTATATGGGACTTGGGCAGTTCGCAGTATTAAAACAGCGCCTTCGCGGTATTCTGCTGATGCTGTTCGAGGCATATATTCTCATTGATATAGTTCTAGGACTTTTTGACATATACATTCCGGGCGAGTTCTTCGATTCCATTTACTATGAAGGCAATAATTTTCTTCTTCGCGCACTAAACGGAATGCTTTTCTTTTTCTTGGATTTTGTAAATCTTGTTTTTTGTAACAATACAATTATCGGCGGTCTGACGGGTCTCATCACTTTGGGTGATCCGCATCCAGAGCTTCCGGTAAATGAACGAGATCATTCAATCTTCATGATGATTAACGGTCTCATCGTTGTAATTCTTTTGGCAATATTTATTTTCTTGTATATTTCAACAATCTTTAATGCCCGCAAGGACGGAGAAAAGATTGTCGCAAAAAATAGATTCCCGACAAGGCAACAGACACGAAATGACATCGCACAGAACTCATTCCCAATCATGGGTATTGCTCCGGCTGTCATTCTCATGGCTTTTTTCACTGTTGTTCCTCTTTTGTTCTCGGCTTTGGTCGCGTTCACAAACTATTCTTCACCAGACCATATTCCGCCTAACAATCTTGTTGACTGGGTTGGATTTGAAAATTTCAAGACGATGTTTTCTTCATCTTCTCAGACTGGTAACGGTGAATGGCTCAGAACTTTCGGTCATGTAGCAAGCTGGACTCTCATCTGGGCAATTTTCGCAACATTCACTTGTTTCTTTGTAGGTTTCTTCTTCTCTGTAGTCCTTTTGGACAAACGAATCAAGCTTCCGCAGATTTACCGAACGGTTTTCATTCTTCCTTATGCAATTCCACAGATGCTTTCCCTCTTTGTTTGGGCAAATCTTCTGAACGGTACGATGGGTCCGATTAACGTAATGCTCAATTCTATCGGAGTCAAGGCAGTGCCATGGCTTTCAGATCCGTTCCTTGCAAAAGTCACTCTTATTCTTGTAAATATCTGGATTGGTTTCCCTTATTCAATGATTCTTGTCACAAGCTCAATGACAGCTATTTCAAAATCTCTTTATGAAGCAGCTGGAATTGACGGTGCAAGCAGATGGCAGCAGTTCAAATCAATTACGCTTCCAATGGTCATGTATCAGCTCAAACCAAACCTTATCATGCAGTTCGCCGGAAATATCAACAGTTTCGGTGCAATCTTCTTCTTAACTGGCGGCGGTCCTTCACTCAAAACAGGTGCGGGTGCAGACGTGCTCAACCTCAGTATCGCAACGCAAGCAGGAAGCACAGACAACTTGATTACATGGATTTACAAACTTACCATGAACTCAAACCAGTACAATATCGCTTCGGTTCTCTCAATTCTCGTCTTCATCGTATTGGTTCCGTTCGGATTGTATAACTTCATGCGTACCAAATCATTTAAGGAAGGTGAATTATAATGAACAGCAAATTCAAACTAAACGGAAGCGGCCTTTCACTCTCGCTATTAAAAATCATTTTGATTATTCAGGTTTTACTGATTATTTACCCGATTGCCTTTACAATCAGCGCGTCATTCATCAGGGAAAATTCTTTGTCAGCGGTCGGAACGATTCCTTTTTCAAAGCCGTTTTCCCTCATGCAATTTAAGAGGCTTTTTTCTGAGACTAATTACGGTCACTGGTATCTGAATACACTCAAAGTTGCCTGCATGAACACGGTTATCACGGTTTTTGTTTGCAGCTTCACAGGTTATATTTTCTCCCGATTCTGGTTTCCGTTCAAAAAGACTGTCATGGCTTCCATGCTCGTTCTCCAGATGTTCCCAAGCTTCATCGGAATGGTCGCAACTTATGTCATTTTGTGGAAAATCAATGCTCTCAACACACTTTGGGGGCTGGTTCTCGTTTATGCGACAGGCAGTATTCCTTACAATGCATGGCTTATGAAAGGCTACTTCGACACAGTTTCAAAAGACATTGCGGAAGCGGCTTATATCGACGGGGCAACACCATTTACGGCATTCATCCGAGTCGTTGTTCCTACAGCACGCCCGCAGATTGTCTTCCTTGCGCTCACAAGTTTCACAGGCCCATGGATGGACTATATCTTCCCTCGCCTTGTTTTGAGAAGTGACGAAAAGAAAACGCTTGCTGTCGGTTTGTTTGACTTGATTAACGGCCGCTCAAACGATAACTTCACGATGTTCGCAGCGGGTGCGCTTTTGGTAGCAATTCCGTTCATCATATTCTTCGTGAAAGGCCAGAAATCATTGCTTATGTCTCTCGCAGGTACTGGAGGCAAAGAATAATGAAAAAATCTCTTCTATATAAAAGCTATGCAGCCGGATTAGTTTCGGCTCTCGCCCTGAGTTTTTTGAGCTGTGGAAGCACTTCTTCCATTGCAAAAGGCGTTGAGCCTTCAACTCGCAGGGCCAATGGCGCAAGGCAGGGCGTTTACTACAGTCTTTTTGTCCGTTCTTTTGCAGACTCAAATGGCGATGGAATCGGAGACTTTAACGGAATCACAGCAAAACTTGACTATCTCAATGACGGCGACGACAGCACAACAACTGATTTGGGAATCACGGGAATCTGGCTTCTGCCGATTTATCCAAGTCAGAGTTATCATGGCTACGATGTCGATGATTATTATGCTGTAAATCCAGAATACGGCACAATGGAAGATTTTGAGCGACTTTTGCAGGAATGTAAAAAACGCGGAATTTCCGTGATTCTTGACATGACTTGTAATCATTCTTCTCGTTTTACAGAATGGTTCCAGGCAGGCCGTGATCCAGCAGATCCACACCACAAGTGGTACCGCTGGATAAAGGGCGATGATCCTCGATACAACCTCAACGCAAAGGCTTTGGGGCACACTATCTGGCACGAAGACAAAAAATATACAGGCAATTATTGTTCTGGTCTTTTTGATTTCAACATGCCGGACTTCAACCTTGATTCCCCGGAAGTAAGGGCTGAATTCAAAAAAATAATGAAGTTCTGGATGGACAAAGGAGTTGACGGATTCCGTTATGATGCGGCAATCCATGTATACAACAGTGCCAAAACAGAACCGGGAACAAATTCAACTGAAAAAGCCGTTCAATGGTGGAAGGAAATCACAGATTATAACAAGAGCCTTAACCCGGAATGTTATAACGTAGGCGAAGTTTGGGAAAACAATACAATTCGCTCGCAATATCTGGCAGGTCTCGGCTCAGATTTCCATTTTGACATGGGAACACGTATTATCGACACGTTGCGTTACAACGATGACGGGAACAATACGTTTGCAAACGGTATGCAGGCAGATTACAGTCGCATGGCAAAGTCAAATCCTGAATATATAGACGCTCCGTTCCTCTCAAATCACGACCAGCCACGGGCCGCAGGTCTCTTACGGGGCAATGCAGAAATGTGCAAAGCAGCGGCAAGCCTTTACATGTTCACCGAAGGTATTCCTTTCGTTTACTACGGTGAGGAAATCGGAATGAGAAGTGGCACAGATGACCTCACAAAAAGAACTCCGATGCTCTGGAATGAATCAAACGCCGAAGGAAAGCCAAAAGACAAACTCCAGACAACCTGGGCTGCGGACAGCGATTGCCGATACAACTTGAAGACGATTCCAGTTTCTGTGCAGGAAAAAGATTCTGAATCACTTCTCCAGCACTACAAAAAAATTATCCGCGTAAAAACGGCTCATCCGGCTCTGTACGCAGGAAAATTCACGGCTGTAGGAACAGGAAGTGCCAAGGTTTCATCATGGCAGATGAAGTCCGAAGAAGAAACAGCGTTCGTTATGACAAATATTTCTGGCGAGGCAGTGACTGTAGAAGTTCCAAAAGATTATCAGGGATTTAAGGCTGCATTCAAATCAGAAGTGGCCGAAACAGTTATCACAGGAGATGAAGTTTCAATCTCAGCGATAACAATTCCAGCTTATTCAACAGTAATCCTTTCTAACAAAGAATTCTAATTTTTAATCCCCGGAAGACTCCACATTCTCTTCCGGGTGATTTTTTTCCCAAAGGTAATCAGGATCGATGATAATCTCCTTTGCCTTTGCCGGGTCAAATGTTCTGTATTTTGAAGGCGTAATTCCTTTGTAACGACGGAAAGTCTTTGTAAAATACGAAAAATCATTAAAACCACATTCCATCGCTATCTCAAGCAATTTTTCATTCGTCTCACGCAAGAGAGTGCAGGCACGGTTGATTCTGAACCAGTTGAGATATTCGATTGGGGTGTGACCGGTGTTTTCCTTAAACAAACGGCAGAAATACTTGGGTGAAAGAGCAACGGCCTCGGCCATATCCTGAAGATTCAAATCTTTATTGTAATTTTTGCGGATAAAATTGAGGACATTGCTGATTTGATCCGTTCTTGTTTCTTTGGCTCGCGACAAATTGAGATTTTTTTCGCTGTAAAGACGCTTCTTTTTTATAAGGCCGAAGAAAATAAGCATCCAGCCCACGGCAATAAGCCCAGTTTCTTCATCCTTATGTTTTACGCATTCAAAAATTTTGTTGGCAGCATCGAGAATTTCAGTATGCTTTGCCGGGATAAAATTGTTAAGAATTATGCTTTCGTTTAAAATATCAGTAAAAAATATGTCCGGACTATAGCTGTGGAGACGAAGAAGGTCAATCTCAAATACAATCGACTCATAAAGAGCCATGCCCTTGTCCTGAGAATCACCATGAACTAAATCGGCCGGAATCAGACACAGATCGTTCTTCTCCAATTGAATAGTTTTGTCCTCAATGAAAATATTATAATTGCCCGCTATAACATGGATAAGCTCAAACTCGCTGTGCCAGTGCAAAGGCAAATCATAATGAGGATTAGTTGTGTCACAAAGACTGTATTGGACAGGAAAAACAACTGTACCACGCTGAAACGTCTCTCTATACGCTTGATTCTTCGTTACTATAGGTGTATTTTCCATAAAATTCAGTATAGCAATCAATATTTTAAAAAGCAAATTCTTTTATAAAGTTTTCTTAAAAATTAGAATCTGCTTATTTATTGATTGCTATGAATGCTCCGGGCGGAAGAATAGCTCCGTCAATATTTCTAGATAAAAGAACACTCCCCTCTTTTGGCAAAAATTCACCTTTTAGCGTAAACGGAAGCCGTCCAAAATTGAAAATACAGTCAATAGTTTCGCCAGTAATCTCATCAAACTTTCTGAGGATTACAAGGCGATGCTTGCCGCTTAAATCCGTGCTCAAATACTGGAACGAAAATTTATCACTCCTTAAAGCCGGATGATTTCTTCGAAGATGCACGAGGGAACGCATGAAAGAATGAGCGTCTGCAAATTTTCCCGCCTCAATTTCATTCCAAGGCATACAACGTCTGCAGTCAGGGTCTTTGCCGCCAGGAAGCAGAATTTCTGTGCCGTAATACATACATGCAGAGCCCGGCAATGCCAGAATAAGCGCGAATTGAAGCAATGTCATATCTGCGTTCCCGTCATTCTTTGTGATGAGCCTTATCGTGTCATGACTGTCCATCTGATTGATTAAAACCCGCTCGGTCTGCCGTGCATATTGCGTGAGGCACTGATTGAGAGATTCTTCCAAAAAACGCACGTTCTTTTCTGGATTTGAAGCAAAATGATCAATCGCTGTTCTCAAAGGATAATTGATTACCGAATCGAATTCATCACCACGAAGCCACGGTTGTGAATTGTTCCAGATTTCACCAACAATGAAAAAATCAGGCTTAATTTTTTGAAGCCGCACCCTTAGTTCCCTGCAGAACGTATGTGAAATTTCGTTCGCCACATCGAGTCGGATTGCATCAATGTCATATTTTTTGACCCAGGTTTCACAAACCGAGCAAAAATAGTCCCGCACTTCAGGATTATTCGTATTCAGTTTGGGCATCCGGTCAGCAAATGCAAATGAAAAATAAAATCCCTTTGCCGCATTGTCACAAGGCCTAGGAAGGAAATTGTAGTCGTTTACCATGAACCAGCTGGCATAACGCGATTTTTCCCTGTTCTGAACAACATCCTGCCAGGCAAAAAATTCCCAGCCGGAATGATTGAAAACCCCGTCAAGCATGACATGCATTGAATGAGCGTGAGCTTCCTTGACCATGAGAATCAAATCTTCTTCTGTTCCAAAATCCGGATCAATTTTGAGGTAATCCTGAGTGTCATATTTATGCTGAGAGACCGAAAGATTGATAGGATTGAGGTAAAGGCCGTTGACACCTAAATCTTCAAGATAACCAAGCTTTTCTGTAATACCAGAAATGTTTCCGCCATATCTCTCTTCATTTGTAACTGCATGGTCGGAAGCAGCCCATGGAAGGAAATCTTCTTTTGAAGATGATGAGCCACGACAAAATCGAGCAGGAAAAATCTGATACCAGACTGTGTTTTCTGCCCAGGAAGCAGGCTTGATGATGTCTGATTCATTCATCCATGGGAAAATAAAAGGACTTGCATTTTTCTGCAACTCTGTCTGACCTTCGGAATAAAATCCGTCCTCAAAGAAAAATTTTTTTTCATCACAAGAATGAATCTCAAAAAAGTATTTGCATCGCTTGTAATAAGGCCTGACAGAAACACTCCAAAATATTGAATCAGAAAGACGCTTAACGTCATCCATAGGAACACGAGTTTTTTGCCATTCCCAGTCAGTTCCATTGAATTTAAAGTCAAATGGATCCCCGTATATCAAAAAAACAGCAGTGATGTCATTTCCGGTCTGAATGCTCAACTGAAGTTCATCTTTATTGAGCGGATAACAAAATTTATCGTAAGAATAATGCTGGACAGCGGAAGTGTTCATCGTTTTCTCCAAATCTTTAAATACTGATTGTAGTATAAGTCTCTTTTACAGAAAGACGGTATGAGAAAAAACACTATTTTATATGACAATAGTATGAAAAATAGCTAAATTAACATTAAAAAACTATTGTTGCTATTGACAGTATTCATTGACAGTTGAAAGTCAGCGTGATAAAATATTTGTCACAATTAATATAAAATAAGGAAAAGTCTTATGAAAAACAAAATGCTTTGGGTTGGTTCTGTAATCATCCTTATTCTTTCTGTTATTTGTTTCGTTGTTTTCGGAGTAGGCACAGAGTTGATTCGTGCAGTTACAGGTGAAGGCAATGGAATTTCTTTCGGAAAATACAACGGCAAGGATATTGTTCTTGCTCCAGGCACTGATTTTGCAAACGCAGTTCAGAACTACACAAACTACTATCAGCGACAGGGTCAGGAGCTTGACCAGTCTGCATATTTCTATATTTATAGCTACGCTTTCAACAACGCAGTTCAGTCAGCAGCATATAAAGACGCAGTAAAGAAATCTGGTTACAAGCCAAGTGCTGCAGAAATCTCACGAGTTATGCTCCCATACTTCCTTAATGCAGATGGAAAATACGATCCAAAACTCTACAGCCAGATTTCAAACGCTGACAAAGAGTCTTTGAAGAGCGATATTTCAAAGCAGCTTGTATGGCAGCGTTTCAGCGATGACAACTTCGGTTCATCAAAGAAATTGGGTGAATATGAGTTCTTCGGCCTCAAATCAAGCGAAAAGGAAACAAGCTTCCTTGCTTCCCTCAACGAAGAAAAACGTTCATTCGACACAGTTTCATTCGACAAATCAGCTTATCCAGAGTCAGAAGTTAAAAAGTTCGGCACAGAAAACCTCGATCTTTTCACAAGCTATTCTCTTTCAATGATTACAGTTAAAGAAGAAGCTCAGGCAAAAAAACTTGCTGGCCAGCTTACAAACAACGAAATCACTTTTGACGACGCAGTTTCTGAATATTCAGAAAAGTACTACACAGACGGCAACGGCAAAGTTAAAGAGAATTTCACATATCAAATCAAAGAGAACCTCGCAAACACTGAGGATTTCTCAAAAATCGATTCACTTGCAAAAGATGCTCTGAGCGAAGTAATCAAAACAAACAACGGATATTCAATCTACAAATGCACAGGCGATAAAACAACCGCAAATATCGATGATTCCGCAACTGTTGATGCAGTAAAAAAATACATCACAACAAACGAATCAAAGAAAATTGAAGATTACTTCATCGCAAAGGCAAATGACTTCGTAGCAAAAGCAAAGGCAGATGGTTTCGAAGCTGCAGCAAAAGCTTCAGATGTTGAAGTAGTTTCACTTCCAGCATTCCCGCTCAACTATGGTAACACTTCAATCGCAGACACTCTCAACTCATCAGAAGCAAAAGCTTACGCTAGCGCAAGCACAAACGAAGACTTCCTCAAAAAAGCATTCACAATGAAACTCAACGATATTTCTGAGCCAATGGTAATGAGCAACTACGTTACAGTATTCCAGCTCAAAGGCATTCAGAATGACAAAGCAACAGAAGAAAGCACTTCAAAAATTAAAGCCGAAGTTATTGACTATGACCAGTCTGGCGCACAGTCAGCTCTTCTTTCAAGCTCAAAAGTTGAAAATAATGTAGCAGATGTTTATTTCAACAAATTCCTTTCTAAATAAAGGGAGTAAAATTTGGAATTAAATATTCCGCAGAAGCCCTGCATGGTTCAAACCGCGCAGGGCTTTTCTGTTTCTTATCAAAACCGTTTTCTCTATTCAAAATACGCTCCGAGCCGCGCAATTGAAGGGGCAATAGATTCGCTTACAATATTGCCGGGAACATTGATTCTCTCTCTTTCCCCTGCCCTCTGGCTTGGTCTTGACAAGCTTATTGAAAAACTTCCACAAGATTGCTTCGTTCTTGGAATCGAAACTGATAAAAATTTGCATGAATTCGCAGAAGAAAAACTTGCGGAATTAAAAAAAAGCGGAAAGGTGGGTGAAAAGGTCGCCCTTCTTCCTTTTTCAGAAAATGAATATATCGTAAACATTCTGAGCGGAGAGCGGCTCGTCAAAGAGCTCTCCCTGCCACACATTTCAACTTTCCGCCGTGCACTTCCAATCGAAATGAGCGCAGGAACGCAATTCTCAAAAGAAAAATATTTTGCGATTGCAAGCCTTTCTCAGAACACAATCGCATCTTTCTGGAAGAACAGAATCACTCTCACCAAGCTTGGCCGTCTTTACTCACGGAATCTTTTCAAAAACCTTGCGAATCTGCCAGTTGCTCTGGACTTCAATAATCTGGCACACAAAATAAGCAAGCCGATTTTTGTATTCGGAGCCGGAGAAAGCATCGAAGAAACAGTTTCAAATATTCCAAAGCAGTTGCTTGAAAAATGCTTCGTGATTGCCGTTGATGCAGCTTCGGCTTCGCTCAAAGCAATGAAAATCAAAATTGATGCCATTGTCGCAGTCGAAGGTCAGCTTGCAATCGAAAAGGCATATATCGGAGGCACGGCAAAATCATCTCTCTTAATCGCAGACATAACTTCCCGAAAAGCAGTCACCAGGCACACCCGGAATGCCGTCACATATTTTGCATCCAAATACACAGACTCCAAGTTTTTCAAAAATCTTTCTCAAAAAGAATTCTTTCCGCAGCTTGTCCCGCCACTCGGCTCGGTCGGTCTTACGGCTGTTTACATCGCACTTCTTTTGCGCGCAAACGTGAATGTTCCTGTTTTTATGAGCGGTTTGGATTTTTCTTTTTCGCTTGGACGCACCCACGCCAAAAACGCACCTGCACATATCTCCCGCCTCAGCACTACAAACAGATTCAATCCGGCTGAGAATTATGCCGCAGCCTTTCGCACGGGAGCAAGGCAAATTTTTGGCAAGAACAATATTCCTGTTTTTACAGACACTGCCCTCGAAGGCTATGCAAAAAGCTTCACAGACACCTTTTCTTGTATTCCAAATCTCTACGATGCAGGAAAGCAGGGTATTCCGCTTGGAATACAGCAGATTGATTCGGAAAAACTAAAAGCATATTTAGAAACGGTCCAAGACTCTCCATCGTCTTTGCAAGAAATGGAGAAAAATAGCAATCTAAAACCAGAAAACTCTCTTAATAATGACAAGAACGACAAATCAAAGGCTGTCAAAGAATATCTTGAAAGCGAAGAAAAAGCTCTTAACCGCATAAAAGAACTTTTAATGTTCGGAAATGACGTTGCAAGCTGCTCATGCTCTTTCGAGGAAGAGCTTGCTTCCCTGATAGCACCGAGGGAATATCTCTTCCTGCACTTTCCGGACGGCTACAAATGCAAAACCTCCGACCTGAGCTTCTTAAAGCGGGTCAGAGGTCAAATCGACTTCTTTTTGAAGGACATTAAAAACGAGTTAAAAACTTAAAAGCTCCACACAGAGGCCACAGAAATACTATCGATTTTTCAAAATTCTCTCTGTGAACTCTTTAGCTCTGTGAGGAATTTATTCTTCCTTCTCTTTAAGCACTGCCAGGAAGGCTGTCTGCGGCAATTCGACGTTACCAATCATCTTCATGCGCTTCTTTCCTTCCTTCTGCTTTTCGAGGAGCTTTCGCTTTCGGGTGACGTCACCGCCGTAACACTTGGCAAGAACGTCCTTTCGAACCGGATTAACTGTCTCTCGCGCGATAATCTGGCTTCCGATTGCGCCCTGAATAGCAATTTTAAACTGCTGGCGGCTTATCTCGCCCTTAAGACGCTCGCACACCTTCTTTGCACGAACGGCAGCTTCCGGCTTATAAGCAAGCTGACTCAAAGCATCAACAGGCTTACCGTTGAGCAAAATGTCAACCTTTACCAAGTCCGTCTGCTGATAGTCAGTGATTTCATAGTCGAAAGATGCGTAACCACGACTGTAGCTCTTCAATTTGTCGTAGAAATCAAAAAGAACTTCGGCAAGCGGCATCTCGTAAGTAAGCTCAACACGCTTTTCATCAAGGTAAGTCATATTTTTTTGGATACCGCGCTTTTCAGTACAGAGATTCATAATCGCACCGATGTAGTCTGTTGGCGTGATTATCGTTGCCTTGATGTACGGCTCCCATGCTTCCTGAATTTTTGTCTCCGGGAATTCCGTAGGATTATCGACAATCTGCTCAGTGCCATTGGTGAGCTTGATTTTATACTGAACGCTCGGTGCCGTGAAGATTACGGCCTGATCATAGTCCCGTTCCAATCGTTCCTGGATGATTTCAAGGTGCAAAAGCCCCAGAAAGCCGCATCGGAATCCGTTTCCGAGAGCAAGGGAATTGTCCTTTTCATAAATCAATGAGGCATCGTTGAGTTTAAGCTTTTCCATACTCTCTTTGAGTTCTTCGTAGTCATTTGAGTCAATCGGATAAATCGAAGAGAAGACGACAGGTTTGACATCCTTAAAGCCTCCAAGTGGCTCCGGGGCAGGATCGCTCGCCAAAGTTACGGTATCACCGACTCGTACATCGCTTACAGTCTTAACACCGGCAATAATGTATCCTACATCGCCCGCTTCGAGATATGGAGTTTCCTCGTAGTTGATTTTGAAAATACCAATCTGGTCAACTTTGTAGTCAGTGTTGTTTGACATAAAGCGGATGACATCGCCTTTTTTAATCCGCCCTTCCTTTACACGGATATGGATGATAACTCCGCGGTATTCGTCATAGTGGCAGTCAAAAATCAAAGCCTGGGCCTTGCCGTTTGGATCTCCGCTTGGAGGCGGGAATTTTGTGACGATTGCTTCCATCAAATCATCAACGCCTTCGCCTGTCTTTGCGCTCACAGGAACGGCATCTTCGCTGTCCAATCCAAGATCGTGGTCAATCTGCTTTTTGACTCTCGGCAAATCCGCGCTAGGGAGGTCAATCTTATTAATTACAGGAACAATCGTTAAATCCTGTTCCATCGCCATGTAAAGGTTAGAGACAGTCTGACTCTCAACACCCTGAGAAGCATCTATCAAAAGAAGCGCGCCCTCACAAGAAGCAATGGCACGGCTGACTTCATAAGAAAAATCGACGTGGCCCGGTGTGTCAACGAAATTAAGCTCGTAGTCGTTTCCGTCTTTGGCATGATAAGGAATCGTGACGGCCTGACTCTTGATTGTGATTCCGCGTTCCCGCTCAATGTCCATGTTGTCGAGAATCTGATTCATCATCTGGCGGTCATCAATAATCTTGGCCTTTTGAATCAAACGGTCTGCAAGGGTAGATTTTCCGTGGTCAATATGCGCAACGATACAAAAATTGCGCTTAAATTTCATATCTGTCATTATGTTCTAATTCTATAGGAAAATAAGATTTGGAGCAATCGGGCTTAAAAATAGTACGGACTGTCAAGCTGAGATCCGATAGCCATAACTCCGTCAAGATAGCCTTTTTTGCGATTCTTTGCGTAAATTTCAGCATAAATCACAGAATTATCTTCAAGCAGCTTGATATTTCTGATTTCGACAGGATCGTTCTCAGAAAAACCTGATTCATCCGCGACAGAGCCTTTCAGAATCTGCTCGATTGAATACTTACGGCTGTTCGAAGTTGAAACATGAACGAGCTGCATTCCAAAAATCGGCAGGAAAGATTTTGCGATTATGTCACCTTTGTAAATATTGTATCCCGGATTTTCTGGGCGAGTTCCAAGATAGACATCACTTTCCAGGAACTGCTCCTCACCACGACGATATTTCAGCCTGATGATTGATTTTGCAGCACTTTTCATGAGAATATTCTGCATATCTTCAAGCGTCGAAACCTTTTGGCCGTCAACCTCACAAATCAAATCACCCGGCACAATTTTTGCCCTGCTCGCGCTTGCTCCTGGAAAAACATACTGAACTTCAAGCCCCGCATCCTTTCCAAGCTCCTTTTTGGTGTGCCCATAACAACCTAACCAAGGATGCAACACCTTACCGCCCGCATAAAGAGCTGGCAAAAGGCTCTTTAAATATTCAACAGGGATTGCAAAATTCAACCCCTCAAACTGCAACATTCCTGCAAAAACAATTGCCTGGACATTACCGTTCGCATCAATACAAGGGCCACCGGAGTTTCCCTGATTAACAGCCGCATCAATCTGCATTACAGAACCAAGAGTGAACAATTTTCGGTCAGTCGCACTCACGATTCCGCTAGTCAGAGTACGTTCCAACCCGACAGGAGAGCCAATTGCATAAATTTTATCACCCGCATCCAGATCCGAACTTGAACCAAGAGTGAAAACGTAAGGAGCATCAACTTCTGTCTTGATTAAAGCCAAGTCAACTTCCGGGTCATAGCCTATTACTTTCGCAGGAATACGAGTGTCGCTGTCTTCTGCAAGCTTTATGTACAATCTTGAAAAACTTTCGCTCTTTTTATCAACCAGGTCAGAAATAACATGATGATTCGTAACGATATAGCCGTCTTTTGAAATAAAGAACCCGGAACCAATTACACGGTCCGCAAAACCCATTCCACGCTCAACTTTGATTCCCTTATCGACCCAAATCGTAACCGTACCATTTATATAGGAAGAAACTTTTTTTGCAGCATTAGATTTTTCGCCGTTTAAGCCGGGCACATTCTTTTTTGAAAGCGAAGCAAGTTCCGAAGGAGATTTTGAAATTTTTGAGAGCGCCGGAGAAGAAATAGTTTCAAGCGATTTTGCAATTCGGAGCGCATTGAACCAATCTTCCTTTTCGACGGCTTCATTGTATTCTTCCAGAATCTTTTCTTCACACTGAGAAATTGTCTCGCTGTCCTTCAGAAGATAAGCACGCCACAACGCCTGAACTTTGTTCTTTTCAAGCAGGTCAAGGATTCTTTTTCGTTCCTCGTTTCGGGCATCTTCCTGAGTATAGTCAATTTCAGAATAAACATTCTCCGGATCTCGTACAGAACTACAAGACAAAAAAACAATAAAAATAAAAACAAGACAAGCAATTTTTTTTAATTTATAAATATTTCTCATAATTCAAATCGGTTTTTAGGGGCAGGCAGCGTTTGTAACTCCTAATTGTTAATCTCCATTCCAAAAATCATCTTTTCAATACGGACAGCAAGAAAGCGTTTTTTGGAAGCATCTTCCCCACTTTCTACAATAATTGAAACACCTTGCTCCCCTATTTGGTTAACATCTTTGATGATTTTTTCTTCATCTGCCTGAGAACAGACTTGTGAAATCCAGTAAAAATTCTTTGAGAGACCTTTTGTAACTGCAAGATTTTCCTTTCCGTTCTGAACAGAGACAGGAATTCCATCTTCAGAAAACACCGTAACAACAAAATCCGTGAGCGGCTGATGGAATTTTGCTTCTTCACGCAATTTTCCTTCTATAGAGGACGGATGTTTTACATATTGTACATCCCAATCACCATCACCATTCGTGTCCCATGAAGAAATTTTGCCAGGAATTCTTGCGCCCTCATTCGCAGGAAGATATTCTTCAGTAAAATCAGGAATTGTGTCTCCGTTTCGGTCAACTGTAATTTTTTTGACATAAAATCCTGTTCCAAGTGCCGGAGAGCCAAAAAGATTTGTCATAATCTGCATTTCATCATTTGTAGAAATGAATTTCTCGCTTCCGTCGCTTGAAAAACCGTAATATTCTGATGTCTCAAAAAGCCCGTCGCCGTCAACATCGAGCTTTCTCGAAACCGGTATTCCATTTTCAAACTGAGCCATTGCATAAATTTTATCGCCTACTGAATAACTTGCGAGCTGTGCAACTCCATTCAAAAGACTGACTTGAATAACAGCCCCCTCTCGCTCCCTTGAAGGAATGGAATAACTCAGAGCGGCCTTGAGCAAATCTGAGCCGGAAACAGAATTTTGCTCAGATGCAGAAAGAACCGGAATGTAAAAATCATAAGCAAGTGACTGAGAAATTGCTTTATCCGCCTCAATCACAAATGGAGTCCAGGAAAGAGTTTCGGCAATCAAAGCAAATTTTAAATCAGCATGACTTGCACCCATCTTGTAAGTGGCAGCAGAAATATAAGGCCATGCAGAATACTCCAGCTCCAGAGCATTCTCAGACAAAGCAATTTTTAATGGAACACCAAAATCACAGCTTGCAATCCATTCATAGTCATCATCCTGATTTACATCATAAGTGATGGACTCAGGACGACCACGCTTATAAATCACAGTCATATTTGAAATTAAATCATCATCAACATCAATCGTAATCGTGCCGTTGTAAGAATTAAGATACTCGGAGAATTCTTTTTTAGCTTCATCGGATGAAAGCAATGAAACAAAATCTTCAAGAACAGAAAGATTTATAGTCTTGTCAGCGAACTGGTAGAAATAATCCAGAGCCTCATCCTCCTGAAGAAGCCCGGTTTTAAGAGCTTCGAGCGCATATAATGGAGATTTCTGATGTTTTGAATTAAAGGCTTTTAGCATACGGATTTTTTTGGACTCATTTCCTGCAAAAATCGCAGCATAAACTTCAAGATCATCACGTGCATTTTTGTAAAGAGGAACCATAAGAGAAAAAGCGTCCGCAAGTGAACGAGTCTCACCAGAAACAACATTTGTATTACGAAGAATTCTATATTCGTTGGTATAAAAAAGCTCGGCAAAACGAGAATCAGCAGGATAGACTCGACGAGCGGCATCAAGGCGAGAACGTGCTTTATTGACACTCTCATCATCGCCCAAACAGTAGTATGCTTTTGCACGAATATACTCAGCATCAGCGGAATAAACAAATGGATCGGAATCAATGACAGAAAGCGACTGAACAAACTGACGGGTAGAACAAAGAATATCGGAATATAAAATTCGCGCACCGTCACGGTTATAATCAACCCACTCAGCTTCGGTAAGAGCCGTAACAATGAGTGGCAAAATCTTAGACTTTTTTTCGCCCAAATTCATTTGAGACACAGCCCGAAGATACCAGAGATCGGCAATCTTATCATCGTACGCGAGCCCCATTTTTGCATTGGAATCAGCCTCGCTCCAGAATTTGTCGGCGGCGAACTGCTTGGCCAGCTGAAGATAGCGAACGGCCGTGCGGCGATTTGCCACTGAAGCAGAATTTGAAACGCCCTGAGCATTTAATACAGACAAAGAAAAAGATGATAAAACAATAAATAAAGAAATCGCTTTTTTAAACATTAAAAAATTCCTTTCTTATTATTTTACTATAGTTTAGCTTATTCTACAATCCAATTTTTATAACCAAGATGAAAAGCAAGAGCGGCTTTTATAAAATTTTCCGCGCCGGAAGAAAGATTTTCGACCACAAGAATTTTATCACGTTGATTTTTGGGAATTTTCCAGTCATTGAAAACATCAGAAAGTGACTTAAAATTTCCGCGGGCTGTTTGAATCTCATCGCCGGGAAGAGGATTTCGCACAATAAGAGGAAGAGCAACCGGAAAAGAAATCACATCCGCGACATATACTCTTTCAGCAATCGAAAGAATCAAATGCTGGTTATCCGAGGATTTTTGCACTCGAACTGCCAGATTTTCAAGCTCAAATGAATCGGTCTCATCTTTTAACACAAAACAAAATCCGCTTTCTATACAAAGATTTTCATTTTTAGAAATTTTTGAATCATCGCTAAGCTCAATCACAAGACTTTCAGAATCAAGGGAAACGCGCACATCTTCAAAAGAAATATTCCCAAGTTTCGCTTCTTTCCAGGAAATAACTTGTTCAAAAACACGGTACGGAAATCGAGAGCCAAAACCAATTTTATTAAGAGATTCAAAAAACACCCGCCTTTGAAGAGCCGGATGCATTTTATAAAAGGATTTTCTGTCGATGCTACACCGCTGAACAGGTTCTGAATCATTGCAGAGTCTCAAATCCGCAGGCAGTTTTTCCATCTCGTCCATAAAATATTTTTCGTCCAAACGAGATTTTTTTGCCCCCAAAAGGACAGATTTCTGCCAACCCAAGAAATTTTCATTCAGCATAGGAACAAGAACGTTCCGAATTCGGTTTCGAAGGTAATTTGTGTCAGAATTGGTAGCATCCGTTCGCCAGGATTGTTTTTTCTGTGAAAGATAATGTTCAATTTCAAATCTGGAAATTTCAAGCAGGGGACGAATATATTTTCCTCGCACATGCTCAATTCCACCAAGTCCCTCAGTACCGCTTCCCTGCAAAAAACGCATCAACAAAGTTTCACACTGATCGTTCTGATTGTGAGCAAGGCAAAGAGCTATAATATTTTCATTTTTAATAAAAGATTCAAAGGCCTTATAACGCAGCTCTCTGGCAACAGATTCAACACTTGACGAAGAGTTTTTTGCAAGCTCTGTAATTTTACCATGCCCGATTGTTTCAACATAACACTTTATGCAATATTTTTTACATAATTCTTTTACAAAAGCTGCATCACCACCACTCTCCTCTTCCGAGCGAATTCCATGATTTACGGTAATCACACGAAGAAATGAAGAATCAAAAATTGATGCAAGAGAAATTAAAAGTGAAACAGAATCAGCACCGCCAGAAACAGCAATTCCGAGCGGAGATTTAGAGGAGACTGAATCAAGCTCAACCCCGCAAGATTTTAAGCCGGCGAGAACTTTTTTTTCAAATACATCAAGCATAAAGGAAAATGTTCTTTAAATAAAAAAATCCCCCTGTTACGGGGGATCTGATTAAATCACGCGCTTAGCGAGCTGGTGCAATGCTTACGAGTGAGTCCTCTGCGTTTGTGAGGACTGTTACATTGTCGCCCAAGTTCATATCTTTTACGCGGAAAACGTCGCCGATATTAACTCCAGAAACATCGATAACAACACGAACTGGAAGATCCTTTGGCAAAGCCTTAACTTTTACCTCAGGAACGTGTTTAACCATGAAGCCGCCCTTGAGAACGCCAGCAGGTGTGCCCTGATACTGGATTTTGTATGTGCGTACAACTGGTTTTGTGTTTGTAACTGCGAAGAAATCAGCATGAAGAACTTCATCTTTAATGATATTGTACTCTGTGTCGCGGATGAAAGCATCGTATTTTTTGCCTTCTACGTCGAGAGTAACGAGACTTGTAGATGTGATTGAACGCCAGGCTTTGTTGAACTGAACTGAGTCAACTGTGATAGATGTTGCTTTTCCTGCTTCATCATAAACAACTGCAGGGATACGGCCCTCTGCACGAATAGCTTTTGCAGCTTTTTTGCCTGTCTCTGAGCGAACTTTTGCTTCGATAACAAACTGATCCATTTAAGAACTCCTAAAAATTTTTATGGAAAAGCCTGCACGAAGCAAACAAGTTGAATAAGATTAGAATCTTGCACCCCATCGTTCGTCACGCCAGAGCTTTCCAAAATATATGCTGGGCCGACAGGATTCGAACCTGTGGAATGATGGCACCAAAAGCCATTGTCTTACCGCTTGACGACGGCCCAATAAATGAGGAATAAATAATAACCTATAAATAAATTAAAGTCAATTACTCGTCAGCAGTGCTTTCATCAAAATGCCCTGCATTATACTCTGAAAGAATTTTATCCTGCAAAGCATTTCTGAAATCAGCACTGATTGGATGTGCCACATCCTTATAATCACCGCTTGCCGTTTTTCGGCTTGGCATAGCAATAAAAAGCCCTGACTGGCCTTCGATAACCTTTACATTATGAACAACAAAACAATTATCGAAAGTAACGGTAACATAAGCCTTCAATTTTCCTTCAGCAGTAACTTTGCGAATTCTCAACTCAGTGACTTCCATTTTTACAATATTCCTTTTTACGATAAAATTTTATGCGCTTGGCAATTAATGAGCCAAAACACATTTCCATTTTTTCTGGCATTTTAAAGCAGCCTGTTTTGCGCGAGACTCTGACTCAAAAACACCAAAAACTGTAGCACCTGACCCGGACATATCTGCCCAGTCAGCTCCACATTCTAAAATATCCCGAAGAGCTTCGCCAATCAAAGGATATTTTTCGATAAGAACTGGAGTGAAGGAATTTGCAAACTCCCAAGCATCAACTGAACCGTAATAGAAACGCCTCAACTCCGCGAATTCAGGACAAGAAACTTCTTTTCCTGATTCGTACGCCTCATCAACCAAAGAATATGCCTCCGCAGTGGAAGAATGAATTCCTGGAAAAATCAGCAAAAAACTTAGATCTGTTCTGGGGTCAATTGGCTCGACAATTTCACCGCGTCCAGAAACTAAGGCACATCCACGACCTTTTTGAAAGAAGCCTGAATGCAAGAAGAAAAAAACATCGCTTCCGACCTGTTCTGCAACGGAGTCTGCCAAAGAATGAGTGAGCGTGATACCAGCTAAGTCAGAGAGTGCTTTTAACAGGGATGCCCCGTCAGAAGAACCACCTCCCAAGCCGCCACCAGCAGGCAAAACTTTGTGAAGCTCCACATCGATGCCGAAATCAATGCCTGTTATGTTACGAAAAGCTTTATAAGTTTTCGTAAGCGTATTCTCCAGAGGGAGCCTCATTTGAGCACAGTTTACTACACATTTCGGATCTGAAATGCGATGAACCTTAAGCTCGTCAGCAAAATCTAATGTCTGAAAAATACTTTCGATGTTATGGAAGCCGTCTGCACGTTTTTTAAGGACTTTTAGCCCTATATTAACCTTTGCAGGCGCTTTGACACACACATCAAGAAACATAGCTTGTCTAGTATACCATGAGGTTGCTAAAAGTCAAGCATTTTTTGTACTTATTCAGAGAAACAAGAAATAGAGAAATTAGAGAAAAATTTACAGAACTTATTGACAGAATAGCATTATAAATTTACACTTTTGTGTCTTTGACAAGGAATCAATATGCTGATTAACGATGAAATGAATGATGTTAAGGTTATGGCCCTCAGTTTTTCATACACTGACGAAATCGATGAAAGTTATGAAGATTCTGGGGATGAAGAAGATTTTGAATCCCTTGGCGATGATGCCCTCAACAAATTTGACGATGATATCTATGACGACACACTCGATGAAGATGATGTGAACGTCAACTATGATTCCGACTATCCAGAAGATTATAACGACGAACTCACTGAAGACTATTCTGACGAAGAATAATCCTTTTCCATTATATTAATAAAATCAAACAAAAAAACAGCGCGAAGAAGTGTTACAGATTACGAAAACGCGCTGTTTGTGTTGTTGTATAAGCGGTAGCACAAACAGCGCATGGCATGCAATCGGGCCTACACAGCATAGCTGTCCGTAGACTCATTCATTTTCGATAAGTCATTTTCACGACTGGGAGCTGTTTTTTTTTATTTCAATTTTTTTCCATTGTGCCAAAGTTTCTCCAGCTCATAGAATTCGCGGGCATCGGCACTCATAAGATGCACAACAACAGGTCCGATATCAATCAAATTCCAGTCATCACCAGAAGCAGCCTTATTGTGAGTTACGTGAATTTGCATTTCGTTTTCTTTGACGTAATCCTTAATCTGCTTTGCAAGTCCCTGCCAGTGTGCAGAACTGTGAATTGTGGCGATTACAAAAAAATCAGTCCACGAGTTTAATTCCGAAACATCAATAACACTGACATCTTCAGCCTTTGAATCTTCAAGAATCTTTGCAATTTCAAGAGCTTCTTCTTGTGCAGTTTTCATATTTATCTCCTATTTTTTAACATATCGTCCATCAAAATCTTTTCCAAGAATAATTGTAAAGTCAACATTAGAAACTGCGGTAGTGCTGTCAGCATCTAAAGAGACAGACTCTTCGACGATATTTGAACAATGAATAAAATCACCAAGACTTTTTGCAATCTCGGCGTTTCCAATATGATTTATGATTACTGTTTTTTCGTAATCATTAGAATCAGCATTTCCAGTAGTGAGAATATCATAGCCCGCACTTTGAAGCAATGCCATGGTATTTCTTGCCAGACCTTGCACTGTCGTTCCATTTTGAATTTCAAGCACATAAGTTCGGTTCACATTTGCATTGTCAAGCGAAATCAAAGAATTTGAAACCTGCTTGAAAACATCTTTTATAAGCTGACCATCGTAATATGGGAAAAGAAGTGTCTTTCCATCCACTATTCGTTTGGAGCCTGTAATTGTCTGCGGAGTCAAATGCTCTGAATCTACCTGCGAAATAATGCTTACAAGACGATGAAATTCTTTATCATCAAGATTTGAATCCATACGCTTGCTTATCGCCGCGAATGAGTTTTTATCCCGGATAATTTTTTCGTTACGGGAAAGAGCCGCAAAAAAAGCGAGGATAACATTTTGCCGACGCTCAATCAAATCTTCCTCATTTTCATCACTTCGCTCATAATTCAAGTAGCTCTGAATTTTGTCTCCGTCAAGGGAAACAACGCCACTCGGCAAAAGCCAACGCTCACCCTCATCATTTTTGGCATCAATTGGAGACGGAATAAAAACCTTCATGCCGCCAAGCATATCCGTAAGCTCACCGAATTTAGTGAGATTAAGGTTGATATAAAAAGGAATGCTCTGACCAACAAGCTTTTCAATCTCTGCTTTATATGAATCGATTCCCTTTTCCAGATAAACCGATTCAATACTGTCTACACGTCCCAGGCTGGAAAAAATCGCACCAGTATTCTCAAGGATATTAATCAACGCGCCCCTTTGAGAGACAGGATAATAGATGAAAACATCCGTAAAAAGCACGCGTTTTTTATCTTCCATTACAACGAGAGTCTTGATGACACGGTCGGTCTTAAGATTTTCATCAACCGTACTGACACGGAGAGAAAGAGCAAGCCCGACAGTGACACTGATAAGAATCAAAAAAATCAGAAGAAGAAGGAAAGCACCTTTATTTGAATTCGGATTGTTGACTTTCATGTTTAATTAACCACAGATTAACACAGATTAACACAGATTTTTATTTATGCTAATTTGAGTAATTTGATCCTGCCTCCTTCAAAAGTTTTTCCCGTAATGCGAGAGATTCCGGGGCTACAGTTTTGCCTCGCTTTTCAAGATATTCAATATTCTCTTCAAGAACCGCAAGAACAATTCCGTGGCAAGAAAGAGACATGAGATTCGCGCGATATTCGTCTGTTGACTGAGGCCTGCCAGGCTCAATTTTATCTGCAACGAAAAGCAAAAGCGCAAGATCACAGGAATCCACAGAACCAAAAGTATGGTTCGCAATAGCATCGATTATCTCCGGATCGGTCACACCGAACATTTCCTGAATCCGAACTGCCGCCGCCCGTCCATGAAGCAAAAAAGGCATCTCCTGCTCCATTTTGGATATTTCCTTGCCGTCTTTTCGGGCAAGCTCAAAAAGCTCCTCATCGCTCACGTCCTTGCACATATCATGGGCGATTCCTGCAAGCCAGCCTTTTTCTTCGGAAAGACCATAATTCTTGCATAAATCAGCAAGCATTTTTGCCGTGCGCTCGGAATGCTCAAATCGGCTTTCTTTTACAACAGTTTTTGTATATTCAGAAATTTTGTTAAACAATTCACTTTGCATAAAGATTCCTTTCTATAATATATTCAAAAACACGCTCGCTTACAAGATAACGCCACGTTCCGTCTTCCGCGATTTTCTGCCGGATTTCCGAAGAAGACAGTTCTATCCGGGGGTTTTCGACAATTTTATGAGGGAAGGGAAAATTTTCTCGATTTACGCCCTGCATCGGCTTCTTTCCATATTTTTCGGTGGGAGAATTCTGAAATTCTGCCTTTAATTCAGAATCTTTTGGCCGTACCGCAAGAATCAGGTCAGCTTTTTGGGCAAGTTCAGGTGCCCTGTACCATTTGTCGTAGTCCGCGATTAAATCCTCGCCCATAACAAGCCCGATTTTGCCCGTGAGAACAGAAGCATATTTTTGCTCAAGGAAGCAGATTGTGTCGTAAGTGTACGAAACTCCGCCACGCTCTATTTCGCACCCCTCCGCTTCAAAACGCTCGTCGTCCAAAACAGCAAGACGAGTCATTTCAAAACGGTCACTTGCCGCAATATCACAAGAAAGTTCTTTGTGAGGCGGATTTGCCGTGGGTACAAAAAGGATTTTATCGTAACCGAGATTTTTGCAAACCGAATCGGCAAGAATCAAATGCCCGATATGAATCGGATTGAAACTTCCGCCGAGCATCGCGATTTTCACTACTCTTGCTCCGAATTATCCTGACCGGGGAACTGTTCTTCCATAAACTCATCGACTGAACGAGATTCCATGAATGAAGAAGCCTTTACCTTTGCTTCGGTCTTTTTATCTTTCCATGATGAAAGCTCACCAACAAGCCCAAGAATTGCGATTCGGACATCATTCAAACCTTTATGAGCCGCAACAGAAACAGGAATTACTTTTGTCTCAGGCTCAGTCTTTTTGATTTCCTCGGCGATTTTGGCAGCATTCTCGCTGGCTCCCTCAATATCGATTTTGTTACAAAGAACGATATGAGGCTTTGCGAGCAAATCTTTCGAGAAGCCTTCAAGCTCGTCGCAAAGAGTTTTATATGCGGTAAGACAATTTTCGTCGGAGCAGTCAATCATAAACAAAAGACCTGCCGTACGTGAAATATGCTTCAAGAAACGAATTCCCAAGCCCGCACCCTCGCTCGCACCCTCGATAATTCCAGGAATATCGGCGATGATGACATCCTGCTCGCTGTCCGCACGCAAGACTCCAAGGTTCGGAATTTTTGTAGTGAACGGATAAGGCGCAATTTTTGGACGTGCATTCGTAAAAGCATCGAGCAAAGAAGATTTACCTGCATTCGGGAAGCCCACCAAACCGACATCTGCCATAATGCTCAATTCAAGGAGCAATTTTCGGTATTCGCCAGGCTGACCTTTGTTCGCCGTTCGTGGAGCCTGATTTGTCGAAGATTTGAAGTGGACGTTTCCCCAGCCGCCGTTTCCGCCTTTAAGGAAAACAAACTGCTCGTCTTCGCTCTCGGTGGTGAATTCTTTGATAAGTTCTTTTGTTTCGGCATCACGGATTGCTGTTCCGGGCGGAACTGCGATAACAATATCCTCGCCGTCCTTGCCGTATTTATTCCAGCCCATGCCGTCGCCGCCGTTCTTAGCCTTAAAAAAACGCTTGAAACGGATATTTGCGAGAGTCTTTACATTTCGCTTTACACAGAAGATGACATCTCCGCCCTTGCCGCCGTCACCGCCGTTCGGGCCGCCCATAGGGACATACTTTTCACGGCGGAAAGACACACAGCCGTTCCCGCCCTTGCCTGATGTCACTTCGATTATTGCTTCATCAGCAAATTGTTTCATAATTTAAATTCCTCACAGATAGAGAGCGTTAAAAAATTGCATTGCAATTTTAGCGATTCTCCGAAGCAACTGTGTTGCGCAGGTTTTAAGAGCACACAGAGCAAAGCCGGAAACTTCCCACAACAAAAATCACTCTGTGCCCTCTGTGTACTCTGTGAGAAATTTCAATAAAAAACCCGGAGACAGAAATCTGAATCCGGGCTTTCATCAAAAAGACTGCCGGGATTCCCCGACATTCTCTTTACTACGCTTCAACAGGAACTACAGATGCGTATTTTCTGTTCATGCGCTCGTGGAATTTAACATTTCCGTCTGCTGTTGCAAACAAGCTGTCGTCTCCGGCACGTTTAACATTGTCGCCAGGGAAGATTTTTGTTCCACGCTGTTTAACGATGATTGAGCCTGCGGTTACGAATTCTCCGCCGTAAGCTTTAACACCCAAGTATTTAGGATTTGACTGTCGGCCGTTTTTTGCGCCGCTACCACCTTTACTTCGTCCCATTTTATTCCTCCATCAGAATTACATTCTTAGGAAATTCTTTTGTAAGAGCCAAGATTCCAGTTCTTAAAAAATCTCCGATACATTTAAGCTGGGCTTCCGTTTCCGGATTCTCAGTTTTTACCTCAACGCTGAAGGAAAGCGACCCTCGCGAAGAAGCATCAGCAATCAAAAAAACATCTTCATTATGTGAAAGGACTTGCATTGCCGTGCGAACTAAAATTGTTATTGCCGCACAAACTATGTCAGTACCTTTCTTAGAAAAATCTGCGTGCCCGTTAGCTTGACATTTTTTTATCACGCCATTTTTGCCATAAGAAAGTGTTATGGAAGTCATCTATTAAAGAGTGATGTCCTTAACACGAATGTTTGTGTATTCCTGTCTGTGACCGATCAAGCGGTGATAGTCTTTCTTGCTCTTGTATTTGTAAACAAGAACCTTTTTGTCGCGGAAGCTGTTCTCAACAACTGCGCTGACTTTTGCGCCTTTAACGAACGGTGTTCCTACAGAAATTTTGTCGCCGTCGCTAACCAACAGAACTGAGTCAATCTCTACAGCTGCACCGTCTTCAGCATCGATTTTGTCGACCTGAATGAGGGCATCTTTCTCAGCCTTGTACTGTTTGCCTTTGTATTCAAAAAGTGCGTACATGTAAAACCTCTTAATCGCCGCAAAGTGTAACGGAACTCTAACGACTAAAAATAAAATATAAGTACGAGATTATATCATTTTTAAAGAAATATGGTCAATATAAGGAATTAGCTTTTTTAGGGCAAACGCATTATAAAATACTTGCTGTCAAAAATGGCTTCCGGTCGTGAAAACGGCTTATCGGAAGCGCATGCTAGCATGCTACACGCGTTTTGTGCTTGTAACTATATACGTTTGCCGCTTTCGCGGCAGCACAAAACGAGTGTTTCCGTAAGCCGTTTCACTTCCTCTCGCCATTTTTAATATGAATTCGATTATAATGCGTTTGCCCTCTTAGCTTTTTCTTACGAAAAAATTGCCCAATTCTGTAACTAAAATCAACCATTGTTTTTATTATATTCAGATAATGCAAATGATAAAACCGGAATCTTTCATAGAAACTGGTTTTTGGAGGCTATAATATGAAAAAAATCACTAAACGAGTTTTGGCAGGAACGGCGGCCTGTGTTTTGGCATTTGCTGCTGTTTCTCTTTCTTGTACGCGTGTTCAGGTTCAGGGCAGCGCGGCCACGGCTTTTGCCGACACATCTAAACCTGCAATTGCAATCCCTGCAGAGTCGCTTAAAGTTATCGAAGCATTGCAGAGTTCTTTCCGTTCTATTTCATCTGGAGTTCTGCCATCGGTTGTTGAAATTGACGTAACCGAAAAAAAAGAAGCTCCTGTAAATCCATTTTCATTTGACGGCTGGCCATTTGACTTCTTCTTCGGAAATCCTGAAGGTCCAGAGGGCAGAGAGGGAAACGGCTCTTCTGATTCCAGGAGACGAAAACGTGAATACGAGCAGAAAGGTCTTGGTTCAGGCGTCATCGTAAAGCGCACTGGTGACACAGTTTATGTACTCACAAATAATCATGTCGCAGGAAAAGCCACCAATATCACTGTAAAACTCAACGACGGTCAGGAATTTGAAGGAAAGCTGGTTGGCGCGGATGAGCGTCAGGATATTGCGCTTGTCTCATTCGATGCAAAAGATGCTGAAAATGTTGTTGTGGCAACTTTGGGCGACAGTGATAAGGTTCAGACCGGTGACATTTGTCTGGCAATGGGCGCGCCTCTTGGTTATCGTCAGTCTGTCACGCAGGGTATTGTAAGTGCTACAGGTCGAAGCGGAGACCAGATTGGAAACATGAACGACTTTATCCAGACTGATGCCGCAATCAACCAGGGAAACAGTGGCGGTCCGCTTGTTAACATCTATGGCGAGGTAATCGGAATTAACACGTGGATTGCATCAGGTTCAGGCGGAAGCGTCGGCTTGGGATTCGCACTTCCAATCAATTCCGTCAAAAAAGCAATCGATGACTTCATTTCAAAAGGCAAAATCACTTACGGCTGGCTCGGTATTTCACTTGTTGATGTTACAGAAGATTATAAGAAGGAACTTGGCGTAAAAGGTCAGAAAGGTGCATTCGCTTCACAGGTATTCTTGAATTCTCCGGCTGCAAAAGGCGGAATGCAGGCAGGCGACTACATCATCCAGATTAACGGCAAAGACGTAAACAGCCAGAGCGAGCTTATCCGTGAGGTTGCATATCTTCCTGCTGACAAAAATGCTGAATTCGTCGTCATGCGCGGCGGAAGCAAAATCACCCTCAAGGTTAAAATTGAAGAGCGCACTGAGGCAGTTTCAAACGACAACGCAAAACTCTGGCCTGGATTCATCGCTTCACCGCTCAGCAAAAAGCTCCGCGAAAGCCTCAAGGTTGATGATAAGGTTAAAGGCGTTGCAGTTTCTAACGTGCTCGAAAAGTCACCGGCCGCAGCCCTCAGAATCCAGAACGGCGACATCATCACCGCTATAAATGACAAGAAAGTCACAAACCTCAAGGAATTCTACGAGGCACTTGACCTGAACCGAAACAAGGAAGTCTGGTTCGACGTTTACAATGACGGCCACACAATTTCAACAGGCCGCTACAAACTGAACTAAATTAAGGATGCAGAGTTTTCCTCCTTCTCTGCAAAACCTGATGTAGCTAAGCCGGATGGTTCTGAACTGTCCGGCTTTTTTTTATATCTACTATGAGATAGGTATATTTTTTTATTTTCTCTTCACGCCGCTTCTTCAGCCTAACTAAACTACTAGTTTTTTCCTCAAATTTTTCCGCTATCCTTTAGTCATAAGCGCTTATAAAGTGCATCACAGAAAATCGCTGCAGAGATTTTTTGTGATGACAAACAACTAAAGGAGATTTCATTATGAATCAAAACAAAATGGACACGCACAATTATCTGTGCACCTATGCAAATGTGCTTCGGAAAGAAGGACTTTCTGACGGAGAGGTTTTCGGCACTCTGCTTGAAGAATTCAACGGCACGCCTTATGTCTGGGGTGCAGGCGGCACTGAAGGAAGCGACTGCTCCGGCACGGTCTGCGCTAGCCTCAACGCGGTATTCGGTAAGAATATCCGTGTAACGGCAGACAGCCTTTTCCGCAATTACTTCACGAAGAAAGCTGAAGATTACTGCGGAATCCAGGCGGCGTTCTTCCTTGATGAAACCGGTAAGGCGGTTCATGTGGCAGGCTACATGGGCGAAGGGCTTTTTCTGAACGAGTCACGGCTTGAAAAAAACGGCGGTACTCCCCGCACGCTTTCTGAACTCAAGGCGATGTATTCACCCTTCCTGCTCGTGAGGCGGAAACTGGAGGAAAAGCGATGGGCGTAAATCTTTGCGAAGTAAGCTTTGCCGAGCTTTGGACTTTAGTTCTTAAGCGCTGCGTGTATCTCGTGGCGAAGTTCATAAGCTTCAAGGGAATGGCTTTCATAGTCTGCTGCGCCTTTCTCTACCTCGGCGTGATTTCGGGGGCGGTCTGGTGCTCGCTGATTCTCGGAATCATAACGAACAGGACGGGAAAGCAGATTATGAATCATCTTGGAAAAGGAGAGTATGAAGATGAAAAGAAAGATGACGGCTTTGCTTCTGATTCTGTTCGCAGCCCTTCACCCGCTTTGTGCAAATCCGCACGGAACAAGGGGGCAGGAAAGCCTGCGCGAACAGCAGCCGGAGCAAAGGAGAAAATCAGAAACATCCTTTCAAACGGTGAGTTCTGAGCAGCTTGAGCAAATCTACGGAGTCATCGATGAAATGCGTGACCAGTGGAAGGAGGATGTCGCAGGGTATGAACAATTAGTCCAGTCACTCTGCAACGAAAACGAGGCTCTCCGCCAGAAATGCACAAAAGTTTCCGAACGGAGAAGATTCTGGATCAAGGTATCTGTATGCGAGGCACTTGTTATAGCTGCCGGCGCATACTGCATTCACAATTTCAACAAACAAAAGGAGGCATGAGAAAATTACATCCGTGTAATTTTCTCACGGCCGAGTTTTTGCCACTGGCAAAAACTCGCATATTCGTTGCATCCATGCAACGCCGCTAACGTGGAGTTTTATAGGAGATTTTATGAACATCAACACACTTTCACAGCAGACAGCTGCCTACGAAACATCAAAACTTGCAGTGGCACTCTACCCTACCGCAATGAGAAAGGAAACCGACGGCAAGACTACCTACCATGCCCGCACTCTGTTCCGCAACAAGCTTAGCATGGAGAACATCGCGAACGACATCATCGCCACGGGAAGCCTTACCGACTACACGGTCGAGCAGATTCTGAGCGTATGGAGCGTGGTGAACAACGCCATGATTGACCGCGTGCTCAACGGCTCAATCGTAGACGGCGGAATCGGCTCATACTACGCAAAGATTTCAGGCAGTTTCGACAGCGAGCAGTCTTCTTTCGACCACAAGAAGAACGCAATCGACATTGCATTCCGAAGCGGAAAAGAAGTTAAGGAACTGGCAAAGTCTCTTTCGCCTGTAATCGCGCAGGGCAACAGCACCAAGCCTGAGATTGTCAGCGTAACGGACATTGAGAGCGGCAAAGAAAACGTGCTCACACCAGGCGGCTTCTTAGACATTGCAGGAAAGAGCATTCTCGTCACGGGAACCAACGAGGACGTGGGTCTTTACTTCGTGAATACGGAAGACGAAAGCAAAACTGTGAAACTTGCGGCATCAAAAATCGGCGTGAACACATCAAGCCGCATTGCATGCGTAGTGCCAAGCCTTGAAAGCGGAAGCTGGAAAATCAGGATTGTGACACAGTACGCAAAGAGCAGTGTTCCATGTAAGGAATCTAAGTCGCAGACTTTCAGCAATACTTTTACAGTAGCATAGCAATCCGCAAGTTTTAATACAGCAATACTTGCATCTTAGTACGGCAATACTTACACACGAGCATTGCCGTGCTAAAGGTGAAGTATTACAATACTAAGACACGAGCATTACAATATTAATGTACGAGCACGGCAATACTTTTTTTGGCGTATTGCCGTGCTTTTTTTTGCGGATTGCAATACTTTATCTTAACTTCGCCCTAAGCTCAAATGCAGATTTTACTTTGAATTTCGTCAGTACCGCATGCCAGTGAGATGCAGCGGTATTGAGCGAGTTGAACCCGAAGTCGGCCTTGAGTTCCTTCTGGCTCTTTCCTGTCATCATGTAAAGAAAGGCATATTTTTGATTCTTGGAAAGCTTATAGTAAGTGTCTACCCTGTCACAGTAAAACTCTTCCCCACGGGCGAAAGTTCCCTGCGAGCGGAAGGGCTTTCCCTCAAGATATGCCTTCCTGCAGAACGCGAATTCTTCCTCGCTCTTCAAATCGAACATAATCAGTTCGGCCTTGTGCTCAAGCATGACATCCATATTTTCCTGCGGCACACCGTCCCATGCAAGGCAAAACACCAGCGGTCTTTTTTCTCCGTAGCCGTCTGAAACAGCCTTGAAGAAAAGTTCCAAATCATAGAAAGCCATAGCACAGTTCACGCAGAAAACATCACACTCGGGCAGATTTTCGCTAAGTTCGTCAAGTGAAAGGACACGGCTGGCTTTGACAGTGCCGAGCACATAGCGGATTGCGGGCAGCATGAACACATATTCGTTCATGTCAAAACCGTACACACAAATGTTTTTAAATTCCATTAGAATTCCTCCTATGGAATTTATCGGAAAATCAGTTTTTTGAACATTTTTTCCCTTAACAGATTAGATCGTCACAGGCTGTAAGAACCTCCGTATGATCGGGGAAAATTGCAACTGTGTGCTCCTCGTGGCAGCTCCATTTTCCGTCTGCTGTAAGAACTGTCCAGCCGTCGCTCGCAAGGTCAACATCACCTGTACCGAGGTTAATCATCGGCTCAATCGCAAGAACCATGCCTGACTGAATGCGAGGGTTCGGGCCACCTTCCGGAAGGTTCGGAACGCTTGGATCCTCGTGGACATCAAGGCCGACACCGTGACCGCAATATTCCCAGACGACACCGAAACCGTATCGCTCATGAGCGACATCATAGACAGCCTTTGAGATGTCGCGGATTCTGTTTCCTGCGACACAAGCCGCAATTCCTGCAGTAAGACTCTCACGAGTTGCCTGAACAAGTTTGCGGATTGAAGGCTTTACATTTCCGACCATAACAGTGTGGGTCGAATCAGAAATGTAGCCGTCCAAATCAATTCCGATGTCGAGAGAAACAATATCTCCGTCATGGATAATGCGCTTTCGTGAAGGGATTCCGTGAATTACCTCATTATTGATACTGACACATGCGGCCCCAGGAAAATCTTCTTTGTACCAGGCTGGCTTTCCACCCACACCTTTGATAAACTTTTTAACAAGATCATCAACATCTTTTGTGCTCATTCCAGGATGAACCTGAGGTACAACCTCGCGGAACAAATCTGCAAGAGCATGGCAAGACTGCCTGATTCCCTCAATTTCCTTTTCATTCTTCAACCGAATCATAAAAATCTATATCTCCTTGACATTTTCTTCTATTTTACAAGCCTAAGCGCCTCTTCCTCACATATTCGTGCAGTGGCATCATCGCCGAGCCGTCTGTAAGCGGATGCCATTTTTCGCAAGAAATTTGCATCGTTGCTTTTTCCGAAACCAAGTTCTAAAGCCCGCTCCCAGCAATCCAGGGCAAGTTCATCGGGAATTTTACCTTCAAGATGATTTTTGAGCACGTTTGCGGCAAGCTCCATCACTTCCGGGAAAAAAAGCCTGAAATAATGGTAACTGTATTCCATGCGGATAATCTGCTCCAGCAAAATGAACGCATCGTAATACTCCTGCCGAAGAACAAGCTCCTCGCAGAGAATAAAACCATAGTCCATAAAATCTTCTCGCGTAAACCACTTTGCAAGACGGAAAGAGGCATGGTTCATGCTCATCCGCTTGAACTCAGCCACCGCATCATCCTCACGATTATGCATGAGATCAAAAAAAATCAGCTTGGAACGACTTTCTTCATCATTTCGTTTTAAAAGCCAGGCACGATAATCAAAAGAATTGACCGAACGGTTATAATGACCGCCCGACCTGCGCGTAAAATAAGATTCATCAAAAAGGGAACGCTGCTTGACATCGGACAAAATTTCATAAGCCTTAACAAGCTGGCGGAATTCTTCCGTGGTCGCCGTATCCTGAGAAGCGTCGGGATGTAAGAGTTTCGCCTTCTGACGGTATGCACGCTTGATTTCTGCCGCAGTAGCATCATGACGCACACCAAGAATCTTATAACAATCTTCCAAAGCAAATATATAATAAAACTTTTTGAGGTTTTATACAAATGAAAATTCTTATATTAGCGTGAATACGACTTCAAGATTCGGGAGGTCAATCTTTCCGACTTTTAGCGTGACCTTTCCGTTCAAATCGACCGGTGATTCACCGCCAATCGTAGTTTCCATGCCGAACTGTGAGATGAAATACAAAGCCCTGCCCGGCTGCTTGTCAACGCAAATTGCCTCACCCTGCCAATCCGGGTGCTGCAAAAGATAAACGAGAGTCCAGTGAGTGCGGCTATTACGTTCTGCCTTTTTGGAAGCCTGCATTGCGGCATCACCTTCACTCATTCGCATGAGCATCGTGTCCTTGTCAATCAGTTTTTCGCCCTTTAAAAACGCACGAAGCTGCTCATGACCAAGCAAATCACCATAACGGCGGAGCGGAGACGTTACCTGCGAGTACATTCCGACACCAAGACCTGCGTGGCTGGCCGGAGTGATGTTAACATTTCGCTTTCGCATACACCTTCGAAGACGGAACTGACCGGCCAATCCCTCTGGAATGTCTTTCGGAACTTCCGGCACATCCTGTGAAATAAACGGGAACGGAATATTATTCTTGAAAGCAAATTTCGCAGCCCCTTCACCGGCTAGGACCATTGCCTCACGAACGACTTCACCGCTTTCATAACGCGGAACTTCTTCAAAAGAGACCTCTTTTGTCTCCGGATTGACCGTGATATGAACTTCTGGAATCGAAATATTGACAGCGCCAGCCTTGCACCGTCGTTCAAAATTACGGCGAGCAATCTCAAAAAGCGGCTTAAGCTCTGGAGTTTCTTTTAATTCATCGGCACTTTTGTAAGTGAGCCGCTTTACATCAACAATCGTCCGGAGAACTTCACAGTCTTCTAGTTCTCCATTTTCACCAAGTTTGATTTTAAAGCTCAGCGCACGGCTTTCTTCACGCAAGCCCAAAGCGTAGTCTTCAAGACAATCTTCACTAAGCATCCGTGCTGCTCCTTCCGGAAGATAAAGTGTCGCACCTCGTCCTCGAGCAACCTTGTCAATTTCAGAATCAGGCTCTACGAAGCAGGCTGGATCTGCGATATGAACCCAAAGATATTCACCATCAAAAGCAATGGCATCGTCCGGGTCGGTTGACCACTCGCTATCGATTGCATAAGAAACACCAGGAACACGAATACGCTCTTCTTCTGGCGGAACACCAAGCCCAATCGTTGCACTTTTTGCGCTCAGTCCAAGACGAACAGGATAAGGATTTCGTGTGATGTCCCAGATTTTTGTATCGAGAAGAAGTTTATGAGCCTTTTCGGGAGTTTCCTTAAAGCCCGCGTCCTTCATCGTTTTGCTTTTATCGGTAGTGCCAAGAGCAAGAGCCTCGACATCTCCCATGTATTTTGAATCTTCCGGCAGAAGATTTTTTGATTTAAGACGTTCAATAAATGCCGCACGGATTTCTTCGGCATGTTCTTTTTCAAACGCTTTGTTTTTAAGCTCAGTAATTTTTTCGTCAGAGCGCGGAACAAAGAAAATCTGATTGTCCCGGAGAGTTTCTTCAAATTCAAAAGAAGATTTAAGGGCACTGTAAATTCCCCAGGATTCATTTGCCTTTAACTCGCCACGAATAAGCCCCGCAATATCAGAAAAACTCTGCCCGAGTGCAGCGGTCTCATCATCGCTCAACAAAAGTTCGTGAATCTCAGCAATCTGATTTTTAACTTCGGAATTTTCGGCACAGGCTGTCTCAGAGAAATCCAAAAGAGCATCGATAGAAGAAGCCTCGCTTTCACACAAGAGAACCACGTCCTTTTCACGAACTTTCTGACTTGCATAAACGGCCTTTTTGCCTGTGGCTGTGGCACGAGACACGCACCAGTTAACAAGAAATTTATCACCATCCCGCTCACCAACAAGAGCAGGCAAATTTTTATAGATTACGACAGAATTTTTCTTCATGAGAAGATTTTAGCAGAAATTCCTCACAGAGTACACAGAGTACACCAGGGCAAACGCATTATAAAATATTCCCTGTTAAAAATGGCTTCCAGTCGTGAAAACGGCTTGTCGAAATCGCATGCTAGCATGCTACACGCGTTTTGTGCTTGTAACTATATACGTTAGCCGCTCTCGCGGCAGCACAAAACGAGTGTTTTCGCAAGCCG